>Ga0123342_1003296_pt1 | contig 26007 bp, 8 predicted proteins | sample Turbeawhitnodule_FD_89960 | JGI IMG/M metagenome (GOLD analysis project Ga0123342, IMG submission 89960) | Root nodule microbial communities of legume samples collected from Mexico - Turtle bean Mexico white nodule | ecosystem: Host-associated > Plants > Roots > Nodule | place: Mexico: Nepantla...
ATATATAATATATAAAATATATATATATATATATATATATATATATATATATATATATATATATATATATATATATATATATATATATATACTCTTCTTAAAATTACCTTCTTGTAAATAAAAAATGCATATGATAATGGTATAACCAAATGTGAAATATTAATTAAAGATAATTACCACTAAACTATTTAATTTTATGGATATCTTTGGAAAAATTTAAATTTATAATATTATTAATTATAAGGAGAAATTTTGCATTTAGTATTATGTTGTTCATCAATCAAATTACTCAGATGAAATTCTAAACATGACTGAAAAAAAAACACTGAAAATAGCTAAGGTATTGTAGGTAAGTTTTGTCCTAATTACAAGCCAATATCAATTTAACTACTTTTTAGTCTTCACAATTACATATTTAATTCTTATACATAGAATACTTGAGGTAGTATTGATTTTGTGGATTAATTGTGAATATTTAATCATGAAAAAATTGAGAAAAATATATTACATGAATTTTTATTGAATGAATAATGGCAAGTCAGTAAATAATATCCACCAAACTTAAGTGGTAAATAATCCCTACCAACTTTAGTTTATGAGTAAATTCATAGATAATTTTGTATATTATTTTTAATTTTTTTCATTATTATTATTTAGATTATTATTTATAATTAGTATCAATATTATACTAATACTTTTAATATTATGCATAATATTAATATTATCTATATTATTTATATTGTTAATATTTTGAATGTTATTAATATTGTTAATGTTATTAATATTGTTAATGTTATTAATTTTATTAGTTTTATGAATAATATGAATGTTATTAATAATATTATTAATATCAATTAGTATTCATGTTATTAATAATATTAATTGATATTATAATAATATTAGTGATATTAATTAATATTAATAAATATCATTAATATTTTATTATTATTAATATCACTAATATTTTATTAATTATTATAATAATATTAATATTATTAATGCTTTTGTTATTTTTAATATTATTAATTATAATAATATAAATATTAATAAAAATAAAAATATTAATAATAATATTGAATTTACTTATACAAATTTATCTAAATTTAACTTACGGATAAAAAATTGTGAATGATAATCCAAAAATAATACTAAATTTACCTATAATTTAGATTTATGGGGAAAATAATCCTTAAAATACAGATTCAGAATCATGAGTAATAATTTATGGATAAATCTTATTTTTTTTAAAAAAAATTCTAATTAAAATATGACATTAAAATAATCATCAAAAAAATAAACCCAACACTTATTTCATCAACTAAAAAATTATATTTTGTTTATTAAAAGATAAAATTGTTTAATTAAAAATGACATAAAAATTAGTTATCAATCGCATGAATAGTTTTCAATTGTTGATCAAATTATATAAAGAATCCAATGAACATTCTGGTTGACAAGTAGGTTTTGGTTCAAGTGGTATTCAATTAGGTCATTTTAAGTAAAACTTATACTCAAATATTTTGAACCAAAAACACAACACAATAGCAGATTTTCCCAGAAAAATAATCATCAACAACAAAGGCAAGAAAATGAGGTATCAATATAAGAAAACAAAATCTGTAATTATTGTTTTGGATAAGATGAATTAATCAGTGCCCTAAAGATTTGGACAGAACAAGAAGAACAGCAACAACAGATTCAATAACTTTAGCATGTGATGGAAGAGGAGAAGGATCATTGAAAGAAGGATCAGTTGGTGATTCCCCTGAAATGCAATCATCAACATCATCTGCTATTGAAGCAGCAGCAAGATTCACACCTTGGTAATCTCCTTTGTGAAGCAACTCTTGAGTGTAATCAACATCACCAAGAGCACCATCTTCACCAAAATGTTCCAAGCATGCTTTGTAGTGTTCTTTGGCCTTAGGGTTTTTCCCACTCTGAGCAATCAGATTACTGATCAATTTGATTATGTTGCTCACATTTCCTCTTGCTATGTCAATCACGTGTTGAGTTAGGTCAACAATGGTAGCACTAGGGTTTGAGCCAAGAAGAGATAAACAAAATGCAGGGTTCTGAGTTTTGCTGCAGATGCTCTTCACTTCACTGTCTGGGATTCCATTGGAGCTTGAACCAAGCAAGAACAACACAAACACAACGAAACTAACTTTGCAAATCATTGTTCTTCTTTTTCTCTTGTTTCTTTCACTTCAATACAATGCACTTATTTATACTTCTCATTTCAAAATAACAACTAATGCAACCTCATTTCAAAATTAATGAAATAATTATTGATTTTAATATCTATGAATGTAACATATATGCATGTTTATTAGGGTTATTTCAACCAATATCTATGAATGTAACATATATGAATCATATTTATTTATTTTTATAATAAAAATATATATATACATGAAAAAACAGTGAATATCTTTCAACTTTAAACGTAATAAAGTATTTATTAAAATGTTTGATTCAGTTTTTATTATATTTTTAATATTGTTCTTATTTGGATTGTAGGTTATTTTTAGAATGTTGCTAAACTAGTCAATGCTGTCAACAGTATTTATGCAAATTCATTTATAGATTATTGAAACTAATAAATTGTTTAAAATCTGTTTTCTCATTAATAATATTCATTGCATTTTAAGTCTTCTGTGTTTTAAAGTTTTCTAATTCAACTCATTTTTGTTTCTAAAGTTTAAAAAAACATTAAATACATTTTTAACATTGACCTTTTAATCTTTACTAAATAATTAAATAGTTTACATATTTATTTATTTTTATGTATAAATAAAAAATATTATAAATATTTTATTAAAAAATAAAAAATTATTATATTTTTATTTTTTTAGAAAAACACCTTAAACAACACTAAAAAATAGTGAAAAAAGTATTTTAAATAAAGAAATAAGTAATTAAAAATCACACATTTATTAAAAGATTGAGATGATTATAATACATTTATTTTTAAAATTATATATCTATTGTTATTCCTTATATACTAGAAAAAAACTTTTAATAAAAGTTTAAATGCACATTTATTATTATGTATGGAGAAAAATATGGATTTTTAAGCACTACTTTTATGCCTTCACAGTGAGAAGTTAAAGATGAATTCTATCCGATGAGATTTTCAAATAGTGTAACTTCATATTTATTATAAATATTCTTTATTCTCTATCTTTTTTTTATTTGATCATCATTTTTTGAGGGGTGAGTTAAAAAATGTGATCCTCTCAACTTATTCTATCATACACTGGAATTTTGTTATATTTGGATAACTTTCTTTGGGTACCTAGAGTTTGGAACGGTTCCCCGGCTTGAGTTATAATTTTGACTGGAATAAAAAGTTTCAAGTAAGGAAAAATATCTCTGTTTGAATAGAGTCGGATAGCCAATTTATGATGTCGGAGGGTTTGGAGGGTTTTATGATGTAGTTTTGAACCTTATATTGTTACTATTTGTATTTTTATAAGTCATAATCTTGTAATAAAAATATTTTTTGAAAAGTCTGTATAAAAATCGGTACGTAAAATTTGTATTATAATAGTTAGATGTATTTTCTGAGTGTTACATATATAACCAAATGTGAAATATGAATTAAAGATAACTACCACTATTTAATTTTATGGATATCTTTGAAAAAAAAATTATAATATTATTAATTAAAAGGAGAAATTTTGCATTTAGTATTATGTTGTTCGTCAATCATATTACTCATCTAAATATGACTGAAAAAAAAAAACACACTGAAAATAGCTATGGTATTGTAGGTAAGTTTTTTCCTAATTACAAACCAATATCAATTTAACTACTTTTTAGTCTTCACAATTACATATTTAATTCTTATACATAGAATACTTGAGGTAGTACTGATTTTGTGGATTAATTGTGAATATTTAACCATGAAAATATTGATAAAAATGTTTTACATGAATTTTTATTGAGTGAATAATGACAAATAACATTTTTAAAATGTTTTTTTTTAACTGATTTAGCCTATAAAAAACAAGTTATCATTCTCTTCTCACCCTTCTGTATTAAAACCATGACCACCGTAAAATCCTTATTCCTCATTTTAGAATTGATATTTAAAATTTCAGTGTCTAGCAAAATTAAATCATGCTTTCTCTAATTATTTAATTAAATAATAATATATTTGGTTTGCGAAGAAAATATATGTGTTGATAAGTTTATTAATTTAAAATTTATTTTTTAGAGTATTTTTATTGATATAATAGACTTCCGTCTAATATTTTTTTTAGAGTTCTTTATTAATAAATATAAATTATCTATATATCGTTTTTGTTAATATATAAATTAGTCTTTTCATATTTTATTGTATTTTTTTAATAATATTTTTTCAATATAATAGCAGATGATTGTTGTTACTTGTATTAGTCTAATTTGAGATGTCAAATTCCAATTTATGACAAAAATGATTAAAACTCAAAATAATTTTAAGATATAAAAAGTTTGATTATTGACTACAGGGAATAAGGGTCTAGGGATGCTGAAGGTTTTCTTAACAAAGAATCTTTAACACAATTTTAGCTAAACTCAAGTTAAATAAATTGAATTAAGTTTTTATTTTTTATTCAGTCAAAATTCAATCTAATTTAATTTGATCTCAGCTCTTATGAACAAGTGGAAACAATTTGTCTGTGCATTTCTAATTACGTTAAAGTAATACAATTTTAAACATATAAAATTTACCCATTAATTATCCATAATTTTAGTTCGTAACTAATATTTATTAACTTTAATTCATACTCACAAACTCTATTTCTTATCTGCTTTTTAATTATAATCTCTAAGTATTATCCATAAGTAATATCTTTAATTCAAATTTAAATTTAAAGGTACTAACTCTAATTCGTGATCATTCATATAAATTTTTTAAATTATTATTTATAATTATTATAATTATTTATAAACATTAATATTGTAATAATAATTTAATAATTTAATATTTTTAATATTATCTATATTATTAAATTTATGAATATTATTAATAATGTGAATGTTATTAATATTATTATATTATTAATATTATTAATATTATTAATAATGTAATTATTGTTCTTAATATTATTAATGTTATTAATATTATTAATATTAATAAATAATAATAGTAATAGTATTAGTATTAGTAAATAATAATATTAAGAATAATATTAATATGGTTAATATTTTTAATAAAAAATAATTATAAAAAAATAAACTTAATACTTATTTATTAAAAGATATATTTTATATTTATTAAAAGATAGAATTATTTAATTAAAAATGATATAAAAATTAAAACTCCATATTTAAATTGAATGAAAAAAGAATCATGAAGGAAGGCAATGGATATAAGGTAGCAATAAGATGAAGCAATTTTGTATTATTGTTTTGAATAAGATGAATCAATCAGTGCCCTAGATGTTTGGACAGAACAAGAAGAACACTAACAACAGACTCAATAACTATAGCATATGATGGAAGAGAAGAATGATCATCGAAAGCAGGATCAGTTGGTGATTCCCCTGAAATGCAGTCTTCAACATCATCTGTTATTGATGCAGCAGCCACATTCACACCTTTGAAATCTCCTTTCTTAAGCAACTCTTGAGTGTAATCAACATCACCAAGAGCACCATCTTCACCAAAATGATCCAAGCATGCTTTGTAGTGCCCTTTTGCCTTAGGGTTTTTCTCACTTTCATCAATCAGTTTTTTTATCAGTGTGATTGCGTTGCTCACATTTGTTCTTGCTATGTCAATGGTGGTCTGAGTGAGCTCAGCAATGGTTGCATTAGGGTTTGAGCTAAGAAGAGTGACACAGAATGGAGGGTTTTGTGTTTTGATGCAGATGCTCTTCACTTCACTTTCTGGGATTGCATTCGAGCTTGAACCAAACAAGAACAACACAAACACAAGGAAACAAAATCTGCTAATCATTTTCTTGTCTTCTTTCTTTCTATTCAATGCAATGCACTTCTTTATATTTCTCATTTCAGAATAACAATTAATGAAGTTAACCTCATTTAAACATTAATAAAAGAATTATTGAATTTAATATCTATATATGAATGTAACACCTTCACATATGCATAAAAAAAACAGTGAATATCTTTCAGTTTTGACCATAATAAAGAATATATTAATTGTTTTTATTATATTTTTAATATTTTTCTTCTTTGCATAGAGAAAATGTAGGTTATTTTCAGAATGTTGCTAAACTAATCAATGAAGTCAACAGTGTTTATGCATATTCATTTAAAGATTATTGAAACTAATAAATTGTTTTCTCATTAATAATATTCATTGCGTTTTAAGTCTTCTATGTTTTAAAGATTTTTAATTCAACTCAAGTTTCATTTCTAAAGTTAAAAAAAAACATTAAATACATTTTTAACGTTGACCTTTTAATCTTCACTAAATAATTAAATAGTTTACACATTTATTTATTTTTATGTATAAATAAAAAATATTATAAATATTTGACTAAAATAAAAAATTATTATATTTTTATTTTTAGAAAACACCTTGAACAACACTTAAAAATTAATTTAAATAAAGAAAGAAGTAATTAAAAATTACACATTTATTAAAAGATTGAGATGATTATAATAAAAAAAATTATATTTTTATTTTTATTCTTGATATACTAGAAAAAAAATTACTAGGACATTTAATAAAAGTTTAAATGCACATTTATTATTATGTATAGAAAAAAAATGTGGATTTGTAATGACAGCATTAATGAATAACATCATCTCTCTATTTTTATGCCTACATAGGTGATAAGTCAAACATCACTTCTACTATGACGTTTTCAAAAAAAAAAAAAATTATATTTATTCTAAAGATTCTTTATTCTCTATATTTTTTTTATTTATTATCAATTTTTGAAGAATTTTTTAGGAGTTAAATGAAAAATATGATTCTCTCAACTTTTCTATTATACACTGAATTTTTCTTATATTTGGATAACTTATTATACATGTTTAGAAAAATAAGAAAACGGGATAGGAAAAACCTAAGTCGGATTTTAGAGTTTACTTATTTTGTTAACTGAAAGACAAAAATATAATTGCACAATTAATTAATAAGGGAGTGCCACAGTAATCTACGGGGTGCAGGAAGAAGCAGCCTGAATTAAAGGCTCATCTTGGCTACTTGGGTATGGTAAATCTGTAGTAGCCCAACAAAACTGATAGGCCCAATTTAAATTATGTCACAATTCCAAACACGTGGGATATTTTTATTTTCTAATTTTGGTACCACATAGTATATATACAATTTTTTTTTTACGATTTAGTTAAATTTATTGTTTTTTTTTTTATTTTTAATACATTCACAATAATCAAAATTATTTTCCATGTAATGAATTAAGCCTTTGACATTACTCTATTTTAAAGTATAATAAAGAAGATTTCAGGTCTTTCCTCTAAAACAAATTATGAAAGTTACTAGCCTTCTCCAATATATGCTCGTAAATTTCCAAATTTAATTACATATTTTGCAATACAAAATATTATTATTTCTCATTTTTTTGTCATCATTTTTTACCTTTTTATTATATTTTTATTTTTATATATTTATGAATTTGTTAAATATGCCGTGTTGACATTTCAGAACTTTTTTGAAGTTTATAAAAAAAAATAGGACATAAAAAACAACTTTAGTTTGTAAAATTTTTAACACCATTTATTTTTTTGACGCTGAAACATTAAAAAAATGATTTGAAGCTTTTGAAGGTTTCAATGGGGTGAGAGAGAGAAATAAAAGAATTAGATTGTGAAGAGAGAAAGGGAAGAAGAAAAGAAAGAGAGAAAGAAGAGTGATGGGGTGCAATGCAAGCACTTTTATTTGCTACACATGCTATGTTGCATCACCATGTGAACATGGATGGAGGCATGTGCATTATAATACCAACCCTTCACTTCACACCAATATTTTTCAACACCAACATAATTTTAAATGGTAATGTAAATATATATATATATATTATTTTAAATTAAAATTATTTCAATACAAGAAAATCATGATATAGAAACTAATTTTTAGAGACTAAAATAATTAGTTGCAATAGTAACTAAATTAGATATCATTTTAAAAACTAAAAAAAAATGGTTTTTAAATTAGTTTATATTATTATTAAATAGTTTCTAAATTGGTATCTAATTAGCAACCAAGGTTTTTGCTACCAAATTTAAAAACTAAATAATTGGTAGTTAAAATATTGGTTGCTAATTAGATACCAATTTAGAAAATATTTAACAATAATAAAAACTAATTTAGAAACCATTTTTTTTTTAGTTTCTAAATGATTTCTAATTTAGTTACTATTGCAACTAATTATGTTGGTATCAATATACATGAATGATGAATTATAGTGGATATTTTTAAAATTATCTTTTATATAAATAAATTATTATACATTATGGTATTACAATATCTTTGTTGTAGTGGCTTACGTTGGTGTTTGTTGTTGTGTAAAATGATTTGTTATGAATGAATTTAATACATAAACGAAACAAATAAAAAATGTAAAGTCGCATTTGGAAGGGATTAAAGACCCACTCAATTTTTTCATCATTTTTCTACTAAGCATGTATATGTGATTTACGTCATATAATATTTTATTAAAAAGTAGTGAATTTTTTTTATTAATGTAGTGGGTTTTAAGTAGGGTGAAAACTATATGATATTTATCAGATATTTTATTGATGTGGAAGATTAAATCCTGCTTTTAGTGTAGATAATTCGTATAAATAAATATTTTTTTAAGATATGTATCTCAATTATATCATATGTATACTTAATATTTAAAATAATAAAATCACATATTTACTTTAAATACACATATAAGACCATATTCATAAATTATTATTATTTCATAAATTTTATCATTAAAGCTCTTTTCACACATTTTTACTATTATATTTTAATTTTTATGCATTTAATGATCAGTTAAATTTTTAACTTTATATTAATATATGATAAAATGGAAGCTAACAAAATGAAACCACGGCAAAATAACTTGGTTATGTAAAAATTAGTAACAAAATAAACCTTTCTTTGGTTTAATGGCACCTTTTATCACTTAATTATTATCATTTTGTAAATTTTATTACCAAAGTTCTTTATTCACATTTTTTTTACTATTATATTTTATCAATGTTCACCTATTATATTGTTTAAATAAATACGCAATTACATAGAGTTTAGGTGTTTGGTTGGTTCACTTATCATTAATTAGGTGCTAGTTGGGAAGATGTATGGTTCTAATTTTTTATTTTTTTAAAAATTTATACAAAAACACAACCTATTTTATGTAATAGAATTACATCATTTCTAAAACACTTAACATTTATTCTACTTAATATTTATTTATTCTATTTTATTAGTAAAAATAATAATGAATATGCATGACATGCCAAGAAAAATAACACGTAATTTTGATAAAAAAAAAACAAGTAATGTTTTGATGTCAATTTTTTTTAAGAAACTTTTATACATTAAAAGTATTGATAAAATGTCATTTTGATAAAAAAAACAAGTAATGTTTTGATGTCAATTTTTTTTTAAGAAACTTTTATGCATTAAAAATATTGATGAAATGTGAAAATTCATATAATATGATAGTAAAGTGTGTGTAATTAATTTTTTAAAACTTTTATTATAAAATTAAAGGGTATATATTCCTATAACTAGTGTACAATATATAGCCTTTAATTAAGTTAATTACATTGATATGAGATGTGTGAGGTAGGGGACCCTCAGAATAAATACCCAACTCTATGGTTTGTTTGACCTAAGACCTTTCTTTTCCTCATCATTGCTGTTGCAAAATTATGGAATAAGATCTTTAGTGAGGGAATATCAATGGAAATAGACTACACAATCTCAAAACCACTGCCATTAATATTGCTAAACAATATCTTCAACTTTTGTAATTAAGGATATAAATGTTAATTAAAAAAAATATTAAATAGAAAATAATTTTAAAAAATAAAAAATTATCAAATTAATTAAGTTAGATATTATTTTTAAATTAATAAAATGTTAAATTAACATCTAATTAGTTAAGAAGGTTTCAATTCAATTTTAGTTTTCTTCAAAAAAAATAAAAATAAAAAAAAATAAAAATAAAATATATATATTATTTTGATCTAATGGAACCCATACCTAGCACGTTCAATGAATATAACATAAAAATAATAATTGAATGCATCAAAATAAATTAAAAAAAATCAAACTTTTTAAAAAAAAACAACATTAATTATAATTTAAAAGTTCTAACATATTAGGTATGTAAATAAAAGAATGAATGGAATCTTCAAACTATTTAATGATGGTTTAATTCTGATGAAAACCATTTAGGTCAAGTACTCCATGATTCCACTCAAGTTAGGATAAGAATATTAACTGGGAAAATGGATAATTATTTACGGATTTTAATTCGTAGATAATATATATGTACTATTATAACCCATAAAATTGTGTATGAATTTTAGATTTTTAGATTTTTTTCATCAAACTACTTTATTATTATGTAATTGAAAAATCATAGTAAACTCAATTAATAACAAAAATATTATAATTAGTCAAATAAAACAACGTAGAGATAGAATGGTGAGATTCATTAAAAAAATCCATCCAATTCAATATATTCAATATGCAAAATATTGATTTGATTTGATTTAAATTTATCATTACATTGAAACTGAACCAATTTTTTTTTTTTTTTTAACAAATCAAATTAGGTCAAACGTCAGTCCATATCTCTATGTAAACTCTAGGTTTTCTTTAATATATAACCTTTTATGATTATATCATTGATAATAATATTGAAATCATCATATTTTAATATCAAAGGTAGTTAAATAAATCTAGAAATTCATTATCCTCATCTAAATCTAAATTATAAAAATGTCATTATAACTCAACAAATAAATTGTCTGCAATTGTTAGAAATTCATAATCTAAATGAATTAAGTGATAAAATAATGAAATTATAAAATATATAATAATATAAAAAATTTAATATAACTAAATAAAAAAAAATTGTATCTTATAACATGATTTGTTAATATCGACCGAAACAATCTCGACACTTAAGTTATGTGAGACTATATTAGATTACTGTAAAATATAATTTCATCCTATTGAATTTACTAAATAAACTAAATAATATGTTTAATAAAAATATTAAAAAAAAATGTTTAAGACCTAAAAAAAATTAGGAATTGTTCTGAAAACATTGATTGGGAAGTTTATAAAGGGAAGTGGGCAACTAGGTATATTCCAATACATGAATAGAATGAGTAATAGTTATTGTATAATATCTATTCCAAGTTCATTGTATCATAATTTTTGCTTTGACTCACAAAACAATCTCTTTATCCCTTTTTCATTCCTTTCACACATGTCTCCTTCGTGGAGAAGCAATGGCAAAATCAACTTTATGTTTCTTATTATTACACCATTAACAACTATTTAACATTTGACTTTTTTATCCCTTTCTCTCATGCTAAAACCTTACTATTGCACTACAATGACTCATAAATCAATAACTTTTAAATTGCCCTAATTTTCTATAATGGAGTCTGCTTTTGTAATTGTTAAGATCATATAAGACACACTGAGTTTATTTATTATTAGTGTGGTGGCTATGAAATTTTTACATTAATTAGTATAAAATACAAACAATTAGTCTTTGAATATTTCAAGATTTTGTTTAGATCCCTAAAATTAGTTACTTCTCTTCATCTTTGATTCCTAGTCAAACTTAAGTGTAACAATAAGAAATGTTGATGGTCGAAATAAAAAGCAATTAATTAATTTTTTATTGATGGGATGAAAATAGAAAGAAAAGAATATAATAATATGGATTATTTAATTGGATAGAGATAAAATAAAATGGAGATTATTATTATTATTATATTTGATGATATTTATTTAAAGGAACGAAGAATGGGAAATGAGAGAATGGTGTCTTTTCTAGTATGATTCATGAAAGCACAAATGTAGAATTTGTGGTGTCTAAGAGTTACGTTAATGCATCCAAGCCAAACACAGATATATCTGTCGGTGCTAAAATCCATCTGTCACCTCTTCCTCCCAAATGGAGCTAGCTACATCCTATTTATCAGATTTAAGATTTTTCATATTTTTCGTGAAGCAGGTTTAAGGTTTTTCATATTTTTTACGGAGAAAATGTATGTGTAGATAAACTTGTTAACTTATAATTTATTCATAGAGAATATTTTTATTGATATAATAGGTTTCTATCTAATCGTTTTTTATTAATATGTATAGATTACATATATACCATTTGTGTTAATATATATGAGTTTTGGTCTATTTCTTCCCGTATTTTTTTATATTTTCTTTTTTTATTTTAATAATATTTTTTTATGTAGTGATAGATAATTGTTGTTACTTGAGGTATCAACTTAAACATGAAATAAAAACCAATTTTAGAGACAAAAAATAATTAGTTGCTATAGTAACTAAATTAAAGATCATTTTAGAAACTAAACAAAAATTGGTTTCTAAATTAGTTTCTATTACTGTTAAATGGTTTCTAAATTGATCTCTAATTAGCAACTAAGGTTTTAACTACAAATTATTTAGTTTCTAAATTTGGTAGCAAAAGTCTTGGTTGCTAATTACATACCAATTTAGAAACCATTTAACAATAATAGAAATTAATTTAGAAACCAAAAGTTTTTTAGTTTCTAAAATGGTCTCTAATTTAGTCACTATAGCAATTAATTATTTTTTGTCACTAAAAAATAGTTTATATGTCAAGTTTTATAATGATGTCTAATGAGAGTTTTTATAAAAAAATATTTATTTATCACAAACATTAATTATAATATAATTTTATAAATTTAAATAATATTTTTTATTGCAACTTTTAATTATATAAAATATATTTGTGTGTGTATATTACATATAACATACTTCTTTATATATACAATATTAAAATCATTCATTATAAGAAAATATCATTAATGCATTCAGAATCTACATATGTCAAATAAATAGATTCGGATATACCATAAATTTAACTACATTAGCTTTTTCACCCATGTTATTAAATTATATACAAATTTTTTATTATAAATTTAGAACATATCTTATATTTTTAAAATATTTATTGCAACTTTTAAGTGTATAAAATAAATATTTGTTATGTATATTGCATATACTAAGATACTCTACTTTATTTATAATCTACATTCATCATGTTTAGTAAATAGATTCAGACATATATATATATATATATATATATATATATATATGCATGAATTCAATTCTATTGACTTTCACCTATGTTATCATAAATTGGAAACATATTAGTTATTATGAATTTATAATATATTTTATATGTTCAAAATATCTATTTATAAACATTATTATATTGGACAGCAACTAATGTAATTAAGTCAGAAGGTTATAAATAATACATGGGTAATGATTCTTTTAGTTCTAAACTCACTAAACACTCTTGTATTCAAACAAACTAACTTAAATGTTGAAGTATTTTTGCAGGTATCATATCTATCAAACATACTTAACAATGAATAAAAGAAGAAAAAGCCAGAAAACAATTAATAAGACAATTAATAGAAAATATTCACTCTCACATTTCTCATTGTAATAACAATTATAATATAATTTCAATATTAGTTAATTGAAAAAATGAATGTTTTAAGATGGTGATTATCTTATAAGGAAAGGGACAAGATACAGCATGGAAAATATTTTCCTATTTTCTCTATATATTATTTATCCACCAAAGAGAAGAGAACACACCTAATAAAAAAAATGGTATTTTTGTGTTCTAGAGAGAGAGAGAGAGTGAAACAGAATACAAAACATTCAAATCTTTTTGGGACTGACAAAGACATCTCAGTTCAAAAAGAGCGTCTAAGTTCTCTTCATGTAAGAACCGTGGACCCTCTCTCTCTCTCTCTCTCTCTTCCCTCACGAAACAACGGCGCTATACTCTTTCCTTTTATGGTTTGTGGTTTCCCTCTCATTCCTTCAAACAAAACCACACTCTTCTTTGCACTTCTCACAATTCTCATACCTATCATCATCGCACATCTTTTCTCCTCTCTCCGTTTTCTCCATATACTCCAACACAGAACAACTACTGCTATTGTTTTTGTTTTTATTGAGGTTATAAGTAGCACCAGTAGCAGTACCTTAACTTCCACAACAAGTACAGGAACACCACTTGCATTACTTTTCTCCATCTGTGTGTCTCTTACTTCTGCTCTTTTCCAAGTCCTACTACTACCCTTTGCTTGTCACACACCACAACATACCCCACTCACCGGATTACAAGGCACGAGGTAGCTGGATTTGACCACAGTAAACAAGTTTTTTTTTTCAGTGGTGGGATTTGTTGCATGCTATAAAGTCGGTTTCTTTCTGTTACTTCTTCCCAATGATCAAAAGGGTGGCACTTGTTCAATCAATGCGTAGAGAGAAATGGGGCGTGGCACGTTTCTTGTGTCTAATGTGAGAAGCGTCTTATCTCCCTTCAGGTTTGTTCTCAAAGGATTTTCAAACAAGCTGTGATTGCTGGTAATGTGTTGTGTGTTCTTAATCTGGTTTTGGTGTCTCATGGGTAGGGCTAAGATAATTGTTAATTACGATCTAATCAGGATTGGATTATATGTATGATTGCAATCTGAGTTTTGTTTATTTTAAATAACTACTGGGTTGTGTTTTGCAGACACTTTATTTTCTTAAAAAAAAAAATTGGTCTGCATAACTGGGTCTTTTGTTTATTCATTTTTAAGCAGTGAACGTTGTTGGAGTAGTTTTATTTTTTTAATGATTTTTGTGTGGGTGTTTAGGGAGGGAGCTTTTGTCTTGGCCTTGCTTTTTTTGCATTTGTTTATTCCCTATGTGGATATATACTATATATATACATATATATATATGTATGTGTGTGTATATATATATATATATATATATATATGTATTATGATTTGGTTAATAAAAATGTTATCTTTACCGTTTGTACTGTGTTATTTACTGGTTCATGCCATTCCCCCCAAAGGGGTGTGGATGAAAAGGTTAAAACAAAAAGAATTTATAGTTTCCTAGACCTTTTTCTTTCTCTATTTACTTTTTTCCCTTTTGAATATTGTAGTGTTTTTTGTGATTTGGATCTCACCAAGATTGTAATTGTTTTTATTTAACTGTGTTGTGGCAGGAGGAGACGATAGTTGAAGAAGCAACACTGGGAGTTGGAGGCTTTTTCATGTTTTTTGAGTTTCTTATTCACTGAATGGATTGAAGAAGCTACACATTGGGATAATGTTAAAGTCAGTGTCATTTGGAGTGTTGTTAACTTGGTTTCTGGTGCTCACGTGTGTGTTTGCAACAGATATTCAAAGATGTAACTGTGATGATGAGTCGAGCTTCTGGACTATTGAGACCATTCTGGAGTGCCAAAGGGTTGGTGATTTTCTGATTGCTGTGGCCTACTTCTCTATCCCTGTTGAGCTTCTTTACTTCGTTAGTTGCTCAAACTTCCCATTCAAATGGGTCCTCTTTCAGTTCATTGCTTTCATTGTACTTTGTGGAATGACACATTTGCTGAATGGGTGGACTTATGGTCCCCACACTTTTCAACTCATGGTGGCAATCACTGTATTTAAGACTCTCACTGCCTTGGTGTCATGTGCCACTGCTCTTACTCTCCTCACTCTGATCCCTCTGCTGTTGAAAGTGAAGGTCAGGGAATTCATGTTGAAGAAAAAGACCTGGGATCTTGGGAGGGAGGTTGGGTTCATAATGAAACAGAAGGAGGCTTCAGTGCATGTAAGAATGCTTACTCAAGAGATTCGAAAGTCCTTGGACAGGCACAAGATTCTCTACACCACCTTGGTTGAGCTCTCTAAGACACTTGGTTTGCAAAACTGTGCAATTTGGATGCCAAATGATGAGAAAACTGAGATGAACCTTACTCATGAATTGAATGGGAGGAATGCCAACTGTTCTATTGTCATAACCGATCCAGATGTGGCGAGAATCAAGGAGAGTGATGAAGTAAACGTGATTGATTCTGATTCAGCACTTGCCACTGCGAGCAGAGGAGATTCTGGTGTGGCAGGACCAGTTGCTGCAATTCGAATGCCGATGCTTCGGGTTAGCAATTTCAAAGGGGGAACTCCAGAGCTGAGGCAGACATGTTATGCTGTATTGGTTTTGATTCTTCCTGTCACGGAGCCTAAATCATGGAGCACTCAAGAGCTTGAGATCATTAAGGTGGTTGCTGATCAGGTGGCTGTGGCCTTGTCTCATGCTGCAATTCTTGAGGAGTCTCATCTGATGAGGGAGAAGTTGGAGGAACAGAATCGAGCATTGCAAGTGGAAAAGATCAATGCTATGAGGGCCAACCAGGCTAGAGCAGCATTTCAGAAGGTGATGAGTAGTGGAATGGGAAAGCCTATGCACTCAATTCTGGGGCTGCTTTCAGTGATGCAAGAAGAGAAGTTAAAGCGTGAACAGAAACTCATTGTGGATTGTATGTTCAGAACCAGCACTGTGATGTCAAACCTGCTAAATGATGATGGAAGATTCCCTTTGGAGATGAAGCCTTTTGGACTGCATGCTATGGTGAAGGATGCAGCTTGCTTTGCCAGGTTCATGTGTGTTTATAGGGGCCTTGCCTTTGTTGTTGATGCTGATAAGTCTTTGCCAGAGAATGTTATAGGTGATGAAAAGAGGGTGTTCCAAGTGCTTTTGCATATAGTTGGGAGTGCAATAAATGGTAACCAAGGAGGAGGGGTTCTTGTGTTCCGAGTTTATGCAGAAACTGGTAGTCAAGGGAGGAATGAGCAGGGATGGACAAATTGGAGACCAAGCTCTTCAAGTGGGGATGTAAATATCAGATTTGAGATAGGGATCAATATTGGTGATTCTGAAATGGAAAATTCAGTTCCTTCAGGGCAGCTTCCAATGCGTTTTAGTGATAGGGTTGAGGAAAGATTGAGCTTCAGCATTTGCAAGAGAATAATCCAGGTGTGTTTATTGATTTGGTTTGTACCAAGTTCATTATGATACTGTTTTTAATTGGCATTAACACATTATACGTAATACACCAAAGCTAGCACCAAATGATTCACTTAAATAGACATTTGCATCTGTTATTTGATGCATGTATAAGAAAAATCTTTGAATTCTTAGGGGGCTTAGTTGATCCTTTGTTTAGGACTTGACCTTGGAGTATGTTTTCTTACCTCCACTAGCACATGGTGTGAACTTCTATACATAACTTGTGGATTACCATTGTTAGACATAATAGTGTTGAATCTAGATAGGTTCTCTTCATAGTTTTTATTAGCTTATTTGGTTAATCATTTTGTAATGTATCAATCTGCAAGGAATACTGTTATAGCACTAGTTCCATGTATATTTACAGTACTAAGTATTAAGAAGTGAGCTTTAGACCTAACTCAACCTTATAAAACCGGCTTATAAGGTGAGGTTTGCACTCACTTATATACTATAAAATGTCTTAATATCTAGTCGACATTCACGTCGAGAATACCAACTCGTGCGTGAGACTATATATTATAAGTGGTCCGATAACAGTTTGATAGCGGGTGACCTGATTAGTCTAACAAAAAATCGTTAGGATAAACTTGAAAATGACTCTGATATCATATTAAGAAGTGAACTTTAAGCCTAACTCAATCTCATAAACCGGTTTTATGAGGTTGAGTTAGGCTTAAAGTTCACTTCTTAATACTAAGCAATGTTATATGTATAGTTGAAACTGTTATATTGTTATAACACTAGTTTCTATGTTCTCTCTAATGATTTTCTGCTTTGTTTCTATTACTATTATTATTACAGTTGATGCAAGGGAACATATGGTATGTACCAAACTCTCAAGGTCATCCTCAGGTCATGGCCATTTCTCTACGGTTTCAACTGCAGCGATCTATTGCTGTATCCATCTCTGAAACTGGGGAAAGTTCTGAGCCATCAAGTTCCAACTCTTTTTTCAGAGGTCTGCAAGTGTTGTTGGTGGACAACGATGATGTAAATAGAGCAGTGAGTCAGAAGTTGCTTCAGAAACTAGGCTGCTCTGTGACCTCTGTGTCTTCAGGATTTGAATGCCTCAGTGTGATTGGCACTGGTGGATGCTCCTTTCAAGTCATTGTGTTGGATCTTCACATGCCTGAGCTTGATGGATTTGAAGTTGCTTCAAGGATTCGCAAGTTCGGAAGCCGAAACTGGCCAGTGATTGTTGCATTGACTGCAAGCACAGAAGATTTGTGGGAAAAATGCATGCAAGTAGGCATAAATGGAGTCATAAGAAAGCCAGTTTTGTTGCATGGAATTGCCACTGAACTCAGAAGAATCCTGTTGCAGGGAAATACTGTCATGTGAGGATTCATTCATGCTGCAAGTGTAAGCCCTTTCAACATGTAAAAAACTAATTCATATAATATTTTTAGTCATATTCTTGGCAGGTTTTTGGCTACCTTTTTGCAGCAATGTTTCATCTTTTAGAGATGATGAGTTACTATACTCAAGTTTCATTACAAATTTATATGGTATACAAATTAGTTTCTTTATTTCTCTCAATCTGTTTCATTTTTAGTGTTATGTATGATGTTCCAATTCGGATGCATGCATAATATTTTGCAATCCATTCCAAACATTAACTGTAATGGCCGAAAGATCTAGAAGTCATTAGTACAATGAAAAGTTAAATTAAAATAAATAAATAATAAAATCAGGAAATACTATACCAAAGTCTAAAAGATAGGTCCAAAACATCTACATTATATTTAGTAATGGCAAGGTTGTAAAGAGTAAAAGTCTAATTAAGTTAAAAGGCTAATAAGTGAATGCCATAATTAGGTGATCTGCTTCATAGGTAAGTAAAGTGAATTTTATCTGATAATTAAGCAGATTGATTCTGATTTTATCATCGGAGTCCCTTACAATACACTTACCCGAGAGTTGATCCTAAGTTCAGAAGTCGAAAGTTGAACCTAACCAAACAAGACGAGTGAGAACCTATATTCGAGAACCAACCTAAGCCCAAATCAGTGGACCTTGCAATTGAAAGTCTAAGATAACAGTGAAAGCTCAAGATACCGAAAAGAGAAGAAGAATATTAATGATTTCTAAGACTCTATAAGTACATTAACCCTTTTGAAATGTGCATATTATATTGGAGTGAATTTTATTATGTTTTTTCAAGCATAAAAAATGAAACAATAAAAAGTGAAATTCTTTATAATAATGTGTTATTCAATCTATTATCTTTTATGAAATAAAGATATATGTCGAGCTATAAATTTCCCTACATCAATAAAGATATATAAAATATTATTGTTTGGAAGATTCATATTTTGTGATCAAATGTTCATCTTAGATGGAATAATTAATTTCAATATCACTTATTATTAACAATTGTACTGGATTCTAAACCAAAAAGAAAAAGAAGAATCACCTCTTAACCTTTTGGTTGCTCAATCTTTGTCTATTTGGTAGTTCTGTTTCTTCATTTATTGTTTCTTTCATTGTCAAATATTGACCCTGCACTCACAAAATAACAAAAATTTAAATATAAAAAGGAAACAAACCATATTCATAATCTCATATTAATTCAATGCACATTTGTTTTATCATTCCATAAAGGAAAAATGTGTTATTCTTATTTATTTGTTGGAACCTGGATATAATATTCCCCTGAAGTTTATGATGTTATAGCTATATATCATTTTTTTTAATTATTGTCTTTCAATATGACATATACTTTGGGAATTATTTCTCTATTCAGAGTATTATGACGATAATTAAATGCTCTTAATATTATTATTTTTTTCGTTTCATTATTCTATTCTATTCTAAATATATTCAATTTTAATAAAAACTATAACAAATTTTCTATTAATCCAACCAGAGTTGAATTGAAACGTCAATATTGAAAATAATCTTCAGAATATTAAAATAATAATTAATTAAAGTATGTTTCGAAAAAAAATATATCTTTATTAGACATTTATATTTTTAATTTTTTTAAAGATAGTTGTTAACCCCTTTTTTTTATAAAATATATGGGTGCATATGTAGGAACAATGGCATGACTACATGGCCCATGTTTTCATTCATGGCCCATATTTTTCTCATGGCCCATGGTTTTCAGCATGGCCCAGTTCTTATTAGAGCCCTTTTGTTGCAATTACCCAATAGTTTGAGAAAAATATTGAGATAATAAATAAAGTGCATCACATTCTTAGTCATGGAAAAAAAAATTAGGTAAAGTTGAAATTTGAAACACACTATGGGATAAATCTATGATTTTACATGAATGTTTCTAAATTTTTAAAAAGCTAATTAATATTAATATATGGTAAAGAGGCACAAAGATGTAATACATCTTTAAAATTTTACCAATATTTCATGTTTAAGGTTAGAAAATTAAGAGGACTTATCTATTTGTTATTGAAATTGTTGAGTAATTATTTACATTATACTTATACTTCAAATGGTAATATGTGAATCACATGCCCTCAATGAATAATATGTTGTCTATAGTCTAGAAAATAAAAGTAGATAAAATAACTTACTCCAAATATTGGAGACTTTTTTCTTTCATTTTTCACTATTTCTATAATTCCTCCTTCTCTAATAATACATGACAAATAACATCTAAATATTCAATAAAATAATTAATTATACTACAGTAAATTTAATTATATTAAAATAAATATATAAAATAAGTAGAAAAAACAAAAATAGTTTAATTTAGTCAACTGTCCTAATCATTAATTTCAATTAAGTTACAAAATTTATGTCTTACCCATAAAACTCAATTTAAAAGTTAATTCATTTTAACATTTCTTTTATAAAGGTTAATGTTAGGAATTATTATACAATTTGAAATCTCAGTTGATACTCACAAGTAATAACAATCATCTGCTATTACATGAAAAAAAAAATATTAATAAAAGAAAAAAATAAAAAAAATATGAAAAAATTAGATCAAAACTCATATGTTGACAAAAACAATATATAAATAATTTATGCTTATTTATAAAGAACTCTAAAGATAAACTATATAAAAACTTATTATACTAATGAAATAAACTAAGAATAAACTATATAGAAACTTAGTATAAACTATATAGAAACTTAGTATACTAAAGAAATGAGTCTCTTTAAATTCTAAGTTAATTATTCGCAATGAAACTCATTTTAACATCTTTATTTTACAAAACTCATTTTAAAATCTTTATTTCACGTTTATCTAGTTTATTTTACTGGATAATTAATTGTAATTTGGGGAAGCAGTTATCCCATAGAGTGCCATTGATGTCCTCACCATATTTACACAAGCATAAAAGTACCTTTTTTCAATTAAAAAAAATATTTGTAAGATAATGTGATAATTTTCTGACTGATTAGTACTGAACAACAACTATGACGATTTTGAATCAAGTAAGCAGGTCACTAAGTATTTATGTAATGAAAAATGTCAAAGGCACATATTTTCTGAATATTTTTTGTAACACGCTTTCTTATGATTTCAAATTTACTAAAAATTATAAAATTTAAAGAGTTCTATATCTTATTTATTGACATTTTCTTCTATATATACTTTTAGAAAGCATATTTCTGCCTGGTAATGAGAAATTATTCTTATTTCTAAGAATTATTACACCATACCATACGTTATATAATAAAATATCACATAGGAACCAACTTCTAACAAACTATGTAATCTTAATTTGGAATTTCTTACAAAAATCTCACTTTATAAGTTGGTTTTGAGGATGAATTAGATTTAAAGTTCATTTTTTAATATGGTATCAGAGTCATTTCAGGTTTATCCTAGTGATTGTTTGTTGGGTTTATTAGACTATCCGTTATCGGACCACTCATAATACATACTCTCACGCACGAGAGATGTGCTGAAGATCTCATATCGATTAAGATTAGAACCTTTTCATAGTATATAAATAATTATAAACCTTACTTTATAAACCAATTTTATGATATTGAGTTAAACTTAAAGTTCATTTATTAAGAAATATAACAAATTTTATGATATTGCGTTAAACTTAAAGTTCACTTCTTAAAAAATATAATAAATTTTATGATATTGAATTAAACTTAAAAATATAATAGTTCAATTTTAATATTCCTCTTAAAAAAATATAATAGTACAATTTTAGTATTAGTATTGATAGTAAGGTTATTGAGCAGTAAAAATTATAATATATAATAATTGTAGAGTCAAAGAATTTATACAATAATGAAGTGATAAAGTGATACCATTGTACACATCACGCAATAGACAAAACATGTTCTTGGTCTATGTTTTAAATTAATTGCGTACAATGTCAAGTAAGTGCCAAACTGGGTTTCTAATCTCATATGCACACAAATTGCAATAATTTATTCATACATTATGCCCAAACATGGTAGCAGTTATGAATATATATAAAATAATTAAACAGATAAAGAATATTAAGCAAACTAAGCTTGCAAGAAATATTGATTACATCAAGTGGTATGTTCAAATGTTGAAAACTGTTCCAAAACACTACATTTTCAACATCGTTAAGGTGCCAATTTGTGGGGACTTCTTTTCTTCTTTCTTCTTAGACAAGTAAAAAGATTCGTTCCTGCGTTTGTTAGAATTTTTAACATTTTGTGAAAAAATTTCTAAACTACTTTTATAAAAATTTGAATTTTTTTATGAGTATGTTTATATAGAAGTCTCACAAAATATAAAAGATTGTAATAGTGGAAGAATTCAATTATGAAAACAGTTATTGAATCAAACCAACCTTGCTCTAATTGGGTCGATTTAAATGTCCATGTGAGTATCTATGATAGTTGTTATATATTCTTGTAATAAAAATAAAAAATAATTTTAAATGAAATGATAAAAGAATAAAGAGTTTACTATTGTTTTTAATTTCCTTTTTATTGTTTATTCTAAACTCTTGAGTCAAATTCCTTCATCTTTTCAAATTGCTATGGTTTCTAGTATTTAATATAGGATAGCAAAATGGGTATGTCTGTCAGTCCGCCATTGTTAGGCAAGGCAAGTCAATTTTTTTAACTACGCTTAATCCGCCTAACCTGCTAACCTATTTTTTTAAAAAAAAACTTTTAAAGAGAAATCTCGTGCTTTTGAAACTAAAATTGTTGATGGTCAATATTTTATATAAAACTTGATTTACATTAATTTTTTTATACAAAATTTGATTCATTGAAGTATTGTTGATATTTACTTTATTTTGTTAGACATTAAATATTTTTTTATTAGAATATTAAAGTTTGATTCAATTTTTTTTTATTCCTTGCATTTTTATTATCCAAAAAGGGATATCAATAACTACAATCAAGTAAATAGATAAAAAAAAAATAGTGGGTCAGTTTGCTAACCCACCTTGTGACGAGATGAATCATTATTTTCAGCCCGTAATAGCCTTGACGGGTTAAGTCAAAATAGGTTGGGTTGACCCGTTTTGCCACCCCTACTTAGTTTAGTGTTGCTTAAAGTAAAAAAATGGAGTAGTATGTAAAAACATAGAAAATGTGAAGATGATAATTAAAGAGTATGTCGGTTGAGGAAAAAGAGGGTGTGTGAAAGTTTGAAAATGCATAAAGGAAATGAGAGCGATAGAAAAGAGAAAGAAAGTTCATGACAAAATTTATAGTGAGAGGGTGAGTTAGCACCATAAACAAAGGACATTCTACAATGATTCTTTTTGTAATAAATTGACTTCATAATCAATCTAGTCAAAGGACATTCTACATCGATTCTCTTTGTTTTTTTTATCAGCAAAAAGAGTAGAATAAATGAGAGTACTTCAGGTACTTCAACCCTTTTACAAAAACCTAACAAAATTCTACCACCGGTATCAAGTACGGACTCCTCCACATACTATATTTATGAGCCAAAAAAGACATATAAACAAACTAAATACATCAAAAAGGTTCAAAATATATCAATTAAGCTATAATACAAAATAAAGCTGAACCACATAAATAACATCATGACGATCAAGATATTTTGTAAACCATATTAAAACACCATGTACTATAAACACGAGATGAGCGAAAAGAAAATCTTTAGACTTATTGTTCAGTACATGGCATCAACTCCACCACAACAACTATCCCATAAAATATTGTCCTCTTCCTAGCTTCTTTCAAAAAACTTTGTCTCGCTGCTTCATTCTCTTTGTAATTAGTTGACTTCATAACCAATATTAAATTAGGACCTAATATTTACAATATTATTATATTTATTTTTACATTTATTTTACATCAATCAATCAATATTATATTTACCACATAAATTTATAAATTCACATATTTGAAACTTTTGGTAATTGAAACAATCCAAAAAAATCATAACCATGTCATCTTAAATCATGATTATACCTTTTAGAAAGTTTTTTTTTTAACAAGTGTCATGAGATCTTCTCCTATGGTTTTTTAACTTCTTTCCAAAGAATTAGTATTGTCAACAAAAGTTGACCTATAACACACCTATGCCAAAGCTTGAGATTCTGATTTTGAAATCAAATTTGTATAGAATTGTATTGAATCTAAACTCAAATTTTAAAATGATATTGAAGTCTATTTGAATACATCATTATTTACATTACTCACAAATGTGATTAAAAATTTATTAGGGTTATTATAGATTGAGTTAAATTCTAAATTTAAATTATAAAAAAACTCCCTTTCTGTCTTGCTTTGATATACATTAAACCGATTTATGAGCATGGAGAGTTTCCATTATTGGCATGTGAAAAGTCTCCAAGTCTCCAACATAATAAAGAAGAAGCATGGCAAAGACATTTAAGACATGTTTTTGTTGACACCACTAAAGATCTAACAAAGCCCAATACATCCACACCAATATTTGCCTTTCAACACACAAATACACTATTCCACACTTTTAAAAATTAGGTTAAACTCTATGCATTGGGTAAAAGATGATGTGTACTCCATGAGAAGAATAAAGAAAAGGAGAAGGACTTAGAGAGTAAAGCCAAGATTTTCCATGATTTTTCTTGATGATGTTTGAATCTACCCCACCATAGCAAGTTATTTAGTTGATTAATTCTCACTATCACTTTTAGAAATAAAAAAAGATTAATGGGCGGTCGAAATTTCATTAATGCAAGGTTAGTGGGTTCCTTTCAATATAATTAGTTGATTGGGTTAGATGGAGAGAATATATTTGTTTAATAATGGGCATTCATGGGGGTGATTATAATATTCAAGAGCTCGTAATTATTGGATTAACAAATAATGGGGTCCATCAAATTTCCAACTTTTGCTTTGGAATGTTGCATTCAAGTTGCTAACAATATTGGAATTTAATAATTGTGGATTAGGAACTAAGACACGTGATTCCATGTGAAATATGGGTCCTCCATTGCTATGCCTCTAGGATGCTTTCACCACTATACTTCAACTTCTTTTTAATGGGACTCATCAATTAAACAACTTGCTAAACTTTTGCTAAACTTTAATAAGTCAATTTTTAAGTTTATTAATGATTTTTTTTTAGTTTAAAGTATATAAATGAAATATTAGACTCGATAAAAATGGTCATCAGAGTGGTAAAGGACTAAGATAGTATCTATTTTTTGTTAAACTATTGATTCCTCTCTCTTGGTCGTGCTTTCTTTTTTATCTTTTTCCGTTTTCAAGCTACTTCAACTCTTAGTCCGAAGTGCATAACTTTTGACGCCCAAGTGACTATTCAATATTTTGGTGTTATTATTGTTGTTATAAAAACGCACATTTGTTTTGTCTAAAATGCTAACAGACTCTATCATTACACTACAAAAAAAAAAAAAAAAAAAAAAAAACAAATTTTTAAGACTCCCAATAAATAAAATTTTTGGTTATATTTTTTTTTTTCAAAAAAAAAAAAAAAAAAAATAATTAAAAGGGAAAAAAAAAAAA
>Ga0123342_1003297_pt1 | contig 26000 bp, 14 predicted proteins | sample Turbeawhitnodule_FD_89960 | JGI IMG/M metagenome (GOLD analysis project Ga0123342, IMG submission 89960) | Root nodule microbial communities of legume samples collected from Mexico - Turtle bean Mexico white nodule | ecosystem: Host-associated > Plants > Roots > Nodule | place: Mexico: Nepantla...
TGAATCCCCTTTACATCCTGTTCTTTAGGAAAAAGCTCAGAAAAAGTGTCAGTAGTAATCATATTATTGGCTTGGGATGTCCAATTGGTGAATTTGTAGCCAGGAGGGAACCCATGCTTTTTAACATTACCACAAGGAAAACCCACTTTGCGAAAACAAACAGCCTCAGTATGACCATATTTACCACAAAAATTGCATGTAATAGTGTGACTACTATTAAGACTATGAAGCGCAGCAGTAGAACTCTTCATTCGAAAAGCTCTGATACCATATTAGTGGACTTTAAGCCTAACTCAACCCCATAAAACCGGCTCATAAGGTTGAGGTTTGCACCCACTTATATACAATGAAAGACTCTAATCTCTAGTCGATGTGGGATCTCCAACAAATACAGTGATTTCAAACATTCATATACATCAAAACACCAATGAGAATAACAGAAGTTTGATTTTGGGAATTTACAAGTTATCTATGCCCACACCTTTACTTGTGTCATAACAAAAATTTCAATAGGATGTACCACTCCATTATTAAAAATAATCGTATATTGTTTAATAAATTATTTTATTATTAACAACATAAATGCTAAACTGTTTGGTTATTTTCTAATTGAATGTTGTTATGGTTACACAATTATATTATTTCATTATTAACACACGTTAATATACATAGAAACAATATCATACTAAGAAATAATAAGTTCTATAACTTAGTTATATTATATTTAGCATATTCAAAACTTGTAATGTAAGATTGTTTATGACTCTTAGACTGTTGGGCGTAAGACTATTTAGGTCTTAACACTAGTAAGTTGAACACTACATGTTCTAAATAGACAAAAGCAAAGTTTTATAATAGTACCATTATTAAAAACAACTTAGATTTTTTTAATTATAATCTCTATCATAATAACAAATCTTAAATTATAATCAAGAGTTTTATAAAAAATATCTATCACATCAAATAATATAATTATAATAAATATTTTTTTTATTATAAAAATAAAACTGAATAATTAAACCTCGTGCATGCATATTTATTATATACTAACAATAGTACAAAATAAAAAATAATATTAAAAACTACTGATAATATAAAAAAAATGTTATTATTGTCAATATATTAAAACAATTCATAAAAAATGAAAAATAAGATACATTTATGTCCCCCTAGGGGTCCAATTCCATTTAGCATCAAATGACAGCCTAGCTTGGTTGGACTTAGAATGGGATCAACCTCACCTCACTATTATTTTTATCTTCCTATCCTCTCAACCTTAATAGGAACAAATACTCACATATAATATAAATAATTCACAAGAGGAACACTGCAATACATTTAGAGTTCATATCCCTAATTTTCTTAAATATAATGAATCATTTATATAATAGGTTTTAAATATATTTATTACTTTTTATTTAAAATGTATGTAAAAATATATATAATGTATTCAAATTAAATATATAATATATATTAAAAAATAAACTTTAAATATTTAATGGATCAAATAAGCTTTATATTTAATTTTGTCCTTATATCTAATTCATGTTGATTTCTTAAAATGAGTTCTTCCAGTACCAATATACTAATATAGTCTCATAATACTCAAAAGTCAACGCTAAAAACGGTTTATATATTGTTCCTCCTCCAATCCATATACCTGGTTGGAGATCCCACATCGACTAGAGATGAAAATATTTCATTGTATATAAGTGGATGCAAACCTCATCTCATGAGTCAGTTTTTATGGGGTTGAGTTAGACTTAAAGTTCACTTTGTAATATGATATCATAGTCATTTAAAGTTTATCCTAACGAATATTTGTTGGGCTTATCGTGTCATCCACTATCCGATCGTTATCGGACTACCCATAATATGTTCTCATGCACGACCTGATCTCCAAAATTAAATTTTAATAGAAAATATATTTCAACATCATAACATAATTCCGTTTTCTATATTTTATCAGTACTAACCGCCGACACCAATAATTTCACTTTAAAATCATATCACAAACTTATTTTTATATTTTCATTTTAAATTACTAAAATATTATTAATGATTGGATATTTTATTTTAGAATTTTATATAATTACAATTGTTCTGTTATATTCATAACGGAAGTCCCAACTCTATATTAGATAATTTGTTGTGATTTTGTAGTGATTACTTGTCTATATTTCAGTAATTAAGCATGTAAACATATTGATATTTTGAACTATTATTGGGAACATGGGTTGATTCTTTAAAAGAATGTAAAAAAAGGTTTAGATTTAAGAATGAATGGAAGATGTGAAATCCAGAAGGCTTTCCTTATCTTAACCAACACTTCCAACAGTGAGATGGCCAAGAAAAAAGACAAGATTGACAGCACACATTATTATTACATTAATGAAAAAAAATCACCTGCAACCTTTTTATATTGCAAGTTCTGGACCCATCTCAATTCTCAAGGTGTTTTCTCCAATTATCAAGGACCCATTTAGTTTAACTTTATGCAATTGCAATCAACACTAACTAATTAAGCAATTCCATAGCTCCAACTAAGAAGAAGTGCAACCATGAGATCTTTCACTATATGCATAGGAACATAAATTTGTTATTATATTGAAATTATTTTTTAGTTAGACTTTCTATATCTTAATATGAGATTAGATTTTGAAATACAGATAAATCATATTCATAAAGAAATGCTAATATATTTTTTGGTTGCCAAAAGTATCCATGACTGTTAAAAAGAGTCACCTTTTTATTTGGCACCTTGCAATTTGGTTAGATGGTGACCACCACTTCATACTTTTACCTCTTGATGCACTATTTTTGTTTCATGTTTTTGTTGTCTCTTTTTAGTTTCACTGCCATCATTTTCATTTTATTTATTTTCCTATTTTTAAGTAGTGTACTGGCCGAGTCAATACAAAAGGTGGAAGTCTCTGTATTTGGTTAGAATTGATCAACACAACCAAGTTTATTATGTCTTACAGAAGATTAACCAAGTCAAATCGTGATTAAATATTAGGTAATACAATCTTAATCATGATCAAAATTCTAATCCGACTCAATAATAAATGATCAATGATGATTATATAAATAGTCACAGATTTTGAAAATAAAGTACATCATCATACTACATTAATTACACCAATGATCAAATACCAAGATCTTACTTCAGTGTCGGAATGCGAGGACAAGAAATCAAGTGATGGAAAAGTTAGGAGATTATTTCGAAAAGAAAAAAAAAAAACACCGATTGAAAAAAAATATAATCATTCTCTTAGTTTAACCTATTTACAACAAATTTTCTTTAATATTTATATATGAATATTTGAAAAAGAAAGAGTATGAAAACATTGTAAGTCAAAAATAAATTATAACTTAAAAACATACGTCTCTTTATATTACATGCAATGAAAACTAAAAAAAATGGTGTTTTATTGGAATGGCCATTATACTCAACTGAAATTTTAAGAAAAAGTGCTATTAGTATACTTGGCAATAAATTAATTATTTTTAATTTTATAAATGTTAATATTTAAGGATGTATTCAAATACTAATATAATCTTTATTGTAATAGCCGGTAGATAGTTATATCTTATAAGAAAATAATTAAGAATGATTCTCAAATCTATATGCGTAAAAAAAAATTATTTTAAAAGAACAGAGCCTTTAATTGGTCAAAGAATAATTAATTGATTCTTGAAAAATACCTTAAGATGACATACATTCACACAAAAATCTTTGTCCACTTAACACTTCTCTGCATATGCAGTTTTATTTAACAGAATTAATTAATCATTTAAACCTTGTCCAAAATGATAAAGCATCATTTCAAAACACAAAACTTACACCTTTCTCGTGTTGGAGCGTCATTGATTGCTGGAGAAACATGCTACCTAACTTTAGAAACAACGATAATATACCAAAATTCAAATTTCGAAAGAACCATCGTTTTAATTAACACTATCAAAATCAAAATTTAAAATTCTTAAAAAATAATAAACAATTGGTGATTCCAACAAAAACGATTGAGGTAAATAATTAAATCCTCATGAAAAGAATTTAAAAAAAGAGAAAAAAAAGGTGGAATTAATTTGGTTCACCTGATTCCGCTGCCAATCACATTCACATTCACATGCAAATGCAAATGCAATTTATATTTATTATTGGCCCCGCTATTTTGCCGGCCCCGGTCCGGTTCACCTTATACGCCGTCGTATTGGGTGTGCGACTACTGTCACCTCTGTTCCTTCGTCGGTTACTAAAATACTAATTCTCTCTCTCTCTCCCTTCGTCTTCTTCACACTGAGTTGACTGAGTCTTCGTAACTCGCTCACTACTCTCTCAGCTACTCATCGCATTCTCTGCATTTTTGCTCCGATCACTCTCTCTCTTCTTCTCTCTTCATTTGGTAATCTTTCTCTCTCTCTCTCGACTGTCTACTGTAATTGAAGTGATCCGCGCGCGCATTTGCGATTACTGTCTTGTTTGTTTTTCTGTATTCGAATTGAATGCTATGGTGTTAGGGTTTAGGATTCAAATGCGAGTGTTTGTGAATGGAGATTCGGGGAGTGTAGTGCGGAATATACCGAGATCTTGCTGTTTTGTTTTGTATTTTCTTTTTTCTTGGAGATTTTTTTGGGGATTTGGCTGTGCGCCGTCAATTTTGCATTGAATCTGTTGGTTTATGGCTTTTGTCTGCGTTGTATTATGATTTTGGTAATGTTTTGATCTGTGTTGTATGCAGTGTTTATCTGTCTTGACGCTCGCGAATCACGTCTAGTACTTCGAATTGTGCTTTATTTTTTTGTGTGGAGAGTGTTGCGTGTGGTGATTTGCTTGGTATCTGGCTGTTGTGCTTGAAGTGAAGTTCAATTCTAAAATTGGAATTGGCATTTGATAGAATGGATTTCTTTGGAAATTCGATTATTTGCCTTTTTATCGGATAAATGAGATTGAGAACGAGAAGAATAACAGGGTTGAAATACCAAAGTTTGGGGATGGATGGAAAACTAGGCGTGAATCAGAAATTGAGAATGAGAAAGAGTCACTTTAATTCAATGGACTAATAGATTTAGTATTTTCTTTTGGGGTGGGGGGAGGTAGCGTTATGGAAGTGCATCATATTTTCATGACTATGCCTTTATCGTTAACTTCAGATCTTGACCTGTGAGTTTGTTTTTGGGTGTTAAATTCATTCTTTACATTGAACTCGTTTTAAGAAAAGAAATGGTGTTTTGAGTACCTCTTATTGTTGAGTTTAATTTGATTTGTTTCTTTTGATCTCAGACTAAAGCTGACAGGGATGTCAGAGAAAGCTCTTAGAGATCTCAATACAATTCTTGGAACTGAAAGGAAGAATGAGGACTCCGGTAAGACATGTTTAACCAAGCCTTCTGTAGACAGTGCTGATGAAAATATTGAAGAACGGCAAAAGAAAAAGACTTCTTCCTCCTTGATTTCTCCAGCTGTTAATGGAAATCAGACTGTGACTGTTAATTCTGGTGCGGAGGTTGTAAATACAGAAGTAGAATACATTGAATCTGAGAACTTGAATGATGTAGAAGATATTGATACTTGTCTCAAGGTATTTTTTTATCCACTTATTGAGTCAAGGAATTAGCATGGTTTTGAATATTGATAACCATCGAAACTGGTGTAGCTTAAATGCTTAAATAATGTGGGTGTTTCATTTTTCTTTTTAGCAATTTACCTTTGATTATTAGACTCATCTAAGAAATGCAACACTTGTATCGTGTGAAAATAGTTATTTGGTTTTGTTACAGACCCTCTTAGCTGGACTTGACTCAAAGGATTGGGTCCTGGTTTGTGATACACTAAATAACGTACGGCGGTTATCTATATTTCATAAGGAAGCAATGCTTGATATGCTGTAAGTAACAAACTCTTTTTTTTCTCTAATTCAAATATGGTTTTTTAAATTAAAATATCATTGATTATTCTTTTATGCCTTTTAGTTGGATTTATTAAATTATTCATATTCTATCTGGTAAACAGGGGAGATGTGATCTCATCTATTGCAAAGTCCCTGAAAAATCCTAGAAGTGCTGTTTGTAAAACTGCGATTATGACATCTGCTGACGTTTTCAGCGCATATAATGATCTTATAATAGATTCACTGGATCCTCTGGTAAGTCAGCTAATAAATTTTCTCATTTAAGCAAAATGGAATTTCAATATACACTTGATAGTGTTATTTCAAATTAACATGTTCTATTGAAACATATATGGTGAATGCAGCTAGTACAACTTCTTCTCAAGGCTTCACAGGACAAACGCTTTGTATGTGAGGCAGCTGAAAAAGCCTTGATATCAATGACTACATGGATTTCCCCTATTTCTCTATTGCCAAAATTGCAACCATATCTTAAGAACAAGAATCCTCGTATCCGTGCAAAGGCATCTATGTGCTTTTCTCGAAGTGTCCCACTGCTGGTATGAGAAACATTTATGATTTTAGACGTGCTCTTATCAATGACTTTTGTCACAAAGTGATTTTATCTTCAAAAAATAAAACTTAAAACGTTAGGTAATGATGCAGGAAAAGAACATTCCTCACGGATGACTTTGAAGTTCCAAATGTCTGCCTTGATTATGGATATATTGTAGAATTTTTAAATTTGTTCAGCTTGACCAAAATTATCCAACAAACCTTCCCATGTTTATGATTTTAGAATGGTTTGTCATGATCTTGCCAATAAATAATATTTTTTTGTTTATATATGGCCAAAATGGCCTCACCAAATAGTAGGATAATTTTTTTTGCCGATGAGGAGCACTTATCTTGATTGATAGTGTACGTCATGCCATAAAAGGTTTTCTCTGATTATTAAGTAAATTTATTGTGTTTCTTGCTTGGTTCTAATCTGTTTGACCTGCTAAATTGTTTGTAAAGAAAATATATATTCATTCGTCTGTTTCTCTCTTTGTATTGTTCTTTTCAAAATTATTTTCAGGCTCTCTGGTTAGATAGTTATATATGTATGGAGCTCAATTATATTTCATTGCTATTTCTATAAAATTTACGTTATCAATAGATACTGGACAAAGGGGGTGGGTGGGGGGTTCTATAAAAGATTCAAATGACTGTTAGGTATTTAAGTATATTACCCTGCATTATCTAATTGGAATTTGGAAGGATTTTAGTGAACTAGAAAGGGTATATATATGACCAGCCTATTTTTGCAATTTGGATTCGGAGCATTACTTAACAGTTGCTGTTTTGTATCCTTGAACTTTTATTTAAAAGGGTGCAGAAGGCATAAAGACATATGGGATTGACAAATTGATCCAAGTAGCTGCATCGCAGTTGAGTGACCAGCTCCCTGAGTCCAGGGAAGCAGCTCGAGCTCTACTTCTTGAGCTTCAAAATGTGTATGAGAAATTTAATGATCTCATGGCATCTTCTGTCAACGAGCATACTGTCAACGAGCACACTGTCAAGGAGCACACTATCAACGAGCATACTATCAATGATCACACTGTCAATGAGCACGCAATGAATGATCACACTGCCAACGATCATAGTGTGAATGAGCATCCAGAGATGAGTTCTTGGGAAAGCTTCTGTCAGTCAAAACTTTCACCTCTAAGTGCGCAAGCTGTACTTCGTGTGACCAGTATCGCTCGGGAGGGTCTTGTTTCATGACACGCGCATCAAATTCAGTTAGAGGACTTCTTGGTTTCCTGGTTTGCCTATCATTTCCTTCTGTAAATACAGTGCTACAATTGATATGATTGAGTTGTGGTCGAAGCACGTATTGAGCCCAAGATTTATAATGTATTATTTTCGTCCTAGCGGTGGTTACCTATATTACCTTTGATTATTAATATTTGATAGATATATAAATTTCCTTAATTGTTTTTTGGCTATCCTACAATGCTGGTCTTTTGAAAGCTTTAATTTTCATCAGCTCATTGATTTTCTAAGTAGGCTTTCCTAAATGTACTTTTAGATTCCAAAAAGTTCCTTCCAAAATGAATAGGAAATAATCCAGGAAATTATGAGATGTAAGAATAAACGCCCTTTCTTCAATTGTCCAACAATTAAAAAAACATAATAAAATAAAAAGGCTTCATAATAGGTTTTGCATATCTGTTATTGACCCATCACCATTTTATGCATTCATCTCCATTTCTGTTTGAGGTGAAATTGGTATTTAAGTTTAGATATCAACCGTCAATAGTTGCTGATCGAATGCTTATGACAATTTTTGGGGATGTACTTGTGGATTTTGTTACTCGTTGCCAGAAATTGGGAATGAGCTGACAAGGCGAAATATTTACATTTTAGACACACATACAGGAGAAACAAATTAACAATAACCAGCTAACTGACCAATCAAATGAGAGTTTTGGTGTCCCTTTTAAAGAAATAATATTGAATGAAATTAATTTCATAAAATTGATTTTGTGAGAGTTTGGAATTATATTACATTAAATTTAATTCGTGTTTTAAGTGAAGCAAATGATTGTAGTTTTTGCATCTTTCATCACTTTAGACATGAGTTTCAGGTTTAACATACATACAACAACATATTTTCAAACACTGGTTTTAAGTGAAGAGATTCAAGTTTCATTTTTTCTATCTTAAAAGTAAGTTTGATGTAAAACTCAAGGTACATTGTTCAATCAAACACAAACGTTGTTTTTTATTACTTTTAGTCAAACATATGTTTGGTAGCAAGACCAATTTCATGTGACAATCATATTTACGAAAATTTCGTTTGATACGAATAAAATTAAATTCTATCGTGAAATTAAACACATACTAAAGATCCAATGATTATTTGAATTCTTGGATTAATCAAAATGACAGAAGTATAGAACAAAATATGTGAACATTTTGCCTACAAAATTTCAATGCAAGTGCTCTAACTCACGAACATGTCTTTAATTTCAATGTAATCATATTCAATGCAAGTGTCCAAACTAAAGTTCAACATAAAGAAAATAATTTTAAAAATTTGAAGGAAATTAGAAAAAGGTAAAAAGAATTTGGAAATGTGTAGATTATGGATTTAATAGTAATTAAAAGATGTAAAGTATAAAAGGGAAAGGGTAGTTTGGTTGGTTGACCCACTGAATTCACTCTGCTTGTCTTGAAGGGGTTTTGTTTGTGGGAAAGAAAAGAGTGTGAAGAGGGTCGAAGCAAAGCAAGGTGGCTTCTGCGTTGAGTTCAACGAAATCCATTTTACATCGACCAATCAATCGATCAAGGAATCTCAGTGGAATCCACTGTCAATGAAGCGGAAGAAGTGGTCGGAAGTGGAGGAGCAAACCCTACTGTCCAAATACTCAGACCTCCTCCGTTCGGGGACCTTGGCCAAGCTCAAAACGCGCGAGAAGAAATTCAAGCCCGTGGCGGAGCACGTCAACGCCGTCCACCACCACCGTGACCCCTCCTCCTTCCCCTTCAAGTGGTCCTGGCGCGACGTCTCCATCAAGGTCCAGAACATGCGCCACCAGTACCTCGGCGTCAAGCAGAAGATTCGCCTCGCGCCTCACCACTTCAATTGGAAGGACGGGAACAATCACTGGGAGAATTTTCTCAAGTATAAAGAAGTCTTCGGCGACGTGCAGTTGTTGGAATCGCCTAAACCCCTCACCACCGCTAAATTAGGGTTTGAGGTCGATTCCGATGATGATGACGAGGAGGAGGAGGATGAGGACTGTGGTGATGAAGACGAGGATGTTTTGAAGGTGAGGAAGTTGGGCTCCGTTGTGGAGCTGAGGGAGGCGGTGGTGAAGCGCGAGGAGAGGCGGCGGGAGCGGGAGTTCCGGCGGGAGAAGGTGGAGGCGGAACGGGAGAGGAAGCGGCGCGAGGTGGAATTTCGGCGGGAGCGGCGGCGGGAGTGTTTGGAGGAACGGGAGATGGAGTTGGAGGAGCGGCAGTTGAGGTGGGCGAGGGGGGAGCTGGAGAAGAGGATGAGGTTGGAGCGGGAGCTGGATGCGGAGCGGCGGTGGCGGAAGCGCGTGGAGGAGAAGATGGAGGAGGAGGAGATGGAGTGGAGGCAGAGGATGGTGGCAATGCAGGTTGAGCATGAGAAGCAGATGATGCAGATGCATGTTGAGGCGTGCCAGAATCAAATGCAGGTTCTTGGGATCATGGCAAGGCTCCTTTGCCAGTTTTTTGGGTCTGGAACTGATGGATTGAGTAATGGATTAGGGGCATTGCCTCCTCAGGTTTTGCATCATGGAGGTGGATTAGGTGATGTAAAACCCGATGTTAATTCGCCTTCTGAATTTATATAGTTCAAGTGATTTTTTTACAAATTGAAAGCAATTCAATTACATTACATGTCCTTTACAATTGTATCATATTAAGTAGGGGAAACAGTTGAGCATGTTTGACGTGCTTCTAAGGTTTAAGAATACTGTTGGAATGGTTCTTTTGCTTGTAGAGAAGATGTGAAGAGTAAATCTTTTATTGCATGTAATTTGAAAAGAAAAGTAATTGTTTTAAAGTTCAATGATTTATTTAACAGTTTCAGCTGATGAATGTGTTCGTTATGGCAAAGTATGGATGTCTGTTTTTGAATTACACTAAAATGCTAATTTTCGACAGTCCACTGGTTGCATTACGATCATATTTTGGGTAGGGGTCTTTAGGGTCATCAAATCCATATAAACTCAATGAAGCATTCTAGGAAAACTTTTTTTTTTGTTTTTCTTCAGTAGCTGAATCTTTCTCTTATTTCTAGTTAGATATTTGCATTCACAGTGTGTAGTTTTGTGAGTATATTATCATGATAGATTTGATCCTTCCTCATCAGTAGTGGCCACAAATTTTAGGTTCTATTAAATTGTTGAATCGGTTAGGAATGGAGTGTTTATTTCTTATGTTTGTACTAAACTGTTTTCCATTATAAATTTGTTGAAACATTTTGGCGAGTGTTCTCACTATTTTACTAGAAGTTTACTATGCTGCCCTACTACAAGATTAACGGATACTTGTTTGCACAAAACTATTGCAACATTCACTTCGATGCACAATGTTATATATTGACTGATATCAAATTGTAGTTAGTGCTTAAGGATTAGTTTTGCATCATTTTTCCTGTTGATTATCATCAATCTTAGTTGTCTCTATTCTTTGTTTTTTTATTTATTTCTCTATTAGTTGTTTATCTTTGTCTAACTATTGTTTCTAAATATATTCCGTTTCCCCCCCTTTTTTCCCCCGTAGTTATGAAATCTTCTCTGTTCCTCTATGCTGTAATCTGAAGTTGTTGGTGTGTTTCTTTGTGTGATCCTCTTACACATTTTCGATTTGAGCTTAATTAACGTTTGATCTGATCTAAATTTTATTTTCTTACATGTGTTTGTTTTATAGTTGTTTATTTTTTATGAGCATTACTGTGTACCGACCTATTTAATATTTTACGGTGTACCGACCTATTTAATTCATATACTGTGAAGTTGTAAGTTCTGATTTAATTTGCAAGCGGTCACTCCAAGGGAAGTATCCATTATAGAAGGAAGAAATGATGCAATTGTCAGAAATAAACTTAGATCGAGATGAAAAAAAAAATATTTTGCACAAGAATTGCAATGGAGTTTATTCTTCTTAAAATAAGAATTCTATTATACATAGTATACAATAAGAAGGAAAATATGCAAAAAAGATTAATAAAATATATTACATTAGAATTGAACGTTGAGCCTGATTTTTCAAATCTTGAATTTTTGTACATACCCTTTGTTTGTTTGCACAGTGAAAGTTTGATTTCAGAAAGTGAAAAGTACAAGTCTTAAGTTTGTTTAAATATTTATAGTAATTTTCTTTATTACTATTGTGATCACACACACACATACGATTTGGCAAAATCGTTTCTTCATGTTTTTACATGATATTGTATCGCTTCCAACCACCATTCCTTCAATTATGGCAGTAAAATGACTGCCCCCACAAGAACCATAAATCCTTCAAATATCAAAGTGTTTGCTGTTTCTCTACAGTGCTGGAAGTGGCAGAAAATAGGATAGCTACATAAAAAAAAAGTAGTTAATTGAGATGTGGATGGATTAGAAGTAGGTGACATGAGTCCTCCTATTTAGTCCTTTTAACCACTTCACAGATGCCAGGAATGTTGGCAAGAAGGTCAAACCATGGTAGAACCTAGACATGCTTAATCTCACCATCACACACAGATATGCTTTGCCTCTTTTTACTTCATATCCACACTTTTACATTTTTTTATACTTCATTTCGACTAACATTTTGGATTTACCCTAAAACATCTCCTAAACAAGAACAGATAAATCAAAAACACTCTTATTTATAGTAATTATAAAATTTGGCTAAAAAAATAAAAGTTCCATAGTTTTAACAATGCTATCATAATTTTCACTATGTTAAATGGAAACTATAGATTCATAACTTAAAAATAGTTTATATGTAAGTTTAAATTACTTAAAAAGAAATTTAACATAGAATAATTATATAAACTGACTGAAAACTGTTTTATTTTATTAAAAATATTTACAGAAAATGTTATGTAACACAATTGTGAGAATTTTGTTGTTCTTAATTTTTGGCGTGTTAGAAGTGAATGCTTGATCCAACTAATAATTAATAAGTTGGAAATTTGGTGGTAGAAATGAGGCTCTCAAAATTGAATGACTCTTCACCACAAAGCAGAAAAGCGATTTTGATATCTAATCTGAATCTACTTTTAACAAAGTAAGACCGTTAGACGTTGAACTGCGACTAACCTACCAGTCCATTATTCACCAACATAATATATATTAATCTTTAACGCATTCAAGACAAAATACCACTACACATTTATTTCCTTTCTTTTCATCTTATGTTTAGCATCAAAACTAGAGTTCAATAACACATATATTAGTATTTAGGATAGTGTTGTATGTGAAACCAGATGTGTTTGAACTTATTAGATACCATGGTTTAGTGGGTGAGCTTAATTATTGTGTTCCCTCTATAATCTCTATTTAAGAGATATTTGTGTTTGTAATAAAATTGTAACAAACAGAATGAAAACCTAATTAGTTGTCCATTGACGATCAAACCACTTTAAATCTTGTGTTGTTTACCTTTTGTAGTTGATTCGTGACTATGTGATTCGCTTGCATTTTTTCCATAAAAAATTTCTCCAATTTTTTTTTTATCTCCATTTAGAAAGATTTGACGTCAATTAACTATAAACATACTATATAAAAGAGTATCACATCATCTTTAACTCTAAAACTCTAAAAAAGTATAAAATAATAACATGTGGTTATTTTTTCTTATATATTATTCAACTTTTTTTTATTTTTAATTAATGTAAAATTAAACTCATTTTGAGCTATTATAAAAATAGCTCTATCTAAATTCATCAATATTTTGGCCACAAATAATCAAGAGTGAAACCAATATGGGACCTCTATAAATGGTAACACAATTCAAAGCCATTACACTATTTTATAAATTGGTTAAATTGTCTCTATTTTTTTTACGGTTTTTATATGTTTTTTTTTTCTATTTTTCGGACATATACTATTCAAATTATTCATTTTCTAGTATAAACCGAAACCTATATGGTTTAAATATAATGTCTCTTTTAAAATTCTTTGCAATACGCGAATTAGCTATTATTAAATGGTAATTTTTGTATTTAAACATGTAATTATTTTTATTGATATATTATATTGGTTTATATGTTATTGTAAAACATACATATAAAATTAGTTTAAAAATTAAACATGAAAAACTGATAATGTCACATGTTTTTTTTATCCCGCCACCCCAGTTCATAGATTTCAAAATTGTATAATTAATAGCATGCTAGTATTTCATATCAACATTATCAAAATTAATATTAAAATAATGTACTAAATAAGTATTAATGCGAGAAGTTTAATTCTTGCCAAGTGCAATTAGGTTAATTAAATTTAATTATATCAAATCAATGATTATTGTAAAGTTGAAATCTTAACTGATGCTTGCTAATTAAATTTTCCTTTACCTCTCACAGATAAGTCTATATTTATAATAATTATAGCACTTGATTACTTAATGAAATTGTAACTAAGTTTTTGATTTAGAAGGGTGTGATGGGTTAGGCAGCAAGGCATATATAATCAATCTAGAGAAATCTGAAAAGCTACTTCTTCTGTCACTATAAAAATGGTTTCCATTCAAATATTTTCGTTCAATGTGCATAGGCCGCAGCAATGAAAAAGAAAGTAATTATTCTTAAATAATTTTTTTTTTTACAAGTGTCACTGAATATACGTTTAAGAAATTGACTTTAAATTTAACTAAAATAAAATATTCTTATTTTTAATTGTGATCTCAACATATACCGTTTTAGGGTTCACTTTCTGTTTGATATACCAAATTATTTATAAATGTGTGTATATAAATCACAGTGTTTATCTTATAAGATTATGATATTAGATAATAATAATAATAAAAGTATTATGACATAAAGAAGGAAGTGCAGATGAGACTTGTAGATTAGTTAGCTTGTTATATATACCGAATTAGGTATAAGTCCATGATTGATGATTGAAGCATAATGAAGGTGTTTGTTCTTATATATATTTTGGTTAGAACTAAAGAAGTTGTTTCCGTGTCTACGAAGGTGTTCATATGAGTCACGTTGTCTGGTTGGAGACATCAACTTCTTCATCACTTTCTCGGCTATCATCCATCACATCCCTCTCATTAATACATATAACTCTGCTCCTCATCTCCCTCACTTTTTATTTTAAGATAAATTACATTTTTAGTCTCTTTTTACCACAAAATATAAGACACAAGTATATATGAAGTGAATACATAAATTACAGTCAAACTATTCCATTTATCAGTTTGAATTTTAAATATGTTATTAACCTTATCTTTATTATTAGTTAAAATGATATTCATTCATTCGAGCAATCCATTAAATCGATACCGATCATGAAGCGAGAAATAAGGATTTTTTTGCTGACTAGGCAGACCACGTTGGCTTGACTAGTCAAAGGCAGATCACGATTAAGATGGGAGGAGACACGAAGAGATTAGAGTAAAACATTTGAGGATGTGGAGCTTGGATGGAGAAAGTGGGATAAACGAAGTGGCGTAGAAAGAAAGGATAAAAGGAAAGGGAGGAGAAGGAGAAAGGGAGGGCTTTTTTGGAGAGAAGAGAGTGAGAAAAAGGAAAAAAAAAAAAAAAAAGGAGACGAGTAAGTAGGTTTTTTGGCGAGTTTGAAATTCCGAACTTGGCTAGAACATTTTGGTGCCCATCGTGGTAAAACCGATCCCGCCAGCTATGAGGTACCGACTGCAAAGTAATAGGGTAACAAAAGACAGAGAACATCCACCAGCATGCCAGGGGCGAAGGCAAAATGCTCACCCTCCAACAAATCATGGAAACAATGTTGGCATTACAGTATGACTATGAAGAAGTCAAGCGACATGCACAAGAATTTCGAGAAGAACGAGATCGACTACAAGAAGAAACGCGAGTCGTTAGAGAAGCGTCTCAAGCCAACCAGGATAGGTTGCAGGAGGAAATGGACCAATCAAGGAAGGTTATGGAGGACACATTACAAGCAAACGAAGAGTTACGAAGAACAAATGAGGAGTTGCGAAGATCGGTGCACCAACAGGAACAAAGAGGTGTGCAAACACGATCCCTTGACATATCAACTAGAGATAATCCTAGACCATTTTCACCAGCCATCATGGAAGAGCCAATACCATCTCACTCCCAGGGTAACAACTTTTTCAGGGGCAAAAGACCTTGAGGGACATCTAAAAGTCTTTCGAGCCCAAATGTTAGTTTCGAAAAAGTAAACTCGAAAAAGTAAAAAAAGATATTCAAAGTCGGAGAAATTTCGAAATGTGAACATAAGATAACAAAGGCTCGGATAAAGGCCCAACTATTCAGGTGTAGCTGAGTCGGGCAAAAATTTAGTTCGGTGAGGATTTCTTTTTCGAAGATGGTTAAGGGCAAATGCAGGTATAATTTAATGAAAACGGTGCCATAGAAAAAACAAAATGGCCTTGAGGAGTCACAGTAGTTGTCCCTACAAACTTGTTCGTCAGGCTCGCAAGCAACGACCTTGACGAATCTTTTGTGAACTCTACTCAAGCTATGCGACTCATGAAGGTTCCTAATCATCTCGCGAGAAGTGTAAATAGAAGTCTCCCTAAGCAAGTCCTTTTTTGCCCGATAAAGAGCTGAGTAATCCATAGTCTAAAAGAGTGAAAGAACAAACTAGGAAAAGCCAGACACAAGCGACAAAAATGGTATGAACACTAGCAAAACCAGATGGCGTAAAGCAATGGAAAAGACAACTAAACAGTAAAGCCACCACCACAAAAAGCTAAAGTAAGTATCACTAGTGACGGAGACGTACCTAAAATGGCAATCACAAGGGAAACCACGTTGGAACAAAGAGTGAACGACGACTATGGTTTGGAGCAAATGGAGGAAAATGCGAAGTAAGTTAGCAATGGAAATGTGGAATGTTAAAGAACCCCCTTGGCAGAACTCGAAACAAACGAATCAAGCCATCAAGAAAATGACACGTAACCCATATTGAATAGTATCCAACGGTCAAAGTCAGGATAAAAGTCTTGTCATAAGAGTCTTATCCTCTCGGGGAAACGAAAGCGCCAAAAAAGGCGACACATGTAGCGTGGGGTTCAATGTTTTGAGGACTTGGGGTGCTGGACCCTGTCAACACAAGTCGTGCAGAGACAACACGTGTATGTTAGGTATGTTAGCCTCTTCGCCTAGCTCTGCTTGGTTGGAGGCCAGGGGGTTGTGTCCCATTCGAGCAATCCAGTTAAATTGGTCAAAATACCGACCACAACCCAATCATGAAATAAGGATCTGTTTGCTGACTAGGCAAGTCACGTTGGCCTGACTAGTCAAAGGCAAAGCACGATTAAGACTGGAGGAGACACGAAGAGATTGGAGGAGAACATGGGGTAAATGAAGTGGCATAGAAAGAAAGGATAAAAGGAAGGGGAAGAGAAGGAGAAAGGGAGGATTTTTTTGGAGAGAAGGGAATGAGAAAGAGGACAGAAAAAGGAGATGAGTAAGTAGGTGTCTCACGAGTTTGAAATTTCGATTCTAGAATACATATTATTATAAATTAATTAGTATTAGTCTTATATCAATTAGTATCTGATAACTGATTCTTATATATAATTTATATAATCAATATTATACATATGAGTGAAATTCTTACTAATATGGCATGTCACAAATTTTTTATGCTATTGAAGTGTTTTGTTTCCATTCTTCCATGGCTTTGACCAATTTGATGAATCGCTCAATCCTTATAATCTATATTATGTACATCTAAATGAGAATCAATCAATCTCTTTTGTTTCTCCTCTTCTTATCTCATGAAGCTCGTGTGAATAATATATAAGATGGAGTTTGTTGATGGTTCTTTACTGTAATCAACACCTAATCACACTCTGCATGCCGCATGGTAACATTCTAAAAATATGTTTTGATCTGATGATTGATACACTTGATATAACCTTAAATAAGACAATGTATATTGTTGTTGGATAAAGTTATTGATATTTGAAAAGACCTGAAATCAAGATATTCACAAAGGAATTTGTTGAGCATCTCAAAAATTTTGCAAGAAGTTGCTTGCGTCAAACAATGTGATATCTCTATTATAGTATATATGCAAAATTAAGGGTGATATGGGATAAATTAGAATTCTGTAGACCAAATTCAATATGTAATTGTGTTAAACATTGTTCACGTGATGCTCTTGTAACTGTGAAACAAAAGAAAATATAAGACCAAGTTATGCAATTCTTGAGATGATTGAATGATCAATATAGTAATGTAAGGTCTAATATACTAATGATGAACCGACTTCCTTTAATTAATAAAGTTCTCTTACATACTCAACGAGAAAGAAAATTCAATGGAACAATTAATACAAAAATCCCAACTTGGTTAATGCTTTTTTTATTCAAGAAATCTTTGTAGTTATTGTTGAAAGAATGAATATACAGTTGAAGATTGTTGGAAAAAAAAGATTATCTAAAAAATTTATCATCGAATAGAGGGAAAAGGGGTCAAACTTCTCACAGTAATGGTGAAGATTCACATGCTGATAGCAAAAAAGTATGCATTTATTGTGGAATCACAGTCCACACTGAGGTGGAAGGCTACAAGAAACATGGATATCCATTAGGGCATCATTTGTACAAGGCACCCTATGTTAACATTAACAACACAATTACAAAAATAGCAACTAAAGATAGGATGCAAAAATTTCAGAATTGATATTAACTTCACAACAATCTCAAATTCTAATGAATTTAGTGCAACAAACATCCATTACATGATCTTCTTCCTCCACACAAAGTGCTCCTATTAATCAACTTGGTATTGTTCCTAAAACCAATTTTGTTGTAGGAAGTATTTTACTTGTTGTTTGCACTATAAACAATTATTCAACAAGAAAAAGAAAAAAAATATTCAAAGTTATTCATGATATGTTTCTTATGGTAACTGAATTCATAAATCATAGTGAACAAATAATAGAGTTGTTGCATCGTTTGTGTTAACATATGAGTTTTGGTCTAGTCCCCCATATTTTTTTATTTTTTTATTTTTTTAATAATATTTTTTCATGTGATGGCAGATGATTGTTGTTACTTGAGGTGTCAGCTTAGCTGAGATGTCAAGTTGCATAGTGATGTCTAACACGAAAACTTAAAAAAAAAATAATAATAATAGAGTTGCTGCATTTATTGGTCAAGTCATGATTACCTTATCTTAGGCAAATAGGTTACCCGTAACTATTTAATATTCTTATGTCCTAATACTTGGCTTCTTGACTCGGGTGTTATTGAGCATATTGCATCTTATCTTGATTCATATAGTGAATATAGACAAATTTTACCCATCATTGTTAGTCTCCCCAATGGAGACTAATTCATTGTTAAATATTCTGGTATCATACACATTTCAGAATTTATTATTCTCACTTATGTGTTATATCTAACAAATTTAAAATTTAATTTGATCTCTATTTTCAAATTAACTAATTTCATGCATTATCTGTTGTTGTTCATGGCTAGTAAGTATGTGATACAACACATCACCACCACCACCAAGAGGACGATTGATACAATTAATCTTGAAGATGATTTGTGCAAATTCAAGCTAACCTCTAGCATTCCCAATAATACATCTCTTGTTATATTCAATCCCTTCAATTATGTCAATTCTTGTAATCATTAATATATCACCGTGTAGATTAGGATATTTATCCAATGAAAGAATGTTAGCCACGTGAAGATTGAAAACATTGATAAAAAAAAAATCCATTAAAAATCAATCATTCTTAATAAAAAACGAAAATTGAAAATGAAAATAAAAAACAAAAATTAAAAAAAAATGAAAAATAAATAAAGATTGAAAACCTTAAACAATAACAGGAAATGACTTTAGAACAACAACACTTTCATAGTTAAAGATTGAGCAACACCTCATTTTAGACAGATCGAACAACTTTATAACAACCAAACCATTCTTAGACAAGTTGTCGAAAAATTTAAAAAGAGCATTTGTAGGTTTACGAAACTATGTAAGGTAAAAACAAAAGATGAAAGAAGAGAAAAAGAGAGTAAAAAAATGTTTTAACAGATTTATTTCAATTTAAATTAAGTTCAGTTTTCAGTTTTAAAAGTTTATTAAAATACAATTCAATTTTTAAATGTTATATTTGAAAACAATTTAGTTTTTTTTAAAAAAAATCAATAACTTCGTAAAGGTTCAATGCACTCTAGATACAGTTGAATTCAATTAATTCAGACTTTTTTGCCCATTCCTAGATATAGATAAACTTGTGGAAATATCTTTTAGAGTTGCTTGAGATTTTGGAGGTGTTATCCAAACCAAAACATCGAAGAAGGACATGCAGACAGTGGTCTTGAACGGTTGATTCCTGTTATCTATGTCTTTTTCCAAAATTTGGCATATCATTCGTTACTTTCTCCAAATAAAAGCAATATAGACACCACAAGTTCTTCGAATTAGTACGAAAATTGTGAATTGGACCCAATAACAACCATATTATAGATTCATGACAACGACATTTACTTAACGGTAAGCAATGGAATGCTAAGAACACCAAGGCCAAATGCCCTTAACCTATCATCTCACCCAAAAAAAAAAATTCAAACAAAACAACACATTTCACACACAGTTATCACCATTCACCACCATCACCACCAACAACACAGCAAAACCACCAGTCCAAGTCAATGTATATCCTTCATCCTCTCTCCTTTACAAATACATATCCATCTACCCTCTCTTCTGCCATTTGTCAGACCTTCCATTCCCTTTTTTTTTTTCTCTTTCATCACAACCTACAAAACGAAAACAACTATGAGAAACCTTGTTGTGACAAAGAAAACATCAATAAAGGAGCATGGTCTAAGCAAGAAGACCAAAAGCTCATTGACTACATCAGAGTTCATGGTGAGGGTTGTTGGCGTTCCATTCCCAAAGCTGCTGGTTAGTGTTATTTTCCTTCCCACACAATTAAGTGGCTTCAAACTTCTACTCATGAGGGTTTATCATTGGAGAGAGTTGAAATCTCAAGAGGGTTTTGAGACTCTTGAATGATTCTAAGCTCTAAAGAAGAAAGAGTTTCATTAAATGGAAATTCATTCAACTATTATGAGTAAGAAAATATTTCTTATATACAGAAGAATTTCTTAGAGTACCATTTTTGTAACCATTTGTAGGGTTGCATCGTTGTGGCAAAAGCTGCAGGCTGAGATGGTTAAACTACTTACGACCAGATATCAAACGTGGAATCTTTGCTGAAGATGAAGAAGACCTTATCATCAAACTCCATGCCCTCCTTGGTAACAGGTAACTTCAATAGCCACATATATATATACTACTTACTATATCAGTTAAGAAATTTGAATTAGAACTTTTTCATTAACAATCAGAATCCATAATTTATTAATACTTTCTTATCGTTATTTATAATGAAATTAATTTCAGTGGTTGATTTCTTAACTATCATATGACATTTTTAGAAATTTTTGGCAAATAATTCACTTTATAATTGGATGCATATGTTTGTAAATAGGTGGTCACTCATTGCTGGAAGATTGCCTGGAAGGACAGACAATGAGGTGAAGAACTATTGGAATTCTCACATCCGTAGAAAACTAATAAAGATGGGAATTGATCCAAATAACCATAAGCCACACCAAAGCTTTTCTTTTCCTCATTCTTCTTCTGCAGAGGGTGCATCAAATACCGAGTCCATGAACAAAGACCACAGAATCCCTATCTTCCCAGTTGCTGCTACCCATCATAGGATTTCCTTCAGAGAAGAAGAATCAGCAATTATTTCGTCACCTACTTTGAATCTTGACCTAACAATTGCTTTACCTTCGTCTATGATTGGTGCTTTGGAAGAGAAGGCAATACAAAATTCCAAGTCCACCAAGACACTGGACATGGAAATAGATCTCAACTGTTAGCACATGTTGGCAAGTTATTACCAGTAGTAGTAGTGCATGCTTGTTACAGAATAATCTTGAAAACATATTCATTTTTTTAAAAGCACTTAAAAAGAAGCTTTGAGATTTTATTATCTCTTTAAAATAAGTCGAATTAAATACACCAAAAGGACTACAATACTAGACAGGGAAATTCGAGGGAAGATCTTGGAGGATTTAACATAAGTTTTACATTTCATGTAATGGAAAAAGTGTCCTTTGTATATGACCTAAACTAGGTTCGTGTGCATGTTCCTGCAACATAGTCCTTGATTATAAATAGTTCGGGATATTGTTCATATATGGCCAAAAGCAAAGAAACAATGAACAATCAAGTTATCTCAATGAATGCAAGATATCCATTAAGATCAGAGTTAAGTAGTCGGTAGAATTTCCATTCAGTTTTCCATGTGAATGCTATCTCAAGAGTGGTGGTTGCAGCTACCAGAAGACTAATGCAAAAGATATTCTACAAATGGAGCTAGCTTCTAGCTATGATTTCTTTCGGAGTGTAACATTTGAAAAAAAAGAAGAGTAACAAACTCAAGTTAATTCGAAGTGAAAATATTTTAACTTTTCTCTTTTGATCTTCTTTTAACCAAAAGATGTACATATGTAATCAATATAGTTTTCTAATAAATAAATTAATGATTTTTTAAATACACGAGTTTAGTAAAGAGTTTTGAATCTTAACAACATAAAAAACTCAAGGCGTTAATCGATAATAAGTATTAACTTTTCACAAATTCTTTTTTTACTGAAACATGTTTATAGAAAATGAAAAGTATATGAGTAAGATATACTATTATAGTAAGTCCTCATGATGTCAAACTAAGATGAAGACCTAACCTTCTATAATCCATAACTTTTGCTAAATCTACTTGTTCTTCCGTAAAGACAATTCCATTTCTATGAGACCAAGTAGTCCAACAACCACCACTATCAGGATGAACATCCAAAACTTATCAAAGTAATTCATGGTGCTTAAAGTTAGTTAGTGTGCGTATTTTCTTGGTTTTTTGTTTTTTGTCCATTAGGCAGAAGTTAAAAGTGCAAGCACAAGGCGTAATCATGCATGCGACTTGAACATCTTCTTTTGATGAGGCAAAGACCTTTTTGGTGCATTAACATTTCTAAAGTTAGTTCTGCATTCGATATAAACACAAGTAAAGAATCTAATTATTAATCTATATTTGTAGCAACAATCAACCACAAGAAGAGTGTGGTTAAAAATGAACATTCGGTTCTGGTTTTGGAAGATCCTGCAATGGCATCTCTGGTTTAGAGCATTCTGGTTTTGGTGTATAGACATGCTACTGTGTGGATGGAAGCATCTTCACGGAAGCCTAAGCACGATTTATGGAAGGAGGGTCTTTTCTATTATACACCTTATATTATGCTATTTATATATGCCAGTAGCTTTTAACTTCGGTGTAAATAGTATTAATTTAAATAGTGTAATTTTATAGGTTAATTATTAAAATAAATAAAATTTTAAATTTTTTTAAAATACAAGTGATGTTAATTTTTTGTGAAGAACTCATTAAATGTATTTGAAGTGAAGTGATATCAAAATATATCATTTTATTATAATTAGATTTTAATTAAAATTGTGTCACATAATTACATTGTAATATGTCAAGATCACACTAACTTATCTATTCCGTTAACTTTTTAAAATTTTATTTAATTTGGTAATTAATCTATAAAATTAACCAGTTTATTAAAGAAACATAATTTGTAAGTTTGTATGTATTCTGATTACCTCACTCATAAAAAATCAACTATGACAATTATTACCGTTGCTTATATTTTATAGAGATTTATTTAAGCTGTTTATGTTTTGAGTGTTAGGCTTTGTTTTTAAAAAAATAATAAAAATGAACAAGTTGTTTTGGGGAAGCACGCTTTAAAATGAAGAAATTAAATTAACAAAGACAAACTCTTGTTTATAATTTTTTATATTTAAAAAAGTTATTTTAGATACAATACTTCAATTTTTATAGAAGTTCTATATAGGATCAACTACTTTTTCTTTTTATCCTTCTATTTTGTTTTACTTTTTTATATGTTTAATTGTTTTTTAGAAATCATGCACTTCACATACGATTTTTTTTCGAAACGTATACTTCTGCACTTCTGTTTTCTTAATATTTTTTTAGAAGTTAAGACCTCTTTTTTTTTTTTTCAAAACGCATACTATATGTTTTTTTTTAAAAAATTATATCAACATATTTTTTTAAATTGTTTTTAATAATTTGATTAATATATTTTTCATATTTTTTAAAAATTTTATGTCATCATATTTTCTTATTTTCAGATATTTATTTTACCAATTTGTTTATTTTAGTAATTTTTAATATTTTTTTAATAATTTTATTAATAAAGTCTTTTTTTTTTATTTTGAGATTTTTTTAAATAATTTTACTAATAAATTGAAATTAAAAGTTTTAAATTTTTACTCTCTATTTTAAAAAAAAAATTATATAAATATTTTTATTTTAAATTTTGTAAATAATTTGATTATTAAATTTTATATGAATATTTTGAAAAAAAATGATAATATTTTATATATTAATTTTAATTTATTAATCAAATAATTAAAATAAATTGTAATAATTTTTTTACCTGAAATAAAATAAATATTTTTTTAATATAAAAGAAAAAAAATTAAAATTATATATTTAAAATACGACTTTATTTCAGTATAGAAGTGGTTTTTACGGAGGAGAAATTACCCATTAATTTAATGTCCCTGCTTAAAACAAGTTTTAATGCTTTTCCTATTTGATATACATTATTTTCTTTAACAACACTCTTTGAATAAAATATTTGTTATTCTCCTCCCCTGTTACTCCAAATACTACAACTAGGAATGCGTTGGCTATAGAAAAACGTTCTGGAAAATTAAGGGATAAGGTTGATTAGTGTGTGCATTGGTGAAATTAAATTTAGTAATTGTTAAGAAGGAAGAAAAGAAAAGAAAAAAAGGAAAATGTATTTTGTTTACACCGTTGAAACAATAAGAAAGCCATAATAAAGAGAAATATATATAACCAAACACAAAAATGGAAGAAGTAGTGAATAATTACTAGTTTTGGATTGGTCATTAAATTAATGAATCATAGTAACAAATTGGTATACTTTTCTTTGCCACTGTCTAACATTTCCCATTAATTTCATGTACCTAATAACAACATTGAGATGGAGACAACTATAACGACCATGCAACATACGATGAGTTGAATTGAATTAGTAAGCAACTTGAGATTGATTCAAGAACTAGGAAGAAACTTCATTAGGTTTTACTAAAACATTTTTTAATTGGGCCAAAACAAACTTTCTGAATTTGTCAGCGTTTTCAATAAAAATCTTGGTATATGAATCTTTATTTTCACATTCAAAATGATAATCGGAAAAACAAATTATTAATGGAAGTCTCAGTTAAGGTGATGAAAATTCTCTTACTCATTAACATGTTCAAAGTTCTTTCTAACTAATAATTCAAACGAACTAGCATTGAGAAGACTTTTCAGATTTGGTCATTTTTTTCAATAATAAGAAGTCAAGCTAAAATAAAATTTGCCGTAATAAAAAAAATTTAACCATACAATACTATGATTTTTATTATACTTAATATTATTAACAATATTAATAATATGAATATAATATTAATAATATAAATATTAATATTAATAATATGAATATTAATACTAATAATATTAATAATAATACTAATAATATTTATAATAATATTAATAATATTTATAATTATATTAATTATAATATTAATTACAATATTAATTACAATATTAATTATAATATTAATTACAATATTAACTACAATGTTAATTATAATATTAATTATAATAAGTATAATAAAAATGATAATATGATCAAATAATTTGTCTGGTATTAATATTTTCCTGTGATGTGTTTTTAATTTTGTTTTTAACAATTAAGTGATCAAGCATAAATTTAACATTTTATATAGAATTTTATTCTAAAACTAAAATTTAAAAAGTAAGTGTTTAATTTGACATTATATTATTTTTTTTTATCAATTTCACTTATTCAAAGTATTTTTTTAAGTACTTATTTAAGCATCAATAGTTTAATAAGCAGCATTACATTTTTTTACTCCAATAATTTTTTTTTTAAATGGTGTTCACTACAAGAAAATGATGAAATAGAAATCAATTTTTAGAGACCAAAATAATTAATTGCAATAGTAACTAAATTAGAGACCATTTTGGAAACTAAAACAAAAATTGGTTTTAAAATTAGTTTCTATTATTGTTAAATAGTTTTTAAATTGGTCTCTAATTAGCAACCAAGGGTTTTAGAGACTAAATTTAGAAACTAAATAATTGGTAGATAAAACATTGGTTGCTAATTAGATACCAATTTAGAAACTATTTAACAATAATAGAAAATAATATAAACTAATTTAGAAACCAA
>Ga0123342_1003298_pt1 | contig 25992 bp, 19 predicted proteins | sample Turbeawhitnodule_FD_89960 | JGI IMG/M metagenome (GOLD analysis project Ga0123342, IMG submission 89960) | Root nodule microbial communities of legume samples collected from Mexico - Turtle bean Mexico white nodule | ecosystem: Host-associated > Plants > Roots > Nodule | place: Mexico: Nepantla...
CCTAAAGATAGCGGCGCAAGGACCTTCTCCAAGGAACCCTAGATAATAGCAAGCAACGCAGAGGTAAACCCTAGTTTTCACCTATATAAAGGGCGCGAAGAGCCCTAGTAAGGTACGCTTTCATAATTACACAGAACACTAGACCCTAGTTGTTCTTGACGGCGCACCCAGCTGTGAGCACAAGGCAATTAGGGCAACACAGTTTAGCCACACAGTCCCAGTCTTTGAGATTATTATACAGTTTCTAGTCACTTTGATGTTTCTCGCTAGCTGACTTGATCGTCGGAGTGCAAACGGCCGCGAGGGCGCCCCTTTATTCTTCTTTTTCAGGTACTCATATACAAGAGAGAACGAAGGTGCTCTAGCTCGTGAGTACAAGCCACTCGTAAAGACGACCCAGGTCAACCGGCCGGAACATGTATCAAATTAGATCCAACTCAAAAAATAGAGGTTATAAAACTAGAAAATCTATATGATTTGGTATTTATTTAATTTTATGATAATTCCCTAGATGTTGTCTTAAAGAGAAACAGAGATGTTGACATGAAATTAAGTTTTGTGGAGGCAGTAGCATTGGTGGTTTTAAACAGAGAAAAGAGATAAAATGGGAGTTAGCATGGCACGTTCCACAAATGACGTTGAAGAAGATGGATCATGTGTGCTGGGGCAAGTGTGAATTGTGAAGAGGACTCTTTCATTCTTTCTTTTTTTACTATCACATGCCAAAAACACCCATTTCTTTCTATAAAAAAAGAAGGGAATAATATCAAATTAACGGTTCCCTTAAAACACCTACTAAATCATAAATATTGTAGGATAAGTTTATGTATAATTAAACCTCACATATAAAAAATACTTTACAAAGTAGTAAAAATAATTATTTATCAAACATTTGGAGAGAAGATGTGTTGGTTAGGGTTTGGTGGATATTCACTGATTGACTAGTAGGGTATTGTCCTCATATGTTGTTCTTTGGAGGTGGGTGATTGATGGCTAACGATTAGGGTTATGTCCTCCTTTGGTGGTGTGGTTCTTTGGATGTGCGACTGTGTTTTGCTGGTTTTTCTCCTGAGTTTCTTATTGCAATTTGGTTTGCAGCGTTGATCCTTTGATCACATCTTGTTTGCCATCTTTCTTGTTGGTTGGTGATTAACATTTGAAGTGTTGGTCCCTTTGGAGGGATAAGGATAGATTCTTTTGGTTTTCAAATTCTTTGGGGTTATCTCAAGGACCAAGGTTATTCTTCACAAGCCAGGTCATCTTATGTGGTTCAAGCACAAAAGAAGACTTTTGCACAAGCCTTGAATAATACTTGTGATATCCTTTTTCACAGTTGCCTTTTCCTTGCATCAAGGGATATTTTGATATTTGTTCAAATTGATGAAGACGTGTATCTTGTAGGTCTTGAAGACTGTAAAAATCACCTTCATGGAAGAATAGTATTATCCAAAGGTGACAAACCTCTTACTCATATAGTCATTTGCAAAAAATTAATCTTGCTTGGAAATCTCTGGGATCTTGGAAAGTTATTCCTCTGTGAAAAGGGTTTTATGAATTTGTTTTTTCTTCCCTTGAAGACATTAGAAAAGTCCTAGCAGTGGGATCTTGAAGTCTGAATTTGGGTAACTTAAGAGTCTTTGCTTAGACTAAAGACTTTGTGCCATCTTCCATGAAGCTTACTGAAGCTTAATGTTGGGTCAGGATCCTTGATTTCCTATGAAATATTGGCAACCAAAAGAAATAAGACAGACAAACCACCTACTATTTTGTCCAAACTTGTTGTTGTACATTACAAACTTGTGACTATCTAGACCAAATAAACTAATGACACCCTCACAAAGAAGTGGTTGTTGTCACAAAGAAACAATTTTTTTGTGGTAAAGGTACAAATATATGATTTACCTGTTCGTAATGTAGAGGTGGTGGAAGTTGAGGGAGTTGCTATTGATCTTAATAACCTTGGTGAAGTTATTGTTGGCCAGGTGGATGGTGCATCTCTTGTTGGTCAAAAGTTTAAGAAATCTGTGAGGATATAAGGGCTGGTTCAGGATATCAGGATGATATTTTTGCTTATATGCCCTCTTTGGAGGATGTCCATGAATAAGATGATTTATGGTCTTTCAGAAGGATTCTCTCATATCAAATATGCAACTAATGCAACAAGTCCTAATTTAGTTGTTGCCAAACAAGTTACTTCTAAATTTGTTTCTCAAGATCTAGTCTTGCAAAACTATTTTGAATCTTTTTCAAGTGATGAACAAGAGGCTCAAGAGTCATGTCCAACTATCTTGGCAGCGAATATAGTTGAATCTACCTCAATTGATATTTTCTTAGAAGAAGCCAATTTGGTCTCTAAGTTTTGGGCTGAAAAAATGGATAAGGAGGAATCATTAAGTGAAGACGATGAACTAGTTCAAACCTCTAGGAGATCGGGACGTCCTCCTAAAGCTAGATTGAAAGCCAATAAGATGACCTCCAAAACAGGTCAATCAAAGAAAAAGTAATGGTACTGACATGCATTAATATCATATGATTTTATTACTAATGTTGAATGCAAATGAGGGTTAATCAAATTGTATTTTTGGTATTCAATCGTTCGAGCTACGCATTAGAGATTTTTATTTTTATTTTGTTTCCTTTCTTATCTTTACTTAATTTATCTTTTTTGTTTGTTTGTTTAAACTCCCAATGTAGTTGCTCAGGCTACTTTTAAAGTTTCTTTCCGCATGAGTTTAGTCTAGTCCCTCCATGTTTTTTTCTTTCTTTCTTTTTTTATTTTATGTTATCTTTCATATGATGGCACATGTTTCCTAGCATGAGTTTTATTAAAAAAAAACTTACAAAAATTAATTTGTAAGATGAAATGTATATTCGTATTTGTATTTTATGATTTGACCATATATGTAGTTGATCACAACCTTTCATAATGAGAAATAAACATTTGGCATGTGAGATTAAATATTTGTAGATGGTTCAACACGAATTCGATAACATGTGACACATAAAAGACGATGAGCTTGACTATGATAGTATATGAATGACTTTACTTCTTAGTATGTGAATTTATGTTCGACTCAACTTTATAAAAAGGAACTTATAAGATAAAGTTTATATCCATTTATATATTATGATTTGTTCATATTCCTAAGAAGATGAGAGCTTTAACAAACATAAGAATTCAATAAAATTATCTAAATTTTTAATAAAAAAACATAAAAAATTTATTTATAATACTTGAAATGGGTTAGAATCAATATAATTTTTAAAAAAATAGATAATGATTCCATAATGTTTTTACAAGGCCGAGTATCTCCTGTTAGGCTTTTCAAGCATCCGGTCACTCGATCTCTCTTCCTCTCATTCTGTTTGATAAGGTGGGGATACCTACAAAGACACTCTAACACTCAAGTCAGATGTGATTATATTTAGGTTATAAGTTTAGGATTAAACATTCATTACATTTTATCTTGAGAGTTGTCACCTATTTATAGTTTTCCTATAGGTCTTTTCCTGCAGTAGGATTAGGGGTGGCAAAGCGGGCTGGCCCGCCTCGCATAGGCCCGCCCACATACAAAATGCATATTGGTTTTCATGGCCCGCCCCGCATGCGGGTTGGCCCACATCTTTTTTTTTTTTGGAACGTGGAGGAGGAGTGGAGACAGCAGCAGTGCGACAACAACGGTCTGTGGGAGCAGAGCGATGGGATCGGTAGCAGCACGACAGTAGTGCGCGATAGTTGCAGGCAAAGCCACGCGGAGTCGTAGGTGGAGCGAGCGGCAACGCTGCAAAGGAGAGTGTGTTGTGTGTGTTTTTTGGAACAACGTAGTTGTGTGTGTTTTGAGTGAAAACCTAATTTTCTTTCACTCAAAGTTGTCACTCCTCCACTGGACCATTGTTGCCAAGTCAATTATTTATTTTTTTGCGGGCTAGCGGGCCAGCCCGCCCTACTGCTACCTCGTGTGGGTCGCGGTTTATGCGAGGCGGGCTAATGCGGGTCAGCGGGTTGAAAAGGTCAGCTCGCCTCGCGTTTTCTACCCACGGGTCGCCCGCACGGCGTGTCCCGCTTTGTCATCCTTAAGTAGGATTAACGTAAGTCCATTCAGGTCCAATACTTGCCTTATTTTGCTCTTAGTAATCAGGTTTAGTGGTGGGTAATTAACGTAAGTTAGTTATGTTTTACCAAACCAGAAAGTTGAGTTGTCAGCATTTGAGTCTAAGCAAATACATTGTCTGAAAACTTCTACATGTCAACTATTCGGCAATTCAACATATGGTGATACACATAATAATGGACACAAATGAAAAAAAACTACACACTAATATCAAATACTCTAATTAAAAAACTTAAATATAATATAAAATAGTTTTATTTAGAACACTAACGAAATTTTGATTGAGGTTATTTTGTTTAAAGAAAACATTTGAAAAGTATTTAAAGAAGAATTTTCTTTTTATATTTTTAGAATTTTCATAGGCAAAAAATAAAAAGGATATTCAAACACTTAAAGTAGAAGGTGTTGTTTGTTACTTAAGAATAGCCTTGAAGGAGGGAGGCCCTTAAGCATCACCATCCACGCCAATTCAATTTTTTTTTGCCTTTTTCCTTAAGTTTTGGTAGGCCTCACTATCGTACTTGGTTTTCCTCATCACATATCTCATATACATGTCTTATTGGGAACCTCTTTTGAGCAAAGTATATAAAAAACAAACATAATCAAATTACTTTAATGTATATCTTTTTAATCAAATAATCTCTGTGCTTTTTATCCTAAACAACAAAACTTTCTCTGTTTTCTCATCATCGAATATACTTAGTTCTAAACCAACAAATCGTATCAAAACACACTTTTTTTTTTAATTTGGACTTTCTACTTGTTTTTGCACCCTTCCGCACTTTGAAAACCATCATCAAGAAAATCGCTAGTTCTCTTAAATTAATTAATTTTTTAAGACTTAATTAATTTTTTAAACATTTTGTGTATTTTTAAATTGAGTTTTTTTTATTAAAAATGTTTTATTTAATGCATGTTGAAAATATTTTTTATTTAAGTATTCTACTCTTTGAATATTGTAATCAACGAGATGACATTTATCATATTTTAGGTTTTTAAACTCTAATTTAATGATTAAGTTATTCATATGATTGGTTAACTAGTTTCTCTGTCTTCAATAATGAGCTTATAAACAAGTTATAAGAGATTTAAAAATTTGAAAAAACAATTGTACTAACAATAATAATAATTTGAGGCACGAATTCTTTATCGAAACATTCGACACCTTGACTTATCGATCATTTTGGTTAAGAAAAATTAAATCTATCGTTCCCGACCTTTTGATCTAACATGTTAAACTGGTGATGGTGATTAACGACGGAGGAATCTTGATCATTCTTTAAACATCTACATTAAACTACTTTATAGGTAGTACTCAAGATAAAAACTATAAATAGATGGATATTCCTAAAATGAGAAGTAATGAATATTTGATCATTAACCTATAACTTTGATATAAAATAACACTTGACTTGAGCGTCAAATGTTCTTTGCAAGTGTAAGACCCCGAAATATTTTTTAAGTTATATTTTAAAAACTTGCTTTAAATAGATTTTTGAAAAAAATATAATCATAATAATTCCAATGTTAGAATATTTTTATATTTATAACTTTGCAAAAATTACATTGTATTTGGGTTTAATTTTATGTTTAGTGTATAAAAATTGAACTATCTATTAATCTGAAATTATGATAAATATACTTTTTAAATAATTATTATAAAAATAAACATAATACTATACAGAAAAAAACGTAATATATTTTTATATTGCAAATTTATTTGATTATAAAATTCTTTTACGAGCATGCGTTATGTTTTACGCACAATTTGTATAAATAAATAAAAAATACAAATAACATTGTCATACATTTTTAACTTTATTAAAAACCTTAAAGAAACGGATCTTGCCTAGATTTTGTTTGAAATTAGTTGAAAAAATAGACTCTAGACTGTAAGAGTGAATATCGCGAATTTAATTTTGAGTGGGTCACCTGTAATAAAAGAAATAAACAAAATAATTTTACTCTACTTAAGTTATGTGATCTTTACTCTAAACAAAAGAGTTAGAAAATTTTATTATTTAATCTTACGATCAAAACTATATTTTAAAAGTTCAGTTTTTTCTTTTTTGTGTTTTATTAAAATAAATTTTAAACATTAGAATATAAATTAAGTAATTTTTAAGAGATTGTACAACGAAGTAAAATGAAAATAAAAAACAATGAATTTTTTAAAATAAATAATTTTAAATAATAATGTAAAAAAACCTTGCAGGGGCATTTTTTTAAAATAAATAAGGTTGGAGTGCCAAAACTTACACAATACTCCACCTTAAAATTAAAAAAAAAATTATAAAATATTATTTAAAAACAAATATATAAATATTCTACCCCTTATATTCTCTTTCAAAAGTTTTATTCTTTTATCTCCTTTTACCATATATTTTTCTCTATATGTCATGTCTCTTTCTCTTTCTCCATCATCACACTTTCTCTATATCTTTTTTCTACGAGTTTTACAGTAACCTATGAAGTTCAGACACTCATCTTAAATGGCGTGTCGATGTCCGATACGAGTATCAGACACCGACACTCGTATGACACCTGTAGGACACGTATCTATGAAGTGTCTAATTCAAAAAGTATTTGTTAGATTTCTGACAATTCTAATACTGTTCTAACACAATTTTAAAAAGAAAAAATACATTAATTTTCTAAAAATTCAAACTTTATTGTATAAATTGTTATTATGATTATAAAAATAAGAAACAAATCCTTGTGAATCAGTCATGAAAAACATCTTTCTACTCCAAAAAATAATCTGGAACATACCTGTAGACATAAATCTTTATTGTCAATTTATATAATTCATAATTATATAGTATATAGATCTGTGTTCTCATGTCCTACATTTTAGAGATTTTATGTATTCTTCGTATCTGTATCTGTATCCGTATTAGTATTTGTGCTACATATACCCAATAACACATCAAACATCAAACATGTATATTTGTAATGGGACATTACTAGCTCTGTAAAAAAAAATGGTTCTATCATAGGTATCCCAAAAATTAAACAATAGCCTATAACTTATTCAATAAGCAAGAAATTTTTTTAAAAATACAATAATTATAACTCCACAAGTTTTTCAATTAGTAGAAGTAATCAAAATAAAAATACCCCACAAATTATCCTGTTATAATTTTACATTTAAAGCATTTAGATATATAGGCCAAATTAGGATGATTAAAGTCGAGTTTATTAAGTTCAAAACTTGACAAAATTACATATTTAATCTAATTGAAACATTTTAAATTATTAAAGTAAAAGTTTTAAAATTTAAAATTGCACATTTAATCTGATACTATTCTTATTGTATATCATGTCTCTATGTGTGTGACTCTTTTCTTAATATACATTACAATATATGTTTTACGTTACAAACATAATTTCCTGTTATCCACAAAGAATATACATAGGACATAACATAATACAATATTAAAATAATGTTGAAAAAACATGTTATTTAGGAAGATGAACCGACACAAAATGGACAACAATATGAAAGAAGGCATGACTCAACGACTACGTGGAGGGAGGCACAAGTCACGATGGCTACATGGAGGCATGCACATGTTGCGTAGTGGATGTTGTGAGCAATAATGAACATGTAGTTGGGAATTTGGCTTCTCATGGACCCAACTCGCTTTTGCTACAATAAAATGTTTTAATTCAGAAAATAAACTCAAAACAGGTCTAGCTAGGTAAATATTAGGGGAAACAATGCTACCGTGGAAAAAAAAAATCGCAAGTTACATTCATAATTTGAATATAATCAAATATTCTAATATCTTGTTGGTAATGTTATACTTTATATATTGTTTATTAAGGGTATTATTGAGAATGTATAAGTGTAATTTGTGATGTTTATTAATAGTATAACAATATGTGATATGTATATGTATACATTTTATATATGTACCATGTGTATAATGTTTAAATTAAATTATTTCACCCAAACATATTTATATGTTGATAGATTGCCTTCGTATATGGTATGAAAATAAATAATATTATAAATATTAAAAATAGGACTACACCATAATATTAATATATATATATATATATATATATATATATATTTTGTATGAATTCTTTTGAATAGTTGTTATAATATATTTGTATAAAGATACATAATATATCTTATATTATGATATTTTAGATTGGTATGTAAATAATAAATCGAGATGTTATGTACTATATTAAGGTTATTGTACCGACCAGTTCTCGGGCTTCGTTGACCACTGGTAATACTGGTGCCACGTAAGCAGGGTCCCACGAGCAGCATGCGCCAGTATCTCGTGAAGCACGTGCGCCAAGGAGCCAAAGAGTGGTCAAACATCGGTCGTCAAGATGTACCGACATGCCACTAGACAGTGTGGAGAGGTCGGACATCGGGACCCGAACAACAGAGCTGAGCCACGAGAGGTGGATCTCAGACCACACACCAGTTATCAGAAAGGGAGAAGCCTAAGTCACAAGAGTCCATGCGTGTAGAGTAGATGACGCGTTTAGGCGTAACACAAGTATATAGCCATTGGAAAGATATGACCTGTGAGGGTCGCATTCTAGGGATGAGTTGCATGCATGGCACGTGAACAACTAGGGCACACCCAAAGACGGGTGACCCCAGAGATCAGATGCACGAGGAGGCACCCAGGTGGTCACCCCGTCAGAGGTTGCACTCCAGTTAGGGAACTCACGCGCTAGGTTATCCTAAGAGTAGGGTAACAACAGTGTTGAGTCCATCCCATCAGAAAGCTCATTTTGGGTAAAGAGGAAACCCTAGTTTCAGTCTATATAAAGAAAGGTAACAAACTTAGCAAGGAACGCTATTCATTTGCGTCGCTTAACACACACACAGTGACAGTTATACAATTTTGGTGTTTCCTAGTCCTAAGATTGACTTGAGCGTTGGAGTTCAAATGGCCTATAGGAAGCCCTTGTCTTTGTGTTTTCAGGCATTCGTCACAGGAAAGGCACGTGATAACGCAGGGATTCTGGACGTGGGAGTGACGCAGGCGTTTTAGGTCAACCAGCAGGAACAATTATGATTCACTTGATGGTAGATACAAAAAAATAATGACTTTACCAAAGAATAGAGTTGCTCGTGAGTGAAGAGAGTGATTGAAAATGAAAGTTATTTTATTTGATATATGAGATTTGGTGTGAGAACGGGTAAGAGAAATGATATCTTTTTCTTTTTGTTGTTGCCTTAAAATAGGAATTAAGGGAAAAGTGGGGGAGTTAGTTTGCATATAAAAATTGTCCAAATTAATATTAATTTAAAAAATTAATTTTTTTAAAGTAATTCATATGAAATGACAGAATACTCCATTGTACTAATAGAATGAGATATATTAAATAAGGGTAGAATGAGAAAAAAATTGTGTACACCAAGAAACGGTTATTTAAAGGAATCCTCTTTATATTTACTAGCGGGAACACAGTCGTTCCTATGCCCGCGTATCTGCATTTTTTTTATTATTATTAATGTGTATCTGTATCTTGATTTAGTTACAACTATCTCAAGTTTCTATAGATTCCATTTCTTTGGAATTTGGTGTTGCCTATATTAGTATAAGTTTGTATTGGATAACATGAGTGTTATTAGAGATATGCTTGTGGAGATGCTGATGTGAGATGCCATTGCTCATGTTAGACTACAACAAAGTCGTGGATCTTTGAGGTAGGTCACATGAAAATTTCCTAGGCAATTTGACAAGAACCTTTTAGTAAAAATATTGCAAAATACTCGAAGGTCGGGAGGTTGACCTAGATCGTCTGTTTAAGATGGAGGAAAAAGACATCGAAGCATTCATTGATATACACTAGGAGAAAGTTAGTCAAGTAAAAAAAAAAAGACTCGACGTATTTTTCATCACCTCAGTTATCAAAACCTGTGAGCCAAATTTTGAGAACTATGATGACTGAAGACATCTTCGACCAGGTAGACATCTGACACAGATAAATGAAGAAGATTTTTAAGCTTCTCTATGGGTAATAGTGATCTTTTGTGAGTTACGTCATTCCTTGGTGTAAGGAGAACAATCATATCTAAGAAGATGACTCCAAAATTCATAGGTTCTACTACTTATAAAATTGTTTATCTTTTTCGTTAACCAACATTCATTATGTCCTTCGTGTATTGTAACTAAGGAAATATATATATATATATATATAATTGGTCACAATCACACTCCAATGTCTATTTAGTTGAATAAAATATCTCTATTTTAAAGTGGATTCAGTTAAAATTTTTGGTTCTCAAGTAAGGTAACTTCATGGAAAAGGCATTAACATAGTCAAAGTATAGTGAAATCTCATATGATGTGATTCCACTTGAAAAATAAAAGAGAAGATAAAAGAATAATATCCTAGTATTTCTTGGTAAGCTAATTTTTTAGGATGATTTTTTTTTTAGTTTGGGATAATGTAACCCTCGTGCAGTGCCCTCGTTTCACATTTGTTTCCTCTGTCTCTCTCTATTTTTCTCCCTCTCCCTTATCTCTTCAATTTCTCTCCCATAACTCATATATTTCAAAATCTGATCACGCCATGTTGTAGCTGAGGATTCAGGACACATTTCTACCCGATCATATTTTCAAACAGAGTAAGTTCATTTTCACCATAAAAATCCTTTATTCTTTGTTTTTCTCTATGATTTTGTTATCAATCTTGATTGGACCAGTTGAGAAAAGTGTTTCTCTCAACTTGTTGTACCATATACTAAAATTTGGTAATGTTTCGATAACTTGCTATAGGTTCCTAAATTTTTGAGTGGTTCCCTTGTTTGAGGTAGAATTTCCATCAGAATAAGGAATTTTAGGTAAGGGAAACTAACTTTAATTTTTAATAGTACCCTAGGCTAGAAGATCTGGATGTGAAGGGGACGTGGTCCCAATATTGAATTTCTTTTACAGGGATGTTGTATGTTTATATATTGTGTTGTTTGTTTATATATTATTTAAACTTGTAGAAATATTAGATTTTAATGGTTTAGTATTTAAGTTTTGTTTTTTTATGTTAAATAAGATTTTGAATATTGTGGATTGCATTTTGAATGATATTGTAGGATGAAAATGGTATGGAATTGAATTCATACATTTGGGATAATGTATGGACTGATGTTTGTTGTGTATTGAGTATTGATGCTCATATGGTAACAGAGATCTCCGAGCTTCACTGATGATCTAATTCACATAGACTAAGATATCAGGTGGTGAGAAGCTGAAGGAGTTCATGCACATCGTGATATATGAGATGCACGACTTGGGTTGTATTGAACTTACCCTGATCCTTTCTCTTGGATTTGTTGAACAAGAGCTTTGATGTCTCTAAATCTATATGGATTGCTTGAAGGCTTGTTGTTGCTTGTGTGTATGAGTTCTGTGTAGTTTGAATTGTAAATCCACTCTTAATTAGGATTCAAAGTTGGTTTAAATCAAATCCTTTTGAAAAAAAATGTTTTACAAAGAAGTGGAAAAACAACCAGTTGTTTTATCGTTTCAATCGGTTGTTTGACACTTAGTGTTTTTGAAACAGGTTTGACAAAGCTTGAAATTGGTTGACTTTGTTGTCAAGCCAATTCAATCGGTTGTTTTGACAATTCAACCGATTGTTTTTTGAAAATCCTTAACAAAATTTGTTAAGTTTGGTAAATTTGTTTTAATTGATTCAAAACTGATTTGGTTTCTTCATTAAATCAGTTTTCTCCAAGATTTACATCAAACTTTGATTTGACTTGTCTAAGAGTGGAATAAGAATGTTGTGTAATTTTTGTAATTCAATCTGTATCAGGTGTGATCATTCCTTACTCTCTCTTTGATTTGTATTTTTGTAAGGAATTGTGTTTCATAGAGTCAGAGGGTATTCTGATATGTGGTGTGTTGTAATTGTCAAAGGAAGTGTGTGTTATTTAGGGGTTCAAGATCACTTCTTTGGTGTGTGTGGTTTGTAATCTGTGGTTGATTACATAGTGAAATACTCAGTGGTTTCTGAGGACTGGATGTAGCTCTTGGTGTAAGAGTGAACCAGTATAAATTTGTTTGTGTGATTCTCTCTTTCCCTGATCTCAAATATATTTGTTGTAAGTTGTTTTTATTAACTGCTGATAAAAACAACCGGTTGAATCACGTAAACAATCGGTTGATTTTCTCGAAGTCAACTAAAACAATTTTTTATCTTTAGCATTTTCATTCCTTTGGCTTTGATTCTTCATTCGCCTTCTCTATACCTTCAAAGTTTGCGAAAAATGTTCAAAAACAATTCACCTCCCTCTTGTTTAAGGCCTACAATTCTAAAAGGATTCGCTGGTAATCTTTGGATCAGGTGTTAGTCTCTGGCAGGACTTAGTTAATACGGGTCTTTCGAAAGACGTTAGTTGTTATTATGTTTGCTAAATATCTTGGATGTGTAGATCCATGTGAGATCTATGTGATCATTTTATGTTGACTTTTGAAGAAGAGAAATTAATTGGTTTTCTCTTTTGATTGGACTATGTATATATTATAACAATTTTTTTTCACTACCTTACCCTTGCTTTTCTTGTTGTGTTGTAAACTGCGATGACTGTACTATGTACACGAGCATATGAGCATACAGGTGTCAGGAGTTTTGAAGGGCTTTAGAATGTTTTTTGAACCTTATATTGTAAATGTTTGTATTTCTATAAGCCATAATCTTTTAATAGGAATGTTTTGAAATACTCCAAGTTTGTATAGAATCAGGAGAACTTGTATTGTAATAGTTTATTAAAATGAACTATAAATTCATACTCAAACATTCTAATTCATCATAAATTTATGTGTTTTTGTATTTTTTAAATATCAAACTGTATATATGCAGTTTTTAGTTTTATCATTATCATATGTGTATTTGTATTTATTAAAATGAATTATAAATTCATATTGTAATATTTTAATTCATTGTAAACTTATGTGTATGTATTTTTAAAATATTAACATGTGTATTTAAATTTTTTTTTATCATTGTTGTATATTTGCATTTTTTATTTTTATCACTGCCATATGTGTATTTTTGTTTATTAAAAAGAACTACAATACATAATATACAATTTATTTTTATCATTTTTTAATTCTATTTTGATTTTTTTTAATGAAATAAATGGTTATCTAATAAAAAATGGATACATAATATAGATTTTAAAATGTAGTGTGTGACACAAACATGTCATTTATTATCTCAGAGTAAAACAAAGTCTTAGTCCATTGGATACCTCATTGTCAAATTTTGATTCTTTCCCTAATTTGTAGTTAGTTAACATATATTTTGTTTATTTGTTACAAAATAGTTTCTTTTCTTTGTTAACATATAATACCCATTTTTATAACTATTTTCATGCATATATTTGTATATAATTTTTCTCTTAATTTTATAATATTTTGATAACCATGTTTATGAAAATTAGGGTTTAGTAACTAGGTTTTTAGGAAGGAAAATATAGTTTAATATTTGATTAAATCGGTAACATCATTTTAACTCTCACATATATGTTGTGTAGGTCCACCAATTCAGAAAAACCCTAAACCCCAGTCCATAAAAGCCGTTGAAGAAAGAGGGACCATGAAATCCAACGAAACAACACCACTTGCATTCAGGTTTCTCTGCAACAAACATGTATCACCACACCTTTCGACTACTTACCTAGGTGGTTTTCCTATGTCTTTTTCTTACAATTTTTATCTCTTTAAACCATTTCTTTTTCTTCATTATCATCATATCATACCCATAGTTTTCTCATCCTGTAAACTCATAAAAAAACTCAAACTTACAATTTTAAAAGTTCAAACAAAAACTCATTTTTATTTCTTAGTCAACTTTTTCACCCTTTTATTTTAATTTTGTAACCAAATAAAAAATACATTATCTGTTTTTTTTCTTGTATTTCTTTTCATCCATATATACAACAATCAATAACAAAGATTTGTTTTGATAATTGTTTTTCTTTAATATTTTTTCCTATTTACATCCTTTCTATAATTTTTTTATTTATTGATCAGCTCTTCTGTTTTCTTTATAATGATTGCTTTTTTGTTTGTTTTATAATATAAACTAAAAGTGATGTGTTTTAAATTAAAAAATATTTTTTAAATATACAGAGTGAATGAGTAATTTAACAAATTTGAATTAAAGAAGAACATTCAATTTTTTTTTAACTTTAAAAAATATAAAATATTTTATATTATTAATCAATTTAATTTTTTTTTTAAATAACTATGAAGAAGATCAACCTATCTATTATATATTAAGAAAAAATATTATAAAAAGTGGTATTTATGATTAAAATGAATGTTTATGTTATGTTTATGAATACAATGTGCGTGATGTTGAAGTGGTACAAATATATATTAAATATTAAAAAAACGGAGGTGCGAAAAAACCCTCTCTTTTTTTGGCTGTAACGTTCTGGTGGCACCTTAAAAGATTCAAACTCCCAGAGAGCACAATAAAAACCGACACAGAAGAAAAAACTTTAGAGAGAGGGGGTAAAGGGGTATTAGATCCTCAACCATATCAAATTGAAATCCCTTTCCATTGGGATATTTTCGTGAACGAATAATCCCGTTCTGGTAAAAGGGGATTCTTTGATCTAGATTTTTTTGCATTGCAGAACCGGATTATCTTCTTTTTTTCAAACCCATTTTTTTGCATTACAAATATATATCAATATTATCTTCTTTTTTTCTCCCATTGTGTTTGATTTGTGTTGTTTTTGTTGGTCCAACACAATCATGGAGGGTGAGAAGAAGTACATGACCTCTGAGGAGCTGAAGGGTCACAACAAGGTTGGAGATTTGTGGATCTCCATTCAAGGGAAGGTGTACAATGTGTCTGATTGGGTGAAGGAGCACCCTGGTGGTGATGTTCCAATTTTGAACCTTGCTGGCCAGGATGTCACAGATGCATTCATAGCTTACCATCCTGGTACAGCGTGGTCACACCTTGACAGATTCTTCACTGGCTACCACCTCAGTGATTTCAAGGTCTCTGAGGTGTCCAGGGACTACAGAAAGCTTGCATCTGAGTTTTCCAAAATGGGTCTCTTTGACACCAAAGGGCATATCACATCTTACACCCTTGTAGCCGTTGCTGTTATGTTCCTCATTGTGCTATATGGTGTGTTGGGGTGCACTAGTGTGTGGGCTCATTTGGGCTCAGGCATGCTGCTAGGGCTTCTCTGGATGCAAAGTGCTTATGTTGGCCATGATTCTGGTCATTATGTGGTTATGACAAACAAAGGTTACAACAAGGTTGCACAGGTCCTCTCCGGGAACTGCTTGACTGGGATAAGCATTGCTTGGTGGAAGTGGACTCACAATGCTCACCACATAGCCTGCAACAGCCTTGACCATGACCCTGATCTGCAACACATGCCGGTTTTCGCCGTGTCCTCGCGCTTCTTCAATTCATTAACTTCTCATTTCTATGGGAGAAAGTTGGAGTTTGATTACTTTGCCAGGTTCTTGATCTGTTACCAGCACTTTACTTTTTACCCGGTCATGTGCGTTGCCAGGGTCAACTTGTATTTGCAGACGATTCTGCTCTTGTTTTCTAAACGTAAAGTGCAGGACAGAGCCTTGAACCTAATGGGGATCCTTGTGTTCTGGATTTGGTTCCCACTTTTGGTATCTTGCCTACCAAATTGGCCTGAGAGGGTTATGTTTGTTCTTAGTAGCTTTGCTGTTTGTTCCATTCAGCATATTCAGTTCTGCTTGAATCACTTTGCTGCAAATGTATATGTTGGGCTACCTAGTGGGAATGACTGGTTTGAAAAGCAGACAAGTGGGACATTGGATATATCTTGCTCCTCTTGGATGGATTGGTTTTTTGGTGGCCTGCAGTTCCAGCTTGAGCATCATTTATTTCCAAGGCTACCTAGGTGTCAATTGAGGAAGATTTCACCTTTGGTTAGTGACCTTTGCAAGAAGCATAATTTGCCCTATAGGAGCTTGTCATTTTGGGAGGCCAATCAGTGGACAATTAGGACCCTCAGGACAGCTGCCCTACAAGCCAGGGACTTGAGCAACTCTGCCCCTAAGAATTTGTTGTGGGAAGCTGTTAATACGCATGGTTGAGGCACGATAGGTTTTTGGGAGTTTAGGATTTTATCAAGGTGCTTTTTTTTATTTGTTTTTCCTCTTGTAGAAGAAAAAAAAAATCTTGTTGTGATATTGCTAGCCCCACTTTTCCAGATTGGGCTTTGAATTTAACTTTTTGTTAGGTGTGTGTAAAAATGGATGGTGATTCAGATGTTATTACAGTTCATGTGCTTTGCATCAATACAAAATTCATATCCTATATGCCTTTTTGCCTTTCACTTGTTTTTGCTTACCTTGGCATGGTTGACCATAATAGAAGATAGAAAGATTTCATCAGATTGTGTATGTACGTACTTTGTATTCATCACTTGTTGAGTAGAATATTTCTTTTATTCTGGTTTTGTTGCTGAGAGAGGATATAATTATGACAATATACGGCATATTGATTTTCAAGCCTTTTCCTGTGCCTGAAAAATAGAAGTAGAAGGAAAACGAGCTCTGTTATTATGTCAATGTTATATAGCTCAACCCATGTATTCCAAGTGAAGTCTTACGTATCAGTCAGCAGTTTGTTGGCAGTGAAGGCATCACAATGAATTTCACTTTCGCTAAAAGAATGATTCATGCTGGAGGATGTGGCATCAAGGTAAAATGTTGATTCTCAGCAGCAGCTAAATTCCATTGGAAGCAATAATTGATATTGGAAAGTAGTGGTGATTAATTGAGCAAAGCTAGGATGGAGCAATTAATGTATTTGAGTCACTAAGAACGATTTTGAATTGGTAGAAGCTAGTTTTTTAGTTGATAATCTGGTCTAAAGAATAAGCAATTGAAATGGTGTTTTCACCTAGCTAGAATGGATTAATGAATGTGTATGATGCCATCAGAATGGATTTGTCTGGCTTCCCCAAGAAGAATGCTTATGGAAATGGAAACAGATTCTCTGCAGTTTAGAATTTAATTTTAAGTTCTGATAAAGTATTTGGAAATTCTTAAACTTGTGCCTTTTAAAGTTATTTTATCATCACAAAAACATAATTCAAAGGTTTATATTCTCCAGTTGTAAAGGATTGTAGTTGTAAATTAATTTTGTGGTGCCAGCAAGAGAAGTTGATATGCTTTATGGTTAGGCATTCTTGTCATGATTGACGTATTCCATTTCTCCTTAATATTATTTACAAGATTTAACCCTTTTTTGGGCTAGTTATTTGTTAACAAAGTATAGATTTGGGTTAAAAAAACGAGAAGTTACATGTTTGTTATTGTTAAACTCACTCTGAACTTATTTTTATGTGAATTTCATTTTGTAGTTCAAGTGTACATTTGAGTTTTCCTATTCAGCATGTTATAAAAATAGAAATATAACTTGTGTGGTTAAACTCTATAGTAATTAAGGGTAGAAAAAAATTGAAATTACAAAATTTAATCCATAATTATTCAAATTCATATTAGTTTTAATTCATTTAAATGGATTTGAGTTAGTTTTAATTCATTTAAATGGATTTATCTCAAATCCATATTTTTGGATTTTAAATCCAATCTATTTAATTGGACATGGATTAGATATAGATTGGATACATTTTTCGATTATCCAAATTGTATTTTGGGTGAGATTTTGACTTGGCCCGATCCAGGCTGAGCAAAGATTATTTGGGTCCAGGTTGAGCAAAGTCGGCCCAAGTCGAATCAAGTCGGTATGGGCCAAAGTCGAGCCAAGTCATTTCGGGTCAAAGACGAGTCGAGTCAACTATGGGCCAAGTCGAGTTGAGTGGCCAATATTGAGTCGACCCCAGTCGGTCGGGGCTGATATCGAGCTGATTGGCCCATCTCAATGACTAGTCAAGCCGGTCCAGGCCCATGTCGAGTTGAGTCGTTCGGGTCTGATATTGAGTCGAGCAGGCCCGGGTCGATATCCAGACGACCAGGCCAGGGCTGATGTCGAGCCGAGCGGCAAGCCGATGTCGAGCCGAGCAGGTCCGGGTCGATGTCGAGCTGAGTGGGCAAAGGCCGATATTGAGTCGAGCGGGCTCAGGCCGATTTTGAGCTGGCAGGCCTGGGCCCATGCCCAGCCGAGCGTGACCAGGCCCATGTCGAGCCGAGGTGGCCCGGGAAGAAGTCGAGTTGAGCAAGCTCGAGCCAATGTCGAGCCCCATGCCGTGGTCGAGTCGCCCTAGCCAATATTGAGCCAAGCGATCCCAAGCCGATGTCGAGCCGAGCGGGCCAAGGCCGAGCGAGCCCAGGCCGATGTCGAGCCGAGCAGGTCCGGGTCGATGTCAAGCCGAGCGGGCCAAGGTCGATATTGAGCTGAGCGGGCCCGGGCAAATATCGAGCAGAGCAGGCCCAGGCCAATGTCGAACCGAGCGGGTCCGGGCCAATTTCGATCCGAGCGGGCCCAGGCCCATGTCGAGCCGAGCAGTCTCGGGTCAATGTCGAGTCGAGCAGACCCGAGCTGAAGTCGAGCTGAGCAAATTCGAGCCGATGAATTGTTCGGGCCCAGGACGATGTCGAGTCGCTCGGGCCGATGTCGAGCTGAGCGGTCCCGAGCCGATGTCGAGCTGAGCGGGCCCTAACTAATGTCAAGCCGAGTGGGCCTACGCCAATGTCGAGTCGTCCGGCCAAAGTCGATGTCGAGTAGTCCGGGATGATGTCGAGTAGTTTGGGCTCAGGCCGATGCCAAGTCGTTCGGGCCCGGGCCGATGTCGAGTCGTCCGGGCCCGAGCCAATGTCGAGTCGAGCGGGCCCGAATCGATGTCGACCCGAGCGGGCCTGGACCGATATCAATTCGAGCGGGCCCGAGCCGATTACGAGTCGTTTGGGCCCAGGCCGACGTTGAGTCGTTCGGGCCCAGGCCGATGTCGAGTAGTCTGAGCTCGGACTGATGTCGAGTCGTTTGGGCTCGGGCCAATGTCGAGCCGAGTTGGTCTGCGTCCATGTTGAGTCGGCTTAAATTCAAGCCAAATTAGTTTGTGTCCATATCAAAATGGATTTAATGTAATTGATGGATTTAATCTAATTAACAAAGTTGATTTAATTTAGATTTAGTCCACTTTAAATGAATTTAAAAAAATCTAAATAAATTTTATCTTGTTAAAATGGATATGGATTTTAAATCCAATCCATTTATTTTGATTTGGATTGAATCTAGATTGGATTTTGAAAATTCCAATCCATAACCACCTCTACTAGTAATCATTTTTCACATAAAATTAGAAGAAAAAATAAAATAGATTTTTTCATCATTAAAATTAATTTTATAAAGTAATTTATAAAAACTTTCTCACATTAATTTGTAAAAATAATAACTTATTTAAATTTTCTTTTTTAATTGGTAATAAAGTAGTTTTACTTTATGAGAAACTATTTTTCTCGCTAACAAGTATTTTATCTTAAAAAGTGTAAAATTATAAATATTAAACAATTATTCGATTTTTAATTTTTAAAACAATTTTTTTTACATTATTTAAAAGAACATGTTTACTTTGTTTTTTGTAGGGTGAATACAACTTTATTTAGGTTATAACTATAATGAATCTCCTATTTTCAAATTAAAGTGTAGTACAACTTAAAAGAAATATGTTATACATATCTAATTGAGGAAAAATTACCATATGACATGAGTAATGATCTTCCTGATATTGATGTGGTGAAATGTAAATATTATTAAACAAAATAGTAAATATAATATATGTGTAGAATCTAAAATAACGAAGAAAACATGTCATTCTGTAGAACGTCAAACTGAACTTCTTGGTTTAATTCACACCGATCTTGCAGATTTAAAACAAACTATGTCTAGAGGTGTTTTGTTACAGTTATAGATGATTTTTCTAAATACACCAAAGTGTATTTAATTAAACATAAGGATGAAACTTTTGACATGTTCTTAACTTATAAGGCGGAAGTAGAAAATCAATTGAATAAGAAAATTAAAAGAATTAGATTAGATAGAGATGATGAATATGTTTTATTTAATGATTATTGTGTTAAAGAAGACATTATTCATGAAGTAACCCCATCGTATTCATCTAAATTTAATGGAATAGCTGAAAGGAAAAATAGTACTCTTAAATAAATGATGAATGTCATGCTTATTAGTTCTAATGCTCCTGATAATTTGTGGGGTGAATCTCTGCTTACCATGCATTTTTTGAAAAATAGGATACCACATAAGAAAATCGATAAAACAACACCCTATGAGTTGTGGAAAGGTTATCATCCTAATCTGAAATACCTACGAGTGTGGGAGTGTTTAACTAAAGTGATGTTACCTGATCTTAAGAAAAAGAAAATAGGTTTTAAAACATCTGATTGCATGTTCTTAAGATATGTGGAACATAGTGCTGCCTATAGGTTTCTAGTTCTTAATAGTGATATAATTGAACGTAACACTATTGTAGTAGAGACGAAAAATGTTGAGTTCTTTGAACATATCTTTCCTCTAAAGAGTAGTGGTACATCTAAACAACCTATAGATAGTGTTAGTGATTCTATAAGTGATGATCTTAGCAGAAGTAAAAGATAGAGAAATGAAACTTCATTTGGAGATGATTTTTACACGTATCTAGTTCAAAATGATCCAATCTGTTTTTTAGAAACTAATGGTGCTCCTGATGCTAAACATTGGGATAAGGCCATTAAAATTGGGCTTGATTCAATTAAGAAAAAAAATACGTTGACCTTAGTAGATATGCCTAAAGAAGCAAAACCCATTGGTTGTAAAGGGATCTTTAAGAAGAAGTACCATCCTGATGGATCTATATAGAGATATAAGACAAAGTTACTTGCTAAAGGTTTTACTAAAAAACATAACATAGATTACTTTGATACTTTTTCCCTTATTACTAGGATTTCCTCTATCCTTGTGTTGCTAGCTCTAGCATTTATCCATAAGTTAGTAATTCACCAAATGAATGTTAAAATAGCCTTTTTGAATGGTGAACTAGAAGAGGAAATTAATATGACTCAACCTGAAGGATGTTAGGAATGAAACCAACCCCATTTGTATCACTGCATTGTGATTGCCAATCGGCAATAGTTATAGCTAAAAGTAAAACTTAGAATGGAAAGAACAGACATATACAATTGAGACATAATTTAGTAAAACAATTGTTAAAGAGTGGAACGATTTCTATTGACTATGTCAAGTCTGAACGAAATTTGGCAGATCCTCTGACAAAACCCCTAGGGAGAAAACTGATTTTAGAAACATAAAGAGGAATGAGACTTAAGCCACTTGCAAACAAACAAGTGATGGAAATCCAACCTTTGTGATTAGAGGTCCCATGAATAAGGTTCATATCGGTAAAAACAAGTCACTTGTTAGTTATGCTAACACTAATATTGAGTTAAACTCAATTTTGTCCATTTTTATGGTGTATGTGAAAAGTGTTAAACATTGCATAATCGAGAGGATAAACTTTGTGGTTAAAATTCCGAGGTAAAAAAGTTTTAATGATTAACAAAGTTTTAATGATTTTTCATATCCCTTATGGGTGGTGTATGATTTGCAGCATATACTTGATGAAATCACCTATATGAGTGTCAAGTGAGGCCGCTTGCATGAGATCTTGGCAAGATCTTTGTAGCACTCATGAATATTGCACACGCATGGCCTAGTAAGCACAACACAGCGATAACAACAAGTATTGTGGGAGTTTATTGTGATTGATAAACCACTGACGCATATTAAGTGTCTTGGTTCATATAGCTTGCTATACCAACTACACTGTGTGTTAAGTTCATCAATCTAGAACTGGTTCATATACCTTGCTACATCAGCTCTGATGCATTACATCTTTTTCGAACCAGGATTTTCTTCATTCTTTCTTTGTCTCTATGTTTAATTTTTTGCAATATGTGGGGAATTGTTGTAAAACCGTATGAAGATATGAACAAATATTGCAAAACAAAACAAAGTGTGCGAAGAAAAATCATAGCGATTTTCGATGCCGTCAGAGGAGATCTCGAAAGTGTAGCGGAGACTGGTTCTAAGTTTGACGCACAACATTGCCCTCTACACCCAGGATCGTGGTTGCACGACTGGGAAGGTTCACGCCTCCACACGGTTGGTCTTTCGGAAGATTGAAGAATGTTGTTGTAGTTGAAAAGCTGAAACGTTCAAATGCGATTTGCAAAGATGCAACAGTTTTGATTTCAGTTGCGAAGTTGCAACAAAAATTTTGGTTTCTCTCCCTAATTAAAGAGAGTTTTCATCCGCTTCAGAAACACATCTCCTCACTTCCTCTTCATCTTCCGCATCTCACACTCACGCTTCCTCTCACCTTTTCATCTTCCTCACACCTTTTTACCTTCCTCTCTTATTCTTTCTACATTTATTCTTTTCTTTTATTATAAATATTTTTCTGGATTTATTAGGTTCTTACTCTTTTAAGAGTAACTTGGTAGTTTTGATCCTAAAAAATTTCCAAAAAATTCATGTTATATCCTGGAAGACTTGCACAATACATCGCGAATAAGTCTTTCGTAAATAACTTTATTTGTGTTTTGAAGTCTTATTAACTACATGTCTAAACTTATAAAGTCCTCTCATATTCTATTTTAATATAAACATAAATCAACATATATTAATTCATTCAAATAAAATAATTTCTATTAGAAAATAAGGTGGTTGCAACAACTTCGATAACTAGTACAACATAACTAAACAAAACTAAATTTCATTTAAAGTTAAACTAGTTCAGAGAATACTTTTTTTTTAATATTAATATGTATTAAATAATACAATGTAATATGTTTATATATATTTTTAATTATTTAAATAACTTTTCAAAAGTATATCTATTACTAAAACCATCAAATAGACCGATCGTGCGTCTTCAGTAATATCAAAAAGTTTTTATATATACGAAATAATAAATCATATATTTTTATCTGAATATACTATATTTGATTATTTTATATATTATAAATTTTTAAAACTAATTTATGTTTTTTTCTTAAAGATAGGTTGTGAGTCCTCTTTAAATGCATTTTATACTTATTGGGCAGCAATCAATAATATTACATCTTACACTTATATTTAAGTTACATGTTTCATATACAAATTGAAAATCTACCTCCTTTTCAGAGATCATGCTTGGATACCTCTGTTGGACTAACATTCTTTTTTTCCAATTTATCTCAATTTTATTCTATTTTAAAAAATAATTGAAAAACAAAATCTACTTTATGTGAAAAAAAAAATCTAACCTTGTTGACTGGTTCGCCAATTTCAATTCTTTCAAAATATATATATATATATATATATATATATATATATATATTGAAAACATTATAAATTTATTAAACATATTTATTATATTATTAATTAACATTTATGATATCTATTAAAATGTAAATTAATTTATATTTTATACTATTGGTATTATTTATGAATTTATTATTATTGGTATGTGTTTATTAATGTTAAGTTTTTAATATTATTAATATCCAATAAATAAATATTAATTTTTATTTATTAATATTAATTCTAAATTTATTATAGTAGTTAATTATATGAATCAAAATTTATCTGTTAATATTTTAACATTATTTGTTTATATAATATTATTATGATGTACACGTGGTCATTATATAAAACCAAGAAACCAAGGAAGTATTATTTATGAATCTAAAAATTGTGTATGGCTAAGAAAGGCAAAGGATATATAAATATAATCCATGTAAAAACAGGATGTAGTTTATAATGCACTTACATAATGCCCTAACATCCTCCCTTAAATTTATGATTGGATTGGGGATAATCTTTAGTTTATGACATACACAAAGAAATGTAAAATCAGAGACGGATTTGGCGAAATGATCGAATACTTGAAAATATCAGGAATATGAACAACTTGAACCACATGATTTTGTACATTATCTCTAACAAAGTGAAGATCAAGCTCAAAATGCTCAAATTTGGAGTGCATGACTAAGTTGGCACTTAAGAGCACAACTCCAAGATTGTCAGAAAATAACTGAGGAGATGGAGTTTGTATGTTAAGCTCATGAATAAGAGATTTAAGCCATATAATCTCAGTCATGAAGTTGCAATTGCTCTATATTCGGCCTTTGTAGTGCTCCATGAAATAGTTTTCTATTTGTGTGTTGTCCAGGAAATGAGAGTTGAACCTCAATAGATGCAAAAACCAGAAGTTGACTTTCGATCATCAGGATCTGCACTAAGGGTGGTCATGGATTGGATTTTGGAAAATCCAATCCAAATCCAAATATACGGATTGGATTTTAAATTCAAATCCATATTTTTTTATGAAACTAATTTGGATTTTTACAAAATCCAAATCCAAATATTTGGATTGGATTCTAAATCCAAATCCTTATTTTTTATAAAACCAATTTGGATTTATAAAAATCCAAATCTAATCCAAATCCATATTTTTATAAAACAAATTAATTGGATTTTAAATCTAAATTTATATTTTCTAAAAAAACTAACATAATATTAATATAATAATAAATTAATTGGATTTTAAATTTAAATCTATATTTTCTAAAAAAAACTAACATAATATTAATATAATAATATGTAAGAAAAAAATTAATATTATATAAATATAAAAAATATAATAAAATTATAATTTAATAATACAAAAAATTATAACTACTATTTTTGAAAAGTTTGAAACTAATTAATTTTGTTCATATCATTCTAAAACCAATCATGCAAGATGAAAAGTTGGAAGCATTAAAGAAAAAAATACTAGAGACAAAATAAACCTCCAATATGCAAATTTATGTAGTCAAATAACATATTGAAATCCAATTCTTGAAGTTATCCTCGTCAACAAATAAGAACAAAAAGAACAAAAATCAACAAAGAAATCAATAACAAAATCAAACCAGATAATTTTGTCACCTAATCATTCACAACATAATTTACATTGAGACTATAGACCACGTCACAGATCTCACATGTTTAACAAGCAATTAATCAAATTCAAGCACCAATTAGCATATAAAATCGGGCTTGCAAGTGCTCCAACATTATAATCAGATAATTCTTTTGTGCCTGAACTAGCTTGTATCATCATAGAGTTTAAAGATTCAGTGGCAATAGTGCGAAACACTTTTCGAGAGATGCAACAATTAATTACTTGAAAATGTTGATATAGAAGACATGAATAATCTGCTGCCTTTTCCACAAATTTAATTTATTTGCAAAGAGAAGGGAAGGATAACTAGATGCAAACTTTATTAGACCAGTACACAAAAAAAAAGGAAAAAATTCACTACCCAACTCCTCAAGCAATATGAAGTTCTCAAACTTCTAAAATAACAATTAAAAATCAAAACAAGTAGGAAACAAAATATGAAATTTCTCAATATGGCATTAAGTGATCCTGCATAATTATTTGTTGTGATCAAGATGAAGATATTAATGTAGTAATGATGATTCACTCGGTTACATAGATCATAAGCCTTAAACTGGTTACTTTAGATAATAGTTCATACATAATGGAAAATATATGATCAATATTGTAAATAAAATCCAGAGCTCTTGGTAAGTAATAAGGTGTATGATATCAGAACTGGAAATTCTTTTGAAGATAAACATACTTCAGCAACAACACTGCACCAGAAAAGAGCCATTTTACGGACAATCTTGTAGTTTCCAATGATTTCAGCTAGCTTAACAACAAGGCTTTCAGGAGGAGCACTATGAATATCTCTTAGCAAAGATGTCATGACAATTTCCTCTATATTAGAGTTGATCTTTCTTGTTAGGAAATCTCCCTCTGCGAATATCTTGCAAATATTACAATGAAAGTGAAAGATCATTGCAGATAGTGGGTTAA
>Ga0123342_1003299_pt1 | contig 25990 bp, 23 predicted proteins | sample Turbeawhitnodule_FD_89960 | JGI IMG/M metagenome (GOLD analysis project Ga0123342, IMG submission 89960) | Root nodule microbial communities of legume samples collected from Mexico - Turtle bean Mexico white nodule | ecosystem: Host-associated > Plants > Roots > Nodule | place: Mexico: Nepantla...
AGTTAAGGCCCAAATAAACCCAATTATAAGAATATTAATTAAAACAATGGATTTATTTATTATTATAGTCCAATAATCTATGATTAAGGCTATTGTGTGTGAATAAATATATGCTCATCACTATTATTCCTGTGAGTGCGAGCTTTTCAAAGATGTACTTGACCAGATCAATCTTGGATATTAACCAAGTTGTATGGTTTACCGTGTATTGTCTTAATCAATGAGCTACCCAAGCCAGAGCACAAAAGTTTGCTCCAAGGAAGATTATCTTTGCTCGTAACTAGTAAATTTCTTGCTTAGGTTATACATGGTGTGCTCTTCCTTTCCCGTTTCATCATGATGACTTAAAACACAACCCATTGATTCCTCCAAAACTGTCAAGTATAGAATGAGAGATTTTCCTAACTTTGGTGGACATAACACTAAAGGATCTTGTAAATATTTAATTTTATCAAAAATTGTCTGACAATCTTCATTCCACTCCACAACTTGATTTTTGCTAAGCAATTTGAATATCAACTTGCAAGTTGATATTAAATGGTAGATAAATCTAGCAATGTAGTTTAGTCTGTCTGGAAAACCCCAAACTTCTTTTTTCTGTGCAAGGATGTGGCATCTCTAGAATTGCACCCACCTTGTCCGGGTCCACTTCTATCCCCTTTTGACTTACGATGAAGGCCAATTTTTTTTTGAATTCATGCCAAAAGTGCATTTAGTTGTTTTCATCCTAAGCTTCAACTTTCTCAAACTTTCAAACAATTTTCTCAGTTTGACAATGCGTTATTCTTCTTATCTAAATTTGGTGATTATATCATTGACATAAATTTATGATGCTAAACATGAATTGATGTAAACACATTACAAGAAAATTATACAAGAACAAGACAAAGAAAGAAATTATGATGGTAAGCATGAATTGATATCAACACCAAGTTTTTTAAGAGTGATCCCATACAAACATGAATCCTAAAGCTTTAAGCAAAGCAAACACATTGGTGATAAAATATTGCATTTCATCAAAATAAAACACCATGGCCAAATCAATGGTTATCAATGGTTTTCAAGTTGTTGAGTTACATATTTGAAAGGCAAGGATATCACACTCTAATGTATCAATTACTAAGTTAAATCTTGGTTAAACAAAAAGAAAGAGTATAGATTTCTATTTACGTGAAGTTAATGACATGAATGAAAACAAACTTAAATGAATTTATATATTTCTTAACATCAATGTTAAAAGGTTCAGTGTTAACACACTACAATAAAAAAATTATTAAATAAAAACTAAATTTAAAGATAAAAAAATAGTTACTATATTAACTAAATTAGATATTATTTTATAAAGTAAATAATTATTGATATCTAAAGTAGTTTCTATTATTAATAAAAATTTATAAACTAGTTTCTAATTTGGTATCTAACTAGCTATCAAGATTTTGGCTACCAATTTTAGAATCTAAAGTAGTTGGTAGCTAAAACTTTGGTAACTAATTATATAACAATTTAGAAACTAATTATATATCAATTTAAAAATTATTTTATAAATTTTCATTAATAATAAAAACTACTTTAAATATCAATAATTTTTTTATTCTATAAAATAACATCTAATTTAGTTATTATAATAAATAATTATTTTTTATTTAACAATTTCTTGTAATAAAAAAGACATTCTCAACTAAACAGAAAAAAAAAATTCACAATTTTTAAGAAGAAAAAACTACTAATTATTGATGGAAACCAAACAATGATATAAAAAATATTAAAAAACTAAAAATGAATCTTTGAAATGTAAAAAAGAAAAGTCTGTTAGAAAGTACTTTTCAGCACGTTTACCATTCGAAATGTACTTTTCCATTTTTTTATTGTTCTGATTATTTAGAAAATAGTTTTAGAACATTCTTTTTATTTTTCTGTTGCAGAAATTATTTTTTAAATGTTTTCTGAAATTAAAAAGTGTGTTTAGTAAAATGTTTTCTGAAACATGAAACAAGAAAAATAAAGATTATAAAAGAGAATTGTTAACAAAAGGGGAAGTGTAAATAGTAGAAGCCCAATATTATATTCTAAGCCTAGCTGATGACTTCTTCTTCCTGCACCCCTACGTCTTTCTTCCTGTATCCCCGCAATTTTCTAAATTCTGAAACTGGCCTTGACCTTTTATTTGAAAAAGGGCACCATGGTTACTGGAAATCGAGATCTGGGAGTGTGCTACGGATTCATCAATCCAGAACAAAATCATTTTTTTTTCCGGATAAGGGGGTGTTTCGGAAGCAAAATTTGCATAAATTATTGATTTTCAGATTGCTGAATCCGAAAGCCTAATTCTATTACGGATTGGTGGATCCAAAATGCATTTTTTTGAATTATGGATTTCTAAATCTAGAATGCATATTTTCTTATATGGATTGGTGAATCCAAAATATTTTTTTTGAATGATGGATTTTTGAATGTGTGCATATTTTGAATTACGGATTGGTGAATCCAAAATTTTACCAGAAATATCAATCCGAAATTTTTCCAGATTCCATAATGCAAAAAAATAAATACAGTTCATGTGCATTTTAAGGTTTTTAAAAAATAATAGGGATAATTTAGTCTTCGCATAGGGATGCAGGAAGAAAAATGTAGGGGTGGAGGAAGAAACTGCCCGAGCTGACAATGGGGCGATCATCAAACGGGCCTTCGAAAGAAAGACATAAAAAACTATGCTTTTGTTTGTTTAGTTTAAACGCAAGCGAGAGAATTAAATTCAGTACAAAGCATTTTACCTATGTCACGGGAAATTTCACTCGAAAATGAATATTGAACAACATTAATAATAGAATAATTATAATATTGTAGGTAAATATATAAAAAAGAAATCCTTACTTAATAAAAGCACTTTCACCCATAATATAAAGTAGTTGTGTGCTGAAAAAAAAAAAAAGTAGTTGTGAATTGTAAAGAAGTTTCGTCTAGTGTTTCTTAGCACCTCATTTGCAGCCATTCGTTTTCTTCCTTCTACGGTTATGTGTACCCACATTAGGGTGGTAATGGAATCTAGACCAATAAAATGGAGTGTTAATGAAATCTAATTCAATAAAACAGTTTGAATTTAAAATTTATATTCATTTTAATTAGATTAAATTTAAAATTTATATTATTTTAATTAGATTAAATTTATTTGAATTTATTTCAATTATATTAAATTTAGTTTAAATTTATTTTGTCTATTAGATTAAATCGATTTCAATCTCGACAAGAGTTAACTTGACTCGATATGGATTTAGATCAACTCGATTAGACTTGGACCGAGACGACTTAGCTAAACTTGAACCCGGGCTAACTTGATTCGACTTGGACCCAAGCCGACTCAGTTCAACTTGGGTCCGAGCCGACTCGATATGTGTTTTGGCTGACTCGACTCGATATGGGCCCATGAGGGTCTTCCAGTGGGAAGGCCAAGGTGAAACATCAACAACATAAGTCTTATGCTAGACCTCCACGACATAGGACAGGAACATCTTCGCCACAATTTCAGCAACAACTATGGAGACCCACATGTTATCACTGTGCTGGACCCCATTTGAAGAAAGATTGTCCTCAACTTTCATCGAGAGAAAGTGTTATACTTGTCAGAAAGAAGGACATCTATTAAAAGATTGCCCTAATAGGAAGAGGATAATTCCTGGAGGTAACTTACAGCCAAGAAGAGGAGGGGGTGGCAGACCCCAAGCAATTGGAAGGGTGTTTGCTATGTCAGGAGCTGAAGCATCTCAATCAGGTAACTTGGTACAAGGTGTATGTTATATAGCTGGTAGATATGTGAAAGCTTTATTTGATTCTGGAGCGACACACTCTTTTGTGTCAAGTTTGTGTGTAACGGAGTTGGGTCTTCTAGTAAAGGAGTTGTCGTTTGAACTGTTGGTCTCTACACCAGCATCAGGAAAAGTTTTAACCTCTACAATTTACTCTGAATGTCCAGTAATAGTAGAGGGACGCAGGTTCAAAATAAATTTGATTTGCCTACCTATTCAGGACCTGGATGTTATCCTAAGGATGGATTAGCTATCTGCCAATCACATTATCATAGATTGTGGTCAAGAGAAAATAGTGTTTTCAGATTCCCAGAAGTAAGATGTGATGTCTGCTTAGCATGTGTGGTCGGAATTGAAAGAAAGATCAAGTTGTTTTGTAATCTTACTCAGATGGAAGTTAAGAATGAAGAAGAAATGAGTAGTATACATGTGGTGAAGGATTTCATGGATGTATTTCCAGAAGAAATACCTGGATTATCTCCTAAGAGAGAAGTAGAATTCTCTATTGATTTGGTACCTGAAGCTGGACCAGTGTCAATAGGACCTTACAGAATGGCTCCAACCGAGTTGATTGAACTAAAGAAGGAAGTTGAAGATTTGTTGGAGAAACAATTCATCAGGCCAAGTGTATCTCCATGGGGAGCTCTGGTGCTTCTAGTTAAAAAGAAAGATGGAGGGTCTCGTTTGTGTGTAGATTACAGACAGTTGAATAAATTAACCATCAAGAACAAGTATCCTCTACCTAGAATTGATGATTTGATGGATCAATTACATGTAGCCTCAGTGTTTTCAAAGATTGACTTGAGATCTGGATACCACCAAATTTTGGTAAAGGCTGAAGATGTTCAAAAGACAACATTTAGGTCTCGTTATTGACACTATGAGTATGTGGTGATGCCGTTTGGAGTAACAAATGCTCCAACTCTGTTCATGGATTACATGAATAGAATTTTTCGTCCTTTCTTGGATAAGTTTGTTGTAGTCTTTATAGACAACATACTTATTTATTCAAGGACTAAGGGAGAACCTGAAGAGCATCTAAAAAGCATATGAAGACAATGTTGGAGATTTTGAGGGAGAAGCAATTATATGATAAATTCTCTAAGTGTGAGTTTTGGCTGAAGGAAGTCAACTTCTTAGGGCATGTAATATCAGCTCAGGGGATCTCAGTGGATCTAGCCAAGGTGGAGGCAATGCTTCAATGGGAACGCCCAAAGACAGTGACTGACATTAGGAGTTTTGTGGGTCTAGTTGGCTACTATCGGAGGTTCATTGAAGATTTTTCCAGGGTAGTAGCTCCTTTGACACAATTAACTCCCAAAGATCACCCTTTTGCTTGGACTGACATATGTGAGCAGAGTTTCAGAGAGTTGAAGAAAAGGTTAACTAGTGCTCCAGTGTTAGTGATTCCTGATACAGGAAAACCTTTTGAGGTTTACTGTGATGCTTCACTTCAGGGATTAGGTTGTGTCTTGATGCAAGAAAAAGGGCAGTTGCATATGCTTCAAGGCAACTCAAAGTTCATGAGAGAAACTATCCAACTCATGACTTAGAGTTGGCAGTTGTGGTGTTTGCTTTGAAGATTTGGAGGCATTATTTGTATGGAGCTCAATTTCAGGTGTTCGGTGACCATAAAAGTCTGAAATACTTGTTTGATAAAAAAGAGTTGAATATGAGACAACAAAGATGGATGGAGTTTTTGAAGGATTATGATTTCCAACTGGTGTATCATCCAAGGAAGGCTAATGTAGTTGCAGATGCTTTGAGTAGAAAGTCAGTACAGGTGTCAACCATGATGATTGAAGAACAAAAGTTGATTGAGCAATTCAGAAATCTAAATTTGGGAGTGAAATTTCATGTTGATCACATTAGTTGTAGTAAGTTAATTATAACTAATGATTTTCTTGGAATGATAAAGGAAAAGCAGTTAGAGGATCCTAGTCTTAAGCATACTGTGGATTTACTAGGTACAAATCAGGCTAAAGACTTTGTGATGGGAAAAGATGTCATCTTAAGATTTAATGGCAGAATTTGCATACCTACAAATGAAGACCTGAAGAGAATGATCCTAGAAGAGGGTCATAAGAGTCATCTTAGTCTACATCCCGGTATGAATAAGATGTACCAAGATTTGAAGGAGTCCTTTTGGTGGTCAAACATGAAGAAAGAAATAGCTCAATATGTTGCTACATGTTTAACATGTCAGAAGGCAAAGGTGGAGCATCAGAGACCTGGTGGTTTGTTGTAACAGTTAGATATTCCTGAGTGGAAATGGGATAACATCGCTATGGATTTCGTTACTCATTTACCAAGATCAGTAAGGGGTCACGATGCAGTCTGGGTAATAGTTGATCGACTGACGAAGAGCGCTCATTTTCTTCCAGTTAATTTGAGAATATTTATGACTAAGTTGGAATAATTATACATCAGAGAGATTGTGTGATTGCATATAGTGCCTTCTAGTATTATTTCAGATAGAGATCCCAGGTTTACTTCACAGTTTTGGCAGACTCTACAAGATTCATTGGGAACTAGATTGAGAATGAGCTCTGCATATCATCCTCAAACAGATGGGCAGTCTGAGAGAACGATCTAATCCTTAGAAGATCTATTGAGGACATGTGTATTGGATCATCTAGGAGGTTGGGATGAGATGTTGCCTCTAGTGGAGTTCACTTATAATAATCGTTATCATGCCAGTATTGGAATGACACCATATGAAGCTTTGTATGGGAGGAAGTGCAGAACTCCTTTATGTTGGTATTATGATGGTGAGACAGTATTGGTTGGGCCAAAGTTACTTCAACAGACCACTGAGAAGGTGAAGCAGATACAAGACAAAATGAAAGCTTATCAGAGTAGGCAGAAATCATATGCAGATCAAAGGAAAAAGCCTTTGGAGTTTGCAGCTGGAGACCATGTGTTCATGAGAGTGACACCAACCAAGGGTGTAGAACGAACTATCAAATCAAGGAAGTTATCTCCTAAGTTTGTTGGACCATATCAAATCATAAGGAAGATAGGTCCAGTGACTTATGAGATTGCTCCACCTCCTCAGTTATCAAACCTGCATAATGTCTTTCATGTATCACAACTAAGGAATTATATCCCAGACCCTAGTCACGTATTGGAAGCGGATAATGTGCAAATCAAGGATAACTTGTCTTTTGAAGAAAAACCAGTTAGGATTGAAGACCATAAGAGTAAACAACTCATAGGCAAGACCATCAATATGGTGAAGGTGGTGTGGGATGATAAATCTGGTGATTCAACTTGGGAATTAGAAGAAATCATTAGAGAAACCTATCCCTATCTCTTTTCTGGTAAGTCAATTTCCGGGGACGATTTTTTTTGTTGGGGAGAATGTAAGTATCTAGAAAATAACCTTAGAGTAGCAGTGGTACATTTTAAATGACACCTAAATATTTTATTATTAAAATGAAAAGAGCATATAAATAGAAAAATCAGTTATTCAAGTTTCATTTTAAACGAACCACTATCTCTCTAGAAGTTTTCTTTTCCCTTTACTCTCCCTTCTCTCTAAGATTTTAACCTCCTCGCTCATCAGTTTGACGATCGAAGTACGCCATTGGACTCCTGGCAGCGAAGACTACAAGACTACCCGATCATAATCTCTGAAAGAGTAAGTTCATTTTTGTCCATTTTTCCTTTCCTTCCCCTTCTTTCTGAGATTCTAACCTCCTTGCTTATCAATTTGACGATCGGAGTCTGTCATTAGACTCCTGGCAGTGAACTGTACAAGATTGCCCGATCAAAATCTTAGATAGAGTAAGTTCATTCTTGGCTCATTTTCCTTTGAGTTAATTTTGATCTTATTAGGTTTGTCTATGTCTATGCTTTGCATATGATTCTTTTAGCTTCAGGGTTAATCCATGTTAACTCAAGGTCCTAGTTATATAGTTGGATTTTGATTAGGACTTTGTGGTGCAAGTTAATTACCTTTAAGCTTTTGGTAGATTTGGAGAGAATTTGCTAAAATTCAGGTAAGGGAAGTCAACCTTATTCTTTTCAATAAAACCCTAGGTTAGAAGATTCTGGATGTGAGGGTGACGTGGTCACCAATTCCAATTGTTTTTGCTTGCATGATTGTCTCATTTGAAGGGTAAAGTAATATATTGACTAAAATAGTTGATTTTGAATATTTTATATTGATTTTAAGGTGAATAAGTTGTTGAAGGTGTTTGTGATTCAAAATTGAAAGTGTTTGAATGATAATATATCAGTTGAACTGTTTTTGAATATTTTGTTGAATTACTTAAATGAGATGTTACAAGAAGTGGTTGTTTGATTTTAGATGATGAATGATTTAGAGAGTATATATTTGGAACTTAGTTATGTGTTTAAGTGAATTTGAGATATATTTGGATTGTTTAGAAAGTTTAAAATATGATGTGATTGAATGGTGCATTAATGTGTTAAATGATGTATGTAATATGGTGAAAGTGTGATCAAGAGATAGTATTTCCAGGAAAGGAAATACCGTGTTGAGATTGTTATTAGGGTGTATTGATTTGTGAGTGTCCTGTGAATGAGACGATCCTGACTCTACTGATATAATGGAATTACATAGATGAAGTTATTCAGTTGGTGAGAGTCGAAGGAGGTTCATTTGGCTGAGTCTGAGGTTTGAAAGAACTAATCAGAGCAAATCAAATGGATTTACCCTGTCATATGAGATGATGTGATGATGAGATATTGAGATTGATTATTCGCATGATTGTGTGGATTCACAATGAGTAGTATGACAGGTGCAGGTCTCTGATGTTAATTTCAATACACGAGTCTTCCAGAAGTAGAGTCAAGTATCTGAGTATGCGAGTCAGTAGAAATAGGACAAGAGTAATGTGGATGATGAATGTGATAGAACCTTGATGAACTTGTGAAAATGTGTGAATAATGATGGTTTATGTTGATATTTAAAGTTTTATATTTGAACTTTTAAAAAAAGCTAGCTTACCCTGTGCTTTGTCTTGTGTTTGTTTTCTATAATTTGTGATGATCATGTTAATTTACACGGGAGCAGATGAAGTTGCAGGTGATAGAGCTCCTCAATGAGCAACCAGAGGAACAAATGTTTTATATTGAATGTGTTGTTTGTAAACTTTTGTGTAAATATTAAAATCCCTATGAAGAAGGATATCTTTTTGAGATACAATTATGAGATAGTTGTATATATTCATATGTTAAATAGATATTTCTTGTTTTACTTTTATTTTATTATATATGGGTAAAATTAGGGATGTTATACGATTAGTGGTGTGATGACCCAACCGAAATAAAAGCTAGAGCGAAGGAATTTTTTTAGGACAAGTTCAGTGAAGGGGAAAGAAAACTTGTTAGATTAGATAATGTTCCGTTTAAGAGTATCACAAGAGAGGATAATGAAATGATGATTGGAACTATATCTGAGGCAGAAGTTAAGGAAGCGATATGGAAGATATGGAATTGTGATAATTATAAAAGCCCTGGACCGGATGGTTTTAACTTTGGCTTTAATTTTGTTGGGATGTTATAAAAGGAGATGTTTTGAGTGCGGTACAAAGTTTTGCAAAGGGTGGGAATTGGCCGAATGGTACTAATGCTTCCTTTATTACTCTTGTCCCAAAGACTGTGAACCCACCACTTTTGAATGACTTCAGACCAATTTCCTTGGTGGGATGTGTGTATAAAATTGTATCTAAAATTCTTTCTTCAAGGTTGAAAAAGGGTGTTGGATAAAGTCATTGACCCTAGGCAGTCTGCTTTTCTAGAAGGAAGGGGGTTGTTGGATAGTGTGTTGGTAGCTAATGAGACCCTTAAGGAAGTAAAGAGAAAAATGAAAAATGTGTGGTGTTTAAGGTGGATTATGAAAAGGCTTATGATTCTGTAAGTTGGGAGTTTATTTACTATATGTTAGGAAGATTGGGATTTTGTGGAAAGTGGATTGAATGAATAAAAAACTGTTTAGAATCTTCCTCAATATCTGTGTTGGTAAATGGAAGTCCAACAACTGAGTTTAAACCAAAGAAGGGCTTAAGACATGGAGACCCTTTAACACCATTTCTTTTTCTTATTGTGGCTGAAGGGCTTGCAGGGGTAGTTAGACAGGCGAAAGAGAAGATGTTAGTTGAAGTATTGAGGTTGGGGAAGGGCGAGTAAATGTGAGTATGCTGCAATATGCAGACAACACTCTTTTCTTTTGTAAAGCCTCAACTCAAAGTGTTCTAACCTTAAAAGCTATTCTGAAGTGTTTTGAACTTGCGTCTGGTCTTAAGGTTAATTATTCCAAGAGCAAGGTTGGTGGAGTGGGTGTGAACGTCAACCAAATGATGGTTTTTGCCTCTATTCTTAATTGTGATATTATGAAGACACATTTTAGTTATTTAGGGGTGACAGTTGTAGGGAATCATAAGAGGTGTATTTTTTGGGAAGGGATACTTAATAAACTACGGAGTAGGTTGTGCTCTTGGAAAGGGAAATCCCTCTCTATGGCTGGTAGAATTTGCCTTATCAAATCTGTACTTACATCATTACCGTTATTCTACGTCTCTTTCTTTTGTATGCCGGCTACTATGGTGAAGGAAGTGAAAAGGATACAAAAGAGTTTTTTGTGGGGTTGGGGTTCAGAGAACAAAAAAATTGCCTGGGTAGCGTGGGACAAGGTTTGTGAGTCGAAAGAAAAAGGTGGCTTAGGTTTTATTGATATAAGAAAATTTAACTTAGCTCTTATGGGGAAATGGATTTGGAGAGTTAAGTCTGACAAGAGAAGTTTATGGAAGGATATTCTAGACTCTAAGTATGGTGGATGGAGGGGATTAAGGTCTCAAGAGAATTGTAAGGAATCGTTATGGTGGATGGACATCAGAAAAGTTTGGAAATTAGAGGAGTGGGATAATGACTTTGAAGACAGAGGGAGGTGGTAAGTAGGGGATGGAAAAGAAGTTAGGTTCTGGGAGGATAAGTGGGTGGACAATGTTCCTTTAATGCAAAAAATCCCTAGACTATTCTCTATCTCCTTAGATGTTGGTCGCACTATATCACAAGTTGGGGTTTGGAGCAACAATAGTTGGTTGTGGAAGTTGAGATGGATAAGGGATTTTTTTTTGTGGGAATCTAGCCTGGTTGAACTTTTATCGCGGGTGTTGGATAACAAGAGGCTTTCAAGAGAGGGTGAAGGTATGATCAATAAATGAATGTGGAGGGATGTAAAATCTACGAACTTCTCTATGAAGTCAGCCTATATATTCTCTTGGGGGAGGAGTCTTCAGTGTGTGGGGACTTTTTTGCAAAATTCTAGACATTAAAGACCTTACCTTCGTCACATTTTACAGCTTGGAGGGTGTTATCCAATGCAATTTGAAGACAATCTCTTGAGACGTGGTATTCCAATGGTGTGTGATCGGTGTCCACTATGTGGTGTGGAAGAAGATACGGTAAGACATCTTTTTTTGAGTGTAAGGTCTCTTGGAGAATTTGGGGAATGTGTCTCGAGTGGTTAGGGTTTTCTTTGGTTTTACATTAAGATGCACAAATGCATTTTAAGATGTTTACACCTATAGATTTGAAACATGCTATTATTAAGTGCTGGGGGGGATTTGGGTAGGTATTGTGAGTGAAATTTGGAATCATAGGAATAATGTTGTCTTTAAGAATGGGCGAGTAGATCTAGTTGAGGTCTTTACTATGGTACAAAGGAAGACTTGGTCCTGGGTTACTATAAAGGAAAGATTGGCTAATTTCTCTTATTAAGACTAGTGTTTGGAACCTTTTTGTTGTATGAGTTATATGAGAGCTTGATGTTTAATGATTCATATTTAACATTTTTTGTCCAGGTTTGGAAGTTTGTGGTGTGTTTTGTGCAAGTTTTTTTTGGCTTTTGATTCTGGCAGGGTCGGGCTGATGGTTTTGATCTCGGGTTATAGTAAAGAAAATGTTATTTGTTCTATCCCACTCGATTTGGAGCTTGAATCTTTATGATGTATGAGTTTTGAGAGATGGAAGTTTGATGATTATGGTTATGATTTGGCCACATTTGGAAGTTGTAGTGTACTTTGTGCAGGTTCAATTTGGTTCCCTCTCGTATGATCGGTTTGTTGGTTTAGACACTTGGATGTTTGGCGTACTTTTGGTTCTGACAAAGTTCTTGTTTAGTTGTTGGATTTTGTGTCCTGATTAGATGGTGCGTTTTCTTTGGGACGTTATTGTTCTGTGTTTGTTGGGATCTTGTATCTTGTTCTGGTTTGTTATTATGGTTATTGTGTTGTAATGTTTGTTGGTTCCCTAGGGTATTAGGAACTTGATTTGAGTTTTTTATAAGGATTGAGACACCCCTAAAATACCTTATTTTACTAATAAGAAAAAAAAAATTCTAACCATCTCCTTAATTGACTAATATAAAAGGTGTGAGGAGAGTAATGATATAGAAATTGAATGTGAAATTTGTTGTAGTATGGTTATACATCTATATATATATGAAAAGTGTCCTAGTATATATATATATATATAATTAAATATTTTCCTACGCTGATCATGATATTGAAATAAATTTGTTTAAAGAGAGAGAATTGTGCACACATAACTATAAAAAGGATCTAGAAGAAAAAAATACATAAAGAAAAAATATAATATGAAAAGTTCTCACACCTTTATTACACTGCTTCCTTAACTTTTTTTTCCAAAATCACAAAAAATGAAGTTCACATGCCTCTAAAATCTTTCTAGACACAACTTTTCAAAAAAGAAAAATCAACTCAACAAATTAAAAAAAAATTATTGGTATAGATTTTTATCAGTAAATTAATATGTAAAGGAGATTTAATTATTAATAAGTTTCTAAAATAATATCTAATTTAGTTTATAATGAATATTTTTTTTAAATAGTTTTTGGTTAATAATTTTTTTAATATCTATTTTTTGCAATAAAATTTTCTCATTCATCTAATTAAATGTAAAAATTCACCCATTTTATCTTATACTCATAATCTAAATGTGTATATAGTACACTTTTTTTAATATATTCTTCTTTATCTATTTATCTATATATTTGTGATTCTTGATAATTCAAAAGAAGAGAAGATTATGGACTTTGCCAAAAATGTACGAAAAGATGAGGATCATCTCTGAAACTCTTATCTTATACAGCCGCCTAAAGTTTTGTAATCATGTCCCCTCCCTTTCCCTTCCATTCTTCTTTGACTATTGCCACCACCTTTTCATACTCTTCAAGAACCACCCAATCCTCATAAAACCCTAAATCATTAATTCAATTAAACCCCTTTTTAATTCATTTCCCCTTAATTAAAATATTAAAATCCACAACAATCATTTCATTAATGTTGTGTTTGCAATAGGGTATTATAACATCATTATCTCATGTTTGTGCAATGATCTTTGATGTGCTCCAACTAGCTCATCATTGTCCATCATCTAATCCATAATTCAACTCATATCATTATCTCTTCTAACACTACTCATTCATCATTCTATCATTCTTATTTTTTTTTATCACTAACTCATCATTGCACTCATTGCATCATTATTTATATAACAATCAGCTATCTCATGATTATAATTGAGCATAAAGCATAAACTACACATCCTTCAACATTCAAATAGGTGTGCCACTGATGCTTTTAATATCTCACAAAGCTTTTGTTTAGATAATTAAAGAAGTAAGCAAACCCAAAATTTAAATGGGTGAAAGAATGGGTATATAAACCCTATATCTAAATATATATATATATATATATAAACAAATAAATACATACTAAAAAAAATTATAAAAAAAACTAATTTTAAAGATAAAAAATAATTAAATCATTATATTAATTTAATTATATATTATTTTTAAAAATTAAAAAATATTAATATTAAAATAATTTATAAATTAGTATCTAATTAACTAATATTTTAATTTTAATATATAATTAATTGTAGTTAAAACTTTAATATATTATTAAAAATATTAAACAAATTTTATATAAGTCTAGTTAAAACTTTAATAATTAATTAAATATAAATTTAATAATAATAAAAATTATTTTAAATATTAATAATATTTTTAGTCTCTAAAATAATATTAATTTAATTAATATATTAATTAATTATTATTTTTATTTAAAATTAATATTTATTTAATGATTTTTTAATGATAATACAAAATTAAAAAAAATATTAGTTCTAAAAAAACATTTTTTTTTATCCTCACAAAAGAATTCCTTCTTCACTCTAATGTTGAGTCAAACGGTAAAATGAAGATTTTCTATGATCCTATCTCTATTCTCTTTATTCAAAATAAACAAAATAAACATAGCATAAGTCACTTTCACGTATGAAGTTACGTACAACTTCAAATGAAAGTTCAATTCAAGCCAGAGATAATTATTTGGGCTTTATCCTATTTTTTTTATTTATTTCAGTGATAAATGAAATAAAAGAAAGGTACATTGATTATAATAATAATATATGTAACACAACGAATATGATAATGAAGAACAATGCCTTATGTTTTCATATATATATATATATAGATGATTAAAGCTGTTCTAGAATAAAATTATTAAATAAATTTTTGAAACAAAAAATAATTACTAATTAATTAAGTTAGATAGTTTATTTTATAAACTAAAAAATTATTTATATTTAAAATTATTTATATTATTAATAAAAAGTTATAAATTATTTTTTAAAAATTAATATATAATATTATTTTATAAACTAAAATTATTAATATGTAAACTTATTTTTATTATTAATAAAAATTATAATTAATTTTTAAATTAGTTATAACATTATCTATTAAGATTATAAATTAATTACTATCAAAATTAGTTTAAAGTTTAAAATATTTACTAACTAAAATATTGTTAGATACTAATCTAAAAATTAGTTTATAAATTTTTATTAATAATAAAAATTATTTTAAACATTAATAGTTTTTAGCTTATTAAATAATATCTAAATTAATTATTATTTTTCTATCATTTAACAATTTTGTAGAGTTTAATTGGCTGAATTGCAAGTAATTTGTCTTTGGAATGTTTTAATATGATAAAAGTGAATCGTTATTACATCATTTTCACAGAATGTACAAGGTAGTTGTGATGGGTTTTGATATTATTGGTGAAAGATATGTGCATGAATTTGAAATATAAAAAACAATTTGGGATGATGAGTAGGGTAAAATGGAAAAGTGAGCATTAAATCTGACATGGCTCTCTATTCATAACACACGCGTTCATTTGGAAGCGAAACACGGAGTTTGAGCAGTCACTGTCTCGTGAAAGACTCGCACCATTTTATTCATGTGGTGAAGTTGAAACTGGTCAAAGAATCTTCAAGATGTGAATGGGCCAACGTGGATACAAAGAAAGAAAAAAAAAATAGAAAAGAAGAAGGATAAGGTGAGAGATTTGAGAGAGAAAGAAACCACCACATCTATAGTTGCAAACGTGTCTACCTTGCAAACTTGTTTATTTGTTAGGTGAGAAGGTTTAGGCTACGTTGCCAATCATAAAAAATTATTATTCATTCACAATGCCCATTTATTATAAACATTGATGTATATCTTCTTCTGCTACCAATGTTATGTAGTATATATTTATGAATTGGACCCTCTCCCACTTTATTGCCATATATGTGGTTGGCACACACTTTACTAGATCATCTCAAGATTTTCATGTTTTCTTCTGCATCCGTTGTCATCCAATTCCCCAAGTCAAGTAGGGTTACCATTAAAGCACCACAATTGTAACAAGAGGTTTTGTGAATATTTGAAACAAGTAAGAGAAGAGAAACACAGTTCAACATGTCTAATGTCATTGTAACTTTATCATATGGGAGATTTTAAAAGTAGGAAAAGTGAATAAAGAAGGGAAAAAGCATTTATAGTGTAAATTGTAAAGCCCCATTGTTTTGTATTGACAAGTGCCGTGGTGGTGGTCTTGAATGTTATTATGAAGCTGCAATTCTCTCAAAATGTCCAAGTCTATTGTCAGCCAATTTTGAACCATAGGTTGAATTCTTGTACTCAAACCACGTAAACTCATTGTATAGGCTTTGTTTTCCTTTGATGAGAGAAGGTAATGGTGCTATTTTCTCACTCAAAGGTGGACCTCCAAAGTAAATCATTGAGAGCCTCGACTTGAATCCGTTTGCCAAAACCCTGTGTCTCACACTCCGGAACCGTCCATTAGTCATAACCTGTGTCAATGCACCCACCACAATACAAAACACGCAATCAACACGTTAGAATTTCTAGTTATACCATTTATATAATATAAAATATCATATATTATAAAAATGTTATAATCTCTAATTATAAAATTTATATAAGAAGAAATGTCTTATAATTAATACGAATTTTCAACAGAAGATTTTTTTTCCTTTTTGAATTTTTATCTTGGAAAGGTGTTTTGGAAAGGGGAGGGAAAGACCAAGTGGAAGTGTAATAATTAACAAGTCAACCAAAATTTTAGCACACGCATTTTCTAAAAGGCACTCAAAACTCAAAAGGATAATTTGTATTATTTGTTCCACTTATCCGTAGAAATAGGAAGGCCATAAGCAAAATGGGATTTTTTTTTTCTCGTTTAACTTTTTGGCGTGCGCCAATAGCATGCTCTGTGTTGTACCTGAAGAGAATCTCCAACATTGATGAAGAAGGAGTTGTGATCAGGTGGGACTGGAATCCAACTTCCATCTCTGAGATAAATCTGAAGGCCTGAAGTGTTGTTAGACCTGAGCAGAGAGATTATTTGTGGGTCTGTGTGTTCTCCAAACCCAATCATGTTCTGACCATTCACAGCAAGTTCAGGGCAAGCAGGGTAATGATTCACCCTGAAAACAGAGTCACTCTGTTTATCCATCAGAAGCTTGCTGAACACATTCTTCTGCTGAATCTTCAACCCTTCTGCCATCAGCTCAAGAATATCACAAGCCATTTTCTTCACAAGAGACATGTAACTAGTCAACAGACCCCTGCAATATAGCACCAACAAGAAAGCAAAAAATAAATAATTTTCTTGACTTTTCTAGTTCATTAATGCATACAAGTTAGTTGAAACTGGTTTTGTTTTTTTTTGACATGGTACCTGAGTTTCTCAGCGTTTTTGCCACTGGGAGAAAAACCGTGCTCTTGATTGGTGTTTAGAAGAAGATACTCAACCCAGCCAACATCACCATTGCGTCCAATCCTCTTGCTACCATACCCAAATGGGTTGGGAGGCCCTGCTTTTTCCTTCTCATTGAGTGGCATAGAGAAGAACTTGAGGGTTTCAGTTTCCAATTGTGATATAGGTTCCATGGGGACACCATGGTTGATGACTTTGAAGAATCCAAACTCCTCACAAGCTTTCACTATGAGGGTCTTTGCATCAGGTTTGGAAAGGTCCACTATGGGAATTGTGGAGGAGAATGTGGATGCCATGCAGTTCTTGATGTAGGAGAATTGCTCTGTTGTTGTTTTGGACAACAATACCATTCTTCTTGCAGATTGCTCTGCAGTTGTTTTGCTTTGGGTGCTAAATGGGAGGGAGAATGAAGAGGTTTTGGAGAGTCAATGAATGAGTAAAAGAGACAGAAGTTGAAAGAGGATTTGAGCAAATTTGTGAGAAATAAACGGTTGAGTTCTGGGCTATTTATACCCAAAACCTTGGTGGGGCATTGAAAAAGAAAGAGAAACACGACTCAATGTCTAATCTTGAAATTACATCATGTCCATTAACTAGCTCTATAGAATATTATATTTGAAGTCTCTACCAAATTATTTTTCTCAAAATTATTAGTTTCTTAAATATTATTTTCATCTTAAAATCATTATCCATCTAAATATATTTTAAGCTCATTTTTAATATACGTGAAAGAACCTTAAACTTTATTTATTTTGTAGTTTTTTTATTAGTGTTTGTTCCCTTTTGAATTACCAACCTAATAGATTTTCTTTCACCAACTTTATCATATCCAAGGGATGTAGTCATATCAATGAGATTTCTTTCAGAAGGTATTCATCTATGTTTTCCACCTTTCCAATGTAAATGAATCTTTTTTGTATTTATTTTAATCAAACAACTCACTTTCACTTCTTTTTCTTCACTATTTCTTTTTTCTAAGACAAATGAAGCACCCATATAAGTGTTTTCTTTTTTCCTTTCGGTGTTGTTTGTTGGGTATGAAGTTAAGATCAAGTTGGACTCACTAGACATCTTGTTTAGTGAGTGAGTTTAATCATTGTACACAGTTGAAACGCAGGTGAACATTGTTCCGTGGCTTCAAGTGAAAGATTGTTGGATATGAAGCTAGGACCAATTGGGTTGGGCTGACTAGACACCGTATTTAGTAAGTGAACTTAATCATTGTGTTCCTTTTATAATCTCTATTTAAAGAGATCGTTATACTTGTAATTGGTGTGCAACAGGATATAATGAAAACCTAATAATTACACGTGTGGATGTAGATTGCAGTTGACGACCAAACCACTTTAATGTCATTTATTTTTCTGCAGTTGATTCATGATTGTGTGTTGCTTCCGCGTGTGTTTTTCTCATCATTGTTGACATTGCATCTTTGGGAGGTAATTAACTTGCAAGATGAGTAATGGTAAATAAAATTTAGCAAGAAGGTGAAGTAGCATGCATGCATCTAGTAATGTCTGAAAGAAGAGATGAAGTCACAACCATACAACATGCGTGGAAACATTCTAATTGTAGTAAAAAGGTTGGACATTAGTATAAAATTTTGATGGCATAATATATTTTATTTATATTCCTTTGTACATTCACCCAAGAAACTATATTCCTCCTTATCGAAATCCATACTTTGGGTTTCCCAATACAATGTGTTAGTGTTGTTCATTTTGTTCCATGTTTTGCTCATTCGGTTCCTTCACACCCATTCTACCTATCTGTCATCCTCTTCTGCATGTGTCTCAAAATATATTTTCTAAATCTTTCTCTTTCCGACCCTAGATTTTCATCGGTTCATACAACAACAAGGAATTATCTAGTAGCTACTATCAATAAAGTAAACCAAAAAAACTTCTTTATACTATACTTTATAGATATTTTTGTATGTTTCGTAAGTTCCTGCGGTTTAGATAATTGAAAATTATGTTTTTAGTTATATCCTATTCATAAACTTGACCCTCGTAGTTAATAAAAAAAATAGATCTACTTTATTATTTTATAAGAATTGATCTTGTTTTCCGAGTGAGATAAATTAAATTCACGTGTTTTTTAAGTTTAAGAACTAATATCGAAAATAGAAACATATTCTTTTTACTTAGAAAAATTAGAAATTTATTAAGTAACTCGTATGCAATAAAGATTGGTATCAAAATCAGTATTAATTGTTAAAATGAAACTAAAAAATATTGTTAAAGAATCTAAATTTTCGAATTAAAATCCAACTTAAATTACAATGTTGTGAAGAGGAAAGGATCACAACAATAATAACATCATCACAATAAAATTATTAAATATAAATTAATTTCAAAGATAAAAAATAATTAATTTATTATATTGATTAAAATAGATACTATTTTAAAAATTAAAAAAATTATTAATATCTAAATTAATTTCTACTATTAATAAAAATTTTAAATTAATTTTTAAAATGATATATAGTTAAAAAGTAAGATTTTAATTATTAACTTTAAAATATAAAATAATCGATAATTAAAATATTAATAGCTTGTTATATACTAATTTAGAAACTATTTATTATTAATAAAAAATATTTTAAATATCAATATCTTTTTAGTTAAAATAATATTTAATTTTATAATTATAGTAATTAATTATTTTTTATTTTTAAAATTTGTTTTTATTTAATAATTTTTTTAGTGTATATAAGAATAATCTGTTGATAAAAAAGTGTAAATAAATATGTAAATTATTTAATTTTGCATAGTTGAATTATTTTGCTGTGTTCTTCCTGCTTTTCTTTCCATTTTATAAATCTACTTATTTCGTGATTAAATGAAACCCGAGAGACTCTCTTTGCAAAACAAATCTCCTTCTTTTACTAGTTGATTATTTCATGCAGAATATCTGAAAAATATTTAACTATTGAAAAAGTTGATGTCTAAATGAAAGTTTTTATAAAATAATATATATATATATATATATATATATATATTTGAAAAAATTGATCTGAAAACCCTTTTAAGTTTAAAACAATTAAATCCAATCACGCGTGCATATACTTCGCAATACATTAGTATTAATTAAAACAATGTATTCAACTAAAGCGTGGTACTTCATTTTTGACATGGTTTTTTTTTTTTTTCACTGGTTGCCTTGTTTTGTATAGGCAAATTCTTGTGGGTGGAACAAGAGTCTCAGTATAGTGTCTCATGTGTGCATATTATTGATGCACTAAAGGCTTGTAGATTTTTTGAAGATGCGATGAAAGCAAAGTCCTATTTGAAAAAAAAAAGATGTCTACTCAAATGGAGACGTTTGGAAGGACAATAGTTAGTTCCTAGAGAAGGGAAGCAAACTTGATAACAAGGTTGCATACTGTAGAGAAAAATAAAATTTAAAATATAAAGTAATTAATAATTAAAATTTTATAGTTGTTAATTAGATATTGGTTAAAAACTAGTTTATAAATTTTATTAATAATAAAAATTACTTTAGATAAAAGTAATTATTTTAGTTTCTAAGATAATATTTAATTTAATTAATATTATAATTAATTATTATTTTTTTTCTAAATTTAATTTTTTTAATTCATAGTTTTTTATAATGGTAAACTGCAAGTTAATCAAATAATAAATACGTGTGTTCTCAACAAATCTTCTACAGATTGGATTGTTCTCTTAGATTACCATTTGTTTGAGGATGATATGTAGATCTCATCTGCAACTTGGTTCCCAAAGCATCTTGTAGAGTCTACCAGAATTGAGAAGTAAACATGAGATCTCAGTCAAAATCAATACTGGAAGGAACTCCATGCAGTCTCACAATTTGATTTGAGTTGATTTTAGGATTGCACATTTTATTGGTTGCTCTTTGTTTATGATTTTTGATTTAGCAATTATGGTGAGAACCTGAAGAAGATTCCCACTAGACACGAACTTAACCAAGTGGTTAAGTAAGTGTGAAAGTTCACTTCATAAGGGCAAATAGAAAAAAAACAAATATAAGGTGACAAATGATGCAACGAAAATTAAGATAAGGAATAAGTAAAGAAGAAGAAGAAAGCAAAGAACAAATTAAAGATTAGAAGAAGACATGTATGGAATGGAAGAAGACGTAAATAAAAGATAAAAGTGGAAGGGATGAAGAGGTTTTATGGGAAGAAAGGAAGTCATGTCACTTGGAGCAGAGGGACTCCAAGATAAGTGATGCAAGAGTTGCCACTTGAGATATTACCCACCCAAGATTAGACCCAACATGAGAGCTCACAAGTCTCACAAAATCACTCATGCAGAGTTTCTTTACTATTCAAAATCAAGTTGAAAATACATGAGGCAAGACACCCTATTTATAGGAAGGGGTGCCTTGGTGGGCAAGATGGGTGAATGGTAGAAATAGCAAGGGAGAGGGGCTGCCTAGGGTGTTGACCATGGTCAAAACCACACCTTTAGACATAGCTTCTAGAAGGTAGGTTAAAAACCTTAATTCTAGGTGGCTTGTTTTGAAAAAGTGGGTTTGGTACAAGCTCATTTCACTAAGTACACTCTCTTTTATGCTATGTGAACCTACTCTAGCCTATTTTTCTATTTGGACCCCAAAACTGAGCCCAAATTATTTACAAACATGTTTTTGTCTTTTAAGAAGACCAGAAGAAAGAACAATTGATGTTCTAGTCTATGCCAAGTTCTTCTTCTAGTGAGGTTCGTCTGATATTTGGTGGGGCGTTGACTTTTTTTTTGGATCAACAAAAAACGAATGAATAAATATGAGTTATTTCAGGGATACCTCAACCTGTATACATAAGACCTACCCTGCACTCAAAGGTCAGGCGTCTACTCTCAAGAAAAAGAGATCCTAGGAAAAATAACAGTCCTCACACAAACCATTGACTCTAGACACCAATCAGAGAAAGAAAAGCAAACACCTCGCGCTTTGGACACTATCCATGACCAGGCCTTCAACTGTGCCATAACAAAATTTTTTATGGGATCAAGCCTGCCACTTCTGAAAACCTTCATGTTCCTGTGTTTCCACAATTCCCCTACCACTGCTATCCACACCCCCATACCTGATTTACACTTTTCGTGGCCTCGCTCATCCTAATGCTTAAAAAGTGATTTTTTTGGCTCCCTATGACTCGTTGAACCATCCCCACCCACTCATATCACTTAGCCCACACAAGCCAGGCAACTCTACACATGCAAAAGAGGTGAGACATGGTTTCCTCCTCTCCCCGCACAAGCTGCAGATATTAGTGGTCAATGTTAACCCCCTCCTTACCAAATTTGCTTTAGATGCAATTTTTTCTTCCAGAACCCTCTAGGTCGTGAGATGAGTAGATGGATGCGCCTTTAACCTCCAGAACTCCACATACAGATCCCTCTTCGCCCCCTAAGATTCGTCCCTGAGGATTTTGTATGCAGATTTAACTGTGAACATAGTTGTCTCTCTATCTTTCCACACCCAAGACTTGACTTGATTGCTGAGATGACTGATCATAGTGTGAATTGTCTCTTGAGTCCTTGTTCATCTTCTTGGCTACTTGGATTGTATCACAATCTCTCTAATATACAATTGCACGAATTTGGCCATAGATATCCTCAAATTTACTGAAAGAAAGCGAACACTCTTTGTTAGTCTATCAAGTATCACCTATATTGCATCATTACCCTTACTGATCTTGGAAAATGGGTAACAAAATCCATAACAATGTTATCCCATTTCCACTCAGGAATATCCAACTGCTGTAATAAAGCATTAGGTCACTGATGCTCTACCTTTGCCTTCGACATGTCGAAGCAAGCAACAATATACTGATAAGTTCCAAATTTTAGTAATGTTTCATATTAAAATATAAACACTTATGGATATTAATTGATAAAATAAGTATAATTTAACCCCTAATTTATGAATTTATACCTTTTTACATATTTTGAGATTTTAATTTGAATAAGAACGATTTATTCCCAAATTTGTGTTAATTTCAAGATTCTAGGGAAGAATGAAGATGATTTGGCAAAAGGAGAATAGACAAAGCTAAAAAAGGAAAGTTGGAACACACCAACACTCACCAAAGCTCGCCCAAACTCAGCTATGCCAGATGCCCTAGTGAATCTCACCGAAGCATGCTCAATCTCGCCGAAGCGAGATTACTCCAGTGAGGTTTGGCCTTTTTCGTGCTTCTCGCTCAGGTGTGCCAATAACGCCCAAGCAAGAAGTTACTTAGCCCAAGCCAATTAGGTTAAATATGAGGCTTGAGGCACAACCCTAGACATGCAAGATTTAGAGAAAAATACCATTGAGTGAATTGTAATCTAGTTAGGAGAATAAGAGGTGTTAGAAACCCTAGAGGAGGCAGTTGTCAAGGAGAAACATTCAAAATATTATTTTCTTGCTCTCCCTGTTTGTAACAGCCATCATGTGTGGCTAATTCTACCATTTGAGATTGAGAGTAATCTGTTCAAACTCTTATGTATTGAGGTGATATCTAAACATAATATTTTTTTTAGTGATTGATGATTTCTATTGTTGTTTTTTTTGTAATGCTTGGTTTACCATGATCTTGAAATTTAGATTTGACTGGAAAGTACTTCTAAGTTTCTAACTCAAATGATAATGCTTAACATATTTGAATGCTAAGAATGGATTTGAAATGTTAATCGTTTGATCTTAATCATAAGAAGTTTTTATAAATATGCGAGGAATCGATATTTGGGAAATATCTTAATAATTTTATATGCGAGGAATCAATATAAATGATTTTTATACGGGCATCAATATCAATCAAAGGACACAATATTGTCAAGCTAATCAAAATAAAAAAGAGTGAGAAAAATGAATCTCAAACCCTATTTTTCCAATTGAAGCAAAAACTTTTTGACTTCTTTTCTTATTAATCATTGAAATCTTAACAAACTCCAACTAATTTTATTATTCTGTTTTTTATTTAGTGAATCTTTTACTTAATTATTCAACTGTTCCTTGTGGGTTTGATATCCGTCCTTAGGGACAAATTATTACTTCTGACAACGCGGTGCACTTGTCTAAAAAGACACCACATACTGAGCTATTTCTTTCCTCATTCCTGACCACCAAAAGTACTCTGTCATATCTTGGTACATCTTATTCATACCTAGGTGTATACTAAAATGACTCTTATGACCCTCCTCTAAGATCATTCTCTTAAGCTCTTCATTTGCAGGTATGCAAATTCCGCCCTTGAATCTCAAGATCCCATCTTCTCCCATCACAAAGTCCTTAGCCTGTTCTGTACGTAGCAACTCCATAGTACGATTTAGACTAGAATCCTTTAACTACTTTTTCTTGATAATTTTAAGGAAATCATTAGTTATAGTTAGCTTACTACAAGTAATATGGTCAACATGAAATTGTTCTCCCAAATTCAGATCTCTAAATTGCTCAATCAATTTCTGCTCTTCAATCATCATGGTTGACACCTGTATTGAGTTTCTACTCAAAGAATCTGCAACTACATTAGACTTCCCTGGATGATAAATACCTACAAATCGTAATCCTTCAAAAACTCCATCCATCTTCTTTGCCTCATGTTCAATTCCTTATGATCAAACAAGTATTTTAGACTTTTATGGTGAACACCTGAAATTGAGCTCCATGCAAATAATATCTCCAAATTTTCAAAGCAAACACCACAAATGCCAACTTTAAGTCATGAGTAGGATAGTTTCTCTCATGAATTTAAGTTTCCTTGAAGCATATGCAACTGTTCTCTTCTCTTGCATCAAGATACAACCCAATCCTTAATGGGAAGCATCATAATAAACCTTAAAAGGTTTTCCTGTATCAAGAATCACCAACACTGGAGCACTAGTCACTATTTTCTTCGGCTCCATGAAACTCTGGTCACATTTGTCAGTCCAATCAAAAGGTTGATCCTTGTGAGTTACTTGTGTCAAAGGTACTACTACCTTGGAAAAATCTGCAATGAAACTTCGATAGTAGCCAGCTAGACCTACAAAACTCCTTATCTTTGTGACTATCTTAGGGCGTTCCCACTGAAGCATTGCCTCCATCTTGGTTGGACCCATTAAGATCCCCTAAGCTGATAACACATGCTCTAAGAAGTTCACTTCCTTCAGCCAAAATTTGCACTTGGAGAACTTAGCATACAATTACTTTTCCCTCAAAATCTCCAACATTGACTCTAAATGTTCTTCGTGTTCTTCTTTAGTCCTTTAATAAATAAGTATGTCGTCATTAAAGACTACAAGAAACTTATCCAAGAAAGGACGAAAGATTTTATTCATGTAATCCATGAATAGAGATGGAGAATTTGTCACTCCAAACGGCATCACCACATACTCATAATATCAATAACGAGACCTAAAGGCTGTCTTCTGCACATGTTCAGCCTTTACCAACATTTGGTGGTATCTAGATCTCAAATCAATCTTTGAGAACACTGCGACTTCATGTAACTGATCCATCAAATCATAAATTCTAGATAGAGGATACTTGTTCTTGATGGTCAACTTATTCAACTTTTTGTAATCTACACATAACCGAGACCTCCATCTTTATTTTTAAGTAGCAACACCGGAGCTCCCCATGGAGATACATTGGGCTTGATGAACTGTTTCTCGAATAACTCTTCAACTTGTTTCTTCAACTCAACTGGTGCCATTATGTAAGGTGCCATTAACACTTGTCCAACTCTAGGTACCTGATTAATGGAGAATTTTCCTTCTCTCTTAGGAGGTAATCCAGGTAATTCTTTTGAATACATCCATGAACTCTTTCACTAAAGGCATACTACTACTCCCACCTTCATTCTTAACTCCAATACGATTTAAGATTATAAAACAAGTTGATCCTTCCTTCACCTCATACCACACTTGTTGAGTAGACATAAATTTTGATTTACTGGAATTTGGAAACACTATCTTCTACTTGTTGGGTTTAATAGTGCCAAAGTTCAAGAGGGGGGGTGAATTGACCTTTTAAAACTTCTTCGCAGAAACAGTGTTTAACCCAGTTTTATAGAAAATAAATCGATTTATGTGAAAATGAACA
>Ga0123342_1003300_pt1 | contig 25989 bp, 11 predicted proteins | sample Turbeawhitnodule_FD_89960 | JGI IMG/M metagenome (GOLD analysis project Ga0123342, IMG submission 89960) | Root nodule microbial communities of legume samples collected from Mexico - Turtle bean Mexico white nodule | ecosystem: Host-associated > Plants > Roots > Nodule | place: Mexico: Nepantla...
ATCCTCTCTTTATTTTATGTCTTCTTTTAATTTTGAGAAGACTAGAAGGAAGAACTTCAAATGTGAGGGTGAATGCCCTCTTCCTTCATTAATAAAAGCCTCCTTTATTTGATTCTCATCATAGCTCTCAAGTTTTTTGCTACCGCCCGTTCTTTTATCTTGGTAGTGGCCAAGCAGGTTGTAGCAAGAGCTTGACCAAACCTCCTTATGGCCTCACGAATCAGGTGGCCTTCATCGTGGGTCACGAGCTTTTCCATCTCCTCGGGATGGAGCATAACTTCTTCGATGTAGGAAGGAGCGTCGAGGTTTGGGTCCCATATGTTTGGTCTCTTTAAGCTTTCTGCCTCGCCCTCTTGGAAGACCACCACATCCCGAGGAAGGGTTTGACCTTCCTCGGGAGCAGCGTGATGTGAGGGAGCGACATGGTGTGAGGGAGCGCACCATCTGAATGAGAGAGCTCGGTAGGGGCGGCGAGTGCCTTTCTTTTCCTTGTAAAAAACAGTCTTGAAGGAATGCAAAGCGATAATGTTTTCCACCATTGATGAAAGTGCCACGTGTACGCTTGAGATTTAGTATGATGAGACGTCACCTCATAAACGCTTCGTGCACCGCGCCACACCTAACCCACTGAGAAACAACCATGTCAGCCACTAGAGCACTCGAAAAGCCTCCTCACTTAGCCAAGCTCAAATCGAGCCTAGGGGGCTTGTGTACTGGACAAAGTGCCTAGATGCTCGGTGCACGGGTGTGAGTAGGTAAGCTCGGTTGTTGGGCCCAAAAAGTGGGTCACGAGTTGGCCCAATTATATTGGTAAGCCCGTTAGAGGCTAATAAAAATAATATTTTTGTTATATATTAAAATAAGGTTATTAGCATAATATGTTTTCTAACCTAACATATAAGTGTGTGTGTTTGTTAAGATACGTAAATATATGCATACAATTGTTGGTTGAAAAGATAAAGTTGAACCGTGAATAAGGGTGCCCATGTAAAACAGAATGTTTTCCTACTATTAGTACCTAAAGTGGTGCCTCGTTAACCGGTGATTTTTCTGTTATTATTTTATGTTTTCAGTAGAGATAAGATTGTCATGAGAGAAAGCTCTTACAAGAGTAGTTATAAAAGGGGCTTGAGTCCCCCGGTAAAGGTACGCTGTTTTTGAGACTGAAACAGAATATTTCTTTGATTTTAGTAAGCTCTCACTGACTTGATCGTCGGAGTGTGATCAATAGGTAGAACCCCCTTTGTTTCAACGGAGCCATGTTTCAGTGCAACAAGAAGACGTAGAACAGATTTCAGATGAGACAGATCGGAAGTGAAGCTCATCACTAGAGTCAATCAGCGAGAAAATCAACAGATGTCAAACTATAAACTCAAATTAGATAAAAAAAAATGAGTTTACTATTATATAATGTGTGTTTACAAATTTTTGTTCATAAATATATTGATTAAATACAATTTGTTTGGAAAATACTAATTATAACTACTTTAGATAGATCTTACTGCTGAATTATACGAAAAATGAATTTCTAAACGCAACGCATGTTACTTTTGATTCAAACTCGGTTTTAGGTTGTTAAAAATCTAATTAAAAAGTGAAGCTATTTCGTAAAATTCAAACAATTTTTTAAAAAAATGACCAGAAAACAAAATAAACTAGCTTATGCTTTTTAAATATCTCTAAAATACAAACACTAAATATATTTTTTATCAAAAATATTTTTGTTTAATTTAACAAGAAGACACATAAATTAAAGGAAATATTTTTCGAAGTAATTAGTATAATTTGAGTCAAATAAATGTAACCATATATTTATTAAACCTTTTTAGTGTTTGAGTCGAACTATGTTTACACTTATAAGTGAATTAGGCCCATTTTGTTTCAATCAGCAGCGCATTTGTTAAACCAGGTATGGCCAGTTTCTTCTTTCACACCTCTACATTTTTCTTCCTGCACCTCCATAATGTTATGCAAAGACAAACCTATCCCTAATATTTTCTAAAAACCCCAAAATACACACAACATCCACACTCTACTCTTTCTTCTTCCTCTTCAGACAGACACCACCCAGACAAATTGCATTGTTCTCTCAACGGCGACGCTACTCCATCTCTTAACACATGAAGACATTTATCTTAGTCGTGATCGGTGGTGTCTCCAGCTAATTGGTGGTGGTTCGGTGGTTACTCTTGGCAGTTCTCTGTTTGGAGAAGGTAAGTAAATTTTTTTGTTTTCGTTTCCACGATACATATGTTGTAATTCCAGACAATGCAGTATGCTAGGTTTATGGAATAGGAAATCCGCACATTGTGTTTTTTCTTCCAAAATATTGAATCTACAAAACTCTTAGATCTGTGCATCCATAAATTCTTCAGATTGGTGAGTCTAATACTCTTCCAGACTTGCAGATCCATAGTATGTTTCCGAATTTCAGAATCCATAATAAAAAAATGCATTCTGAATTCACAAATTCATAATTCAAAAAAATACAGGTGCCTTTTTCAAATAAAGGTGCCTTTTTCAAATAAAGGTCAAGATTAGTTTTGGAATTTTAAAAATTATTGGGTGCAAAATACATAGTAGTTCACCTTAGTTCCCTAAACAAAGAAAAAAAATCCTTAAAATCTTCATTTATTTTATTTAAGTTTCAAATTTAACCATTTAATCGCAATCCAATCAACCCAAAATTCTAAATTAAATTGATTTGAAATTTTAATTTAATGGAATTTAATAACAAATAATACTTGTTTTTGTATTTTATAGTGTTAGTCTCTTAGTAAAAGTTGATAGTGTTGATAAAAACTGAACATAGTTTATATTATCATACAAAATAATATAAAAATATATTGTGTAAATATCTTTTAACTTTTATATTTTTTATTGTATACTATTAATCTACAATTAATCTTAGAGTGTGAAAACAAGATTTGACAAAATTTATTGTACAATGTGTATGTCAAACTTAAAGTTGTATATGACGTTCTCCTAACATCTATCAAATAAAGCATTAATTTTTTTTTAAGTTCTGAAATAGAATTCAACATTATCTTCTTGTTTTAACTTGTTTTCTACAAATTAAATCAAAAGTAAATTATGATTATCTAACATGTAATAAAGTCAAGGATAAATGCACTTGAATCCTCTCTTTTAGTTTACCCTTTTACATTTCTCTTATTTTTCATAAATTAGTTTTGAAATCCTTTTATACATTCCAAAAACTAATTGTTGGAATATAAAAAAAGATGAAAAAAATAAAGAATTTAAACAGTAGCTTCCTACAATGAATACAGTCAAAATGTTTAAGTGGTCCAGATTAAAAATTGGGCCCTTTAGTATTTATGTTATCAAAACTACCATTCATTTCCATTCTCAATCTCATCATTGTTTCTTTACCTGTCTGTTTTTTTTTTCAAATGTTGTATTCCCAAAATAATGTTATAGTAAATTATTATTTTCAAATTTTAAAATAAAATCAATGGTGATCTTTCTCAGTTATATTTTTACAAAAATTATAAAATAAGGTTCCTCAAACCTGCAGCTTTTTTAAGGAAGCCCATACCATGTTTAAGAAAGCCACAAGGCCCATAATCAATATGGAAATGATTGTTCCCCCCATAAATAATTGTCCCAATTCTACAAATATACCTTCTTCTTTCACTTGGAAATGCCACATCATGTCCTTGTCCTTAAACTCTACTATACACCTGATACACAAATATATCCAATTATGAAGTTCAAAATCATGTGTACCCATAAATATGTATGTGTGTATAATATATAATAAAAAGTGTAGTATTATTCCACTATCTTTATATCTGCCCAACTTTTTATTTTGTCAGTTGTGTTATTACAAAGAGACTGTCCTGTCACGAAAGTAAAACCTCTATTCAATGCCCTGATCAAAATGATGCATAGTTGATCCTACTCTTCACACAAGAGGAGGAAAAAGACCAAGTCTCTAACATGTAGAAAAAGGAACTCAAACTACCAAAACAGAATGTAACTCTAACAAGTCTGTGCTGAAAACTTACAAACACAATGAAACAGAAAAACATAGAATTTACTTACAGAGAAGCTTATGTGGTAGATATGAGCTGATTTCAGTTATGTAGAAAATGTAACTCATCTAAACCTACCATTGCCACGTGTACCAAACATGGTCAAATTATGATAGGAGAAAAAGTTTGAGGCTCAATTATTTTGGGTCTAAAAGATGTTACCTTTCCAAGATTTTAAAGACATGAATAGCCCTTAAAGATCCATATGGTCCTTACCCACTTTCCAGTTTTACTACAGCATGTGAATTATAGCCCAATATACACACAACACAACCACTTGCATTAGCATAGCATAGATATTTGTAACGGTGGGGAAGCATGACACGAAGATGCAGATATACAAACCCATCAAGAAGAATCACATCTCAAATCTCCTTTATTGAGACATAGAAAGGTTTGCAAATATTGTCTTCACATGCCCCTTCAACACCGACTTGGTTTAATAAAGTTGGCATCTTGGGGGTCCCCCTTTAGCCATCAATACATTTACACACCCAATGTGCATTTGTACAACAAGAGCAGTCCCCATAGAATTAGTTAAGTCCATTAATAGATATAATCACAGCTACAAGGGGCAAAACTGACATTCGGCCATTTGTTTTTTTTGTTTTTTTCTTAAAGTTTAACCAGGACATGTAGCATTTGGAAAGAGGAATGAAGAATAATTAATAGTTAAGTTGACAACACACAGATTTGGAGGCATGTAGAGGCACAGCAAGGGGCATTTGAACACAAGGTTGAGGGTAAAAAATAGGGGAATTCAGCAGAATAAAGATTAATAAGAAAAGGAAAAGAGGATTATAAAATTCCCACCTATATATCATTATGTACATATTATAAAATGCAATGTTTAGTGAAGATGCATAACAGCTAGACAATCCCTGTCACTGGCCTGATAAGAAAATTTGGGAGGATGTCTTTGATAACTCTGGCATAAATTAAAAAAAGATTCTAAAGAAAGGGTTGTTCCCAATGCAACGGTCCAATGGCTTTTCTTTTCAAAATGGCCAAAATACAAATGGACAAAGATGCCCCAGTGAGTGATCCTAGCCAGAGCTCAGTCCCCACAACTGCTTCATTTCCCTCCAAAAAGTTCACTGAGAAAAATAAAGAATGCCTTCCAGTTCAATAACCTGTGTTGTGGGGTCCCTAGTGCCTGGTGCTACCTATGCTTTGTGGAACTGAACTTTTTTGCCTTTTGCTTTGGTGCTGTGAGAGGTACACTTGACACTGTATAACAGTTTTACCAATCTTAAACCCCGGAACTACTGTGAAAGCAACTTGTGGATCTGATTCCACTTCTGAATAGAGGAAGATTTCATCATTCACACTTTCCATGTACACATCAGAAAATCTATACCCCTTCCCCACTTGGAAAATTGAAGCCTGGGGCTCAAAAGCGAAGGCCAAGCAGTGTAGAAGCCATACCCTCTTGGCCATCTCTGCAAATGATGTGAAGAATGCAGTGTCTGGAAACTCTCCAGCATTTACAAGGTTCCTGTGACTCATGTTACCAAAAAATGATGACTCCATCTTGGGATGAACAAGTTTCAAGTACTTCACCCGGCAAAACTTTGCAAATGATGATCTTGGCTTCTCAGCAAGGAAGTCCTTTGCCTTCATGGATTTCATCTCATTGAACCTCCCAAAGAACCACTGTTGCCTCCTACTTCTATCAGGGAGAGACTCATTTGACAGAGAAAAGTTAGGGAAGTGGAAAGCATCAAACATCTCCCTGCAAACAAATGCCTCAATTGCGAAACACTTGTGATCTTCTGCCAAATAAACCACATTCTGCTCAATGGCATTGACTGCCGCATCAATATCCCAACCTGCAGATCTCATCCCATCCACAATCACCCTCACAAAGTTGCGAACCGACCTAACCGCATGGCGAAGAACTGTGATAAAATGGGTAGGACTTAAACCTGATATGTGAACATTATCAAGCACAGCTAGTTGGCCGCTTTGATTTAATCTCTTTTCAATTGCCTTGTTACGCCTACTAGCTTCCTCTAACTTCTCCCTAAGAAAAATAACCTCGGAATCCTTGAGTCGCACCTGTGACTCTAGCTTCTTCCCCATCATCTCGTATGTCTTTATCACACCCTGCAGCTCCTTGGATTCAGACTCAACAATAGCTGTCTCAGGCGAAGGATCAAACTGTTTCTTCAAGAAACATTGTTTCAGCTCAGACAAGTTTTTCAACTCAGACACTAGCAATTGATCAGCAGCTTGAATTCCATCAGGGTCAAAAGGTGACTGAGAATACTGCAACTCAGCATATGCACCTTTAACAGTTGAAATGCTAGCAAAAAGCTTTGCTAGAAGAGCTTCATTGGCCATTCTCTCCTGAAGCTCTTCATCATCATCTTGGTTGAAAGACTCAGACCAATTCAGTGAACTCTTACTCTTTCCCATGTTCCCTTCATCCTTGAGATTAGCATCAGATATAACATTCTTCAACCCATCAACAGAGGCAATCCCAATCAGCGCTTTGACATGAAGAACCTTGGCAAAACTACGCGCCAGCTTCTTTCGCGGAGTCACGGCCAATGGCATCACCGATTCCATCTGAAGAAGCAGTCACCAAAAATCACAAACGCAGATCAAAATTGTGATTAGTAAAATGTATGCAGCAAGGAGCAGCGATATCTTTAAAAGTCTCACGAGGACAATAAAATAAAGTCTTATATTATGACACGATGGTGATCATGATGGCCATGTTCAAGCAAAAGCTATTGACAAAACAAAAAAAAATAGTGTAATGCTTTAACGCATAGATCGAGGACCTTTATTAGAGGAGGGAATTTTCCTTTTTGTATTACTCCATCCACTAAAATTTCATTGTATGCACAGCACAATTTACACTGTGTCAAAAAGCAGGTTCTAACACACCACTTCAAGAGAATAGAAACCGAAGGACAAGATCTAAAGTTACATTAAAAAGGTCAAAATTGTAGTTTATCCACGTAATACTAGGCATCTTGTCCATCATGCCAAATTGCAGCAGGATTCTTAACACAAAACCAAGGTCTTACGTAACAAGATTCACTGATTAATAATCAATAATAAAGAAAAAACCGTGCTTTATTATGCCATGAAAAGAAAAAACTTTAAGCCCTGATTTAACACCACCATCTCCCACCAAGAAAACAAGCTCATCATTTCTACAAACACTTTATAGTATATCCTAACTTCTATTCAAGGAGCGTAAGAGCAATAGGCCCATCACTCAATTAAGCACACCCTCTTTTTTTCTGAATTAGTTTCTTTAGCGTGAATTATTATACAAGCTATAACGATTACATAAGGCTATAAGGTAAAATCAATTTATAAATTCAGCAAATTTACAACTTTTGTAGGGTAATCATTGTATCTAGGTAGATCACGGTTGAATTGTGAATCCCAATGTAACCCACCATATAAAAAACCTGACAAATATTTTTTATTAAAAAATGTGTTTTGGCCTGATTCATAACCCTTAGGATTCCCTGAGTTATGCATATCTAACACCTCTATTTAGCCCTATAGTAAGATAGTAATTGGCCAACAGTGTTGGTTAACAGCAGAACCCATATGAAGGTGAACATTGATATGGTAAATCTAACTTTACCATCATGACAAATGAAAAACGTTTGTTTACAAAATGGGTGTCACCTGGATAGAGAAAAATTACATTTTTATCCTAAAACTAAAACACTCATAACAAAAACTTTTGTAACCCCACAACTGGTGATGGAAAGTAATATTTTGTAGCTAATTTCAGACACCAAAATTTTCAATTTTTAGTTGCTGCTCTAAACTTGGGTCCATGTAAAATATCATAACCTAACCTAAATACATAACTCTGATGAAATTTATCACCCAACACATGGTAGATAAGACATTTATATCCCCCAACAGTACGCGTGTTTTGAAGGCTGCAAAACTTTAGGATAAAAAGAAACTGAAAAGAAACCACAAAAATGGGATGTGTTCACGAAATACCATTTTTTCACCCAAATGAGGAAAAAAGACTCAACTTATTTCTTGCATTCATATTCAAAGTTTGTGCATGTTTCGAAGTATTATTTGCAGATATATTATATAGAAAAAATAAGGACAATAATAATTAGGCAAATAGACAATGTGATGATTGTACGTAATAGTTAGGAGAGATAATTTACATTTCCCGTGACTAAAATCACTGTCTCTGAGCACTTGTACTGAGTACAAGTGTACAAGAACGGCAAAAATTTAAGAGCTGTAGAACAACATTACCACCACTTAATTACCACTTAATTGTTCTTTTTTAACATCAAATAAATATTCCGTAACGTAGACAAAAGAAGGTATTATAATTGAAAAGCAAGAGAAAGATATAAAGGTGAACCAAAATAATGGACATGACAAGAAAAAATGATGAGGAAAATATTTTTGGGACAGAGAAGTTACTGTGAAGCACACTGATATCTTTCCAAAGTTAATGTCATTTCAACATCCATTATGTCAGAACTTCACATGCCTATCATTAAAAAAGGTCAAAATATTACAACATGAGATTCTTCATACTCTAAAAAAATCCATATTTTACCTTCCAAAGAAAAACAGAAAACAAGAATAGGTGACTTAAATTTTGAAATTGAATTTGGAACTACACAAGTACCAAACTTCTTCACCCCCCATTAGAACACCCAAAAGTCATAATAAACGCTGCCAGAAATCATGCGTATAATGAGAGCAATCAATGGTTCAATACAGACAAGAAACAACTAATAAGCATGCATAATACCCTTGCTTTTCCTTAGTCAAGGCTTTTTCTCACTAATGCTTACACATTTTCAACAACTTTTTTTACTGTTTTCTTTCAAAATAATAACAAGTTACCTCGAAAAAATAAACAATTTTAGAATAATAAATAAAAGCACGAATCAGATAGATGGTGTAAAAAGATAGAAACCAGTGAGAAGTTAAACGTACCTTAAGAAGTATGGGGAGAAAATGAGGGTGAACCAAGGTGTCAACTTCTCGTCATCGCGAAACGTAAATCTCAAGAAAACAGACAGAACAATTAAACGTTTTAATATTTATTATTTATTTATTTATTTGTCTATTATTATTTGGTGTTGTTCTGTAACTCCAAGTGCGACCCTGAAAGAAACACCCTGTAACCAGAAACCACCAACAATCAAAAGCAAATACAACAAAAATCAAAGGGACTTTTCTCCAAACATGAAAAACAACAACACACCCGAATGAGGAAAAACAATGCACACTACTTACAACAACCAACAAAAATAAAACAGGATCATCAAAAACGTGTCATCAGCAAAACACCAGACCCAGAAAGAAAGAAAAAAGGCTCAAAGATGAAAACTTTTCCCTCATAAAACAATAAAAACACCCTTTTAAGCCAACCCCAGAAATGACTGGTTCAGTTTCAATGGTAAAAGTGTATAAAAGAGAGACAAAACAAAAGGGGTACGTTATTTCAACGTTTACCTTAATATATAGAAACGGTTCCTCTAATGAGCTGAAAAAATGGAGTAGGGTGTGTTAGAAAATGGAAGAAAAGTGAAGAGTCTGCTACTTGACCCTGTGAAGAGGAGAGTAGTGGGGCTTTGAGAAGGGACAGAAATAGCACAGCTAGAGGACAGAAAATTCTAGAGAGAGAATTTAATGAGAGAGAGAAAGAGAGTGAGGAAAATGGAGAGTGAAGAAACAGAGGAAGAAGAAAAACAGAGCATAGAAGGAAGAGAGAGAAGATATAAGGAGTGCAAAAAAGGGACACTGTTTCAGGTCTTAACGTGACTTTTGCGAATTTAGAACGCCACATAGGTCCAGTTACACTTTTTTAATCAATTAATTTATGTAAAAAACACTTTCTAATTTAATTACTGCATTTTTTTAACTGTTATATTAGTTCGAAATTAATTATAGTTAAACTAATTTTTAACATCATTCAAAATCTTCAAAACATATAAATAAATATTTTTTTAAATATGAATTATTTTATATTTTATACATCTTTAAATTATTTTTGTAGAAACTAAGAAATATAATAAGAGTTAAGGATATAATTTTTATACAGATTTTTATTTTACCTAATTTTTATTAAATTATTATAAGAGTTACGGATATAACAGAAAAATTAATAAATATATTATTAAAATTATGAAAATAGATAAATGTATATTAATCTTTTTAAAATTTTAAATAATAAAAAGAAACAAATTAAATATTAAAAGGCCATAATTAAAAGTCAAACATCATACCACTTAATTAACAAATACATGTCATTATTTCTTATGTCTGTTAATATTTGTAATTACTGCGTTTTTTAATGGCATGAAATTAGTTTTATTAAATTTGAGAATAAATATATTTGGTTTATCAGTTTGCTTCGAACGTTTGAAGTTAAGCTGGCCAGAATTATATCAGAGGAAATTAATGTTAATGACTTTTTATTAGTTTTGTTCTTTTTTGTTTATACTACAATAAAAGTATTTTTACACAATAATTTTTTTCTGGTCTGTCAAGATAATTTTTCGTTGTAACTATTTCACACTTATTAATAAAGCTACTCAATTTAATGAGAAACATTAGAATTATGTGTGTCTATTTATATATATATATTAAATTATAGGACTTGTCGCATCTATCTATTCACATAATTAAGAAAATTAATTATTTTAAATATTATTATATTTAAAAAATAGTTATCATAATATTAGAAGTAAAAGAATATATATAAACAATAACTATAAAAATTGTATTGTATTTATTAATCATTATAGATTATAATATCTTTTAAATAATCTTTATATTAAAAGAGAATAAAAGTAATAGAGTTTAAATTTCTCAAGAAGAAAATCAACATTTATTATTTATGAATCAAAATAATTAAGAATATTCTGGTAAAAATGCAATGCAAAGGGAAAATTTAGAGAGAGAAAAATTATTAAAAATTATAAGAGTTTTAAAAAATGACTTGTGATTGGATGTGGAGGGAGGGAGGAGTTTAGATTTTCTATTTTACTTTCTTTCATTTATATTTCAATGTAAAATTATGTTTTTGTATTATTCAATTATAAATAATTAAAATTAATTGGTGTGAATTTCATCAAGCTTATGACTACGTTATATGCAACTACTTGTTACTGGGGTACCAGTTGGACGAACTAGTGAAGAGCGACTTCTTGAAAGATTACCTACAAGAGTTGCAGGGGGCTCAGGCGCTAGCTGTCCCAGGAGGTGATCAGGGACACGAGGTGCCCATTCATGGTGAGATTAACACCATCTCTGGAGGGTTTCCAGGAGGAGGATGCACCGCCTCCCAGCGGAAGAAGTACGCACGAGAGGTGATGGCAGTAGAGGTACAAGAGGCAGATCAGACTCCCGATGTCGACCTCGTCTTCACCAAGGCCGACCTCCAGGACGTTGTCCCACACGACAATGATCCTGTGGTGGTTTCGGTAGTAATAGTGGGAAGGAAGGTGCATCGCGTCCTCGTGGACCAGGGAAGCTCGGGCGATGTGATGTTCTGATCGACCTTCAATAAACTGCAGTTATCTCTACACCAGCTGAGGCCTTACACCGGCTGCTTGTATGGTTTTGCTGGAGACCAGATAAAGGTGCGTGGACACATAAAGCTAAGGACGACCTTTACAGATGGCACAACTTCCCGCACGACAAGCATCAGGTATCTAGTTGTTAACGCTCCATTAGCCCAAAACATACTTTTGGGCAGACCTGCTTTGAACAGGATTGGAGAGGTGGCCTCTACGAGGCACATGAAATTGAAGCTACCTTCCCTCGAGGGGACGGTGATCACTATCAAGTCTGATAAGAAGGAGGCTAAGAAGTGTTATGAGAATAGCCTCAAGACGAAGAGGGGGGTGTTCGCTGTCACGACCCACCCTCCAAGAGAAGAAGGGGTCACCCGTGACGGCCCAAACCTGCAGAAGAGGTACTGGAAAGAGAGATCGGTGGGAAGAAATTCAAGTTTGGCAAGTCTCTAGGCCAAGACACACAGGACCAGATTCTCGAGGTGATATCGCGACACCTGGATGCCTTCGCATGGTCCGCCTCAGACATGTGTGGCATTGACCATGATTTCTTGTGTCATCACCTCATCATGGACTCACAGGTCCGACCTGTCCGCCAGAGAAGAAGAAAGTTCAACGATGAGAGGCGTCAAGTCATCAGAGAAGAGACGCAAAAGCTGTTGAGCGCTGGCCACATTAGGGAGATTGAATACCCTGAGTGGCTGGCAAACGTGGTGTTGGTGAAGAAGGCCAGTGGTAAATGGAGGATATGCGTCGACTTCACATACCTCAACAAGGCTTGCCCGAAGGACTCCTACCCGCTTCCCAGTATTGATGCTCTGGTGGATAGTGCGTCTGGTTGCAGACTACTCAACTTCTTGGATGCCTTTTTTGGTTACAATCAAATTAGGATGCATCCCAGGGATAAATGCAAGACAACGTTCATGACAGAACTCTCTTGCTACTGTTATAAGGTGATGCCCTTTGGGCTGAAAAATGCAGGTGCGACTCACCAAAGGCTGATGGACAGAGTACTAGCGCCCATGATAGGGCGAAATGTCCAAGCGTATGTGGATGACATGGTGATCACCTCCCAGCAGAGGGAGCAACACGTAGCGGACCTAGAAGAGTTATTCACCACGATAGCCAAGTACAGATTGAAGCTGAACCTCGAGAAGTGTGTGTTCGGGGTGGAAGCAGGCAAGTTCTTAGGTTTCTTACTCCCTGAGCGTGGGATAGAGGCAAATCCTGAGAAGTGCGCTGGAATCATAGAAATGAGGAGCCCGATCTCAGTGAAGGAAGTGCAGCAGTTGACAAGGCGGATGGCTGCTTTGTCCAGATATGTGTCGGTTGGAGGGGACAAAGGTCACCCCTATTTTCAGTGCCTGAAGAGGAATAACAGGTTCGTGTGGACCAGGGAGTGCGAAGAGGCATAACTCAAGCTGAAGGAGTACCTGGCCAGTCCACAGATGTTATGCAAGCCGCAACTGGGTACCCCACTTCGCTTGTACTTCGCAGTCACTAATCTGGCGATCAGTTCGGTCATTGTGCAGGAACATGACCAGGTATAGAAGTCGATTTACTTTGAAAGCAAAGTATTGCAGGGGCCTGAGGTGAAATACCAGGCCATTGAGAAGGCGACCTTGGCAGTAGTGTTCTCAGCGTGAAGGCTTCGCCACTACTTCCAGAGCTTTACAGTGATAGTGATGACAAACCTCCCCATTCTCAAGGTCTTGCAGAAGCCAGATGTTGCAGGAAGAATGGGGCGTTGGGCAGTAGAGCTATCAGAGTTCGACGTGCAGTACGAGCCCAGAGGCCCTATCAAATGCCAGGTTTATGCTGACTCCGTGGTAGAACTCTCCTCGGCAGTCACACACCAAGAAGGAGCAGGTTTCAGATAGGTACTCTCTGTAGACGGTTCCTCCAACCAACAGGGCAGTGAGGCTAGCGTCATCTTGGAAGGACCAAATGGGCTATTGATTGAGCAGGCCCTACGGTTCGCTTTCAAGGCTAGTAACAACCAGGCAGAGTATGAGGTCCTGATCGCTGGAATGTTATTGGCCAAGGAGATGGGTGCAAAAAGTTTGTTGGCAAAGAGTGACTCCTTGTTAGTCACAAGTCAGGTCATAGGAGGATACCAGGCTAAAGACCCTCAGATGGTTGCATACCTAGAGTACGTCCAGATTCTAAGGGAGACGTTTGAGATGTTCGAGTTAGAACACGTCCCCAGAGAACATAATGCCCGAGCTGATTTGCTAACAAAGCTCGCCAGTTCAGGCAAAGGGGGTAGACAGATGACAGTCATTCAGGAGACCCTGAGGACATCTCGAACTACCACAGACAATGCAGCAGAAATTCATCAGATAAGCACTTCGGAAGGGGTGAAGTCGCTGACTCATGAGATGTTGAAGACGCCCAGGATAAGCACACACCTTACAAACGCTACTTGGCTGATGGGTTACTCTCGCTGGAGCCCACAGAAGCCAGAAAAATTCGAGCAAGTACACCTTGATTGATGGAGAGTTGTTCAAACACGGGGTCACTCACCCTATTCTAGTATGTGTAAGTGGCGAACAGTGCACACACGTTAAATAATTAAATAACTTCTCTTTATTAAATAACTTCTCTTTATTTTAAAATAATTAAATAATATATTTTTTAAATAACCGTTATGTAATTTTTTTAATATTATTTTTACAAATATATATATATATATATATATATATATATTTGTAAAAGTCCCTCCATTGTATTGATTCAATATCTACTAATGTTACTCAAATTTTTTAATATTATTTCTCTTATAACAATCTCAACTACATAATTTTTTTTATGTTTTATTAAAATAACATTTTAATTTTTTTAAATTATTATTATTTTTTAAAATGATTAAGTCTATAAACTTATGGATTAGTCTTATTTAAGTTTATTTAGATCATGAAACTATCAAATTGGTATAAAATTTGTGCACCTCAAATTAGGTATATTCTTACAATCTCACACAATCTATTTTGTAGGCTATTCGAGTTGTTCTAATGCATTATTCCAATAATTAATTATCACAATGACAAATTTAGTATTTACATAAACCAATAGCAACTATGTTATTCAAAAGATTAGCATCTTTCCTCAAACAATGATATTGGAGACTTTCTTATACTCCCAAATAAGAAAGGATTTTTCACTTCAAGTTTTGAGACTTTTTATTTTGGATTAGTCTTATATAAGTTTATTTAAATTAAGAACTATCAAATTTGTCCACCTCAAATTAGGTCACTATTCTTACAGTTTGACACAATCTATTTTTTAGGCTATTCGAGTTGTTCTAATGTGTTATTCCAATAAACCAATTATCACAATAACAAATTTAGTATTTACATAAACCAATACCAACTATGTTATTTAAAAGATTAACATCTTTCCTCAAGCAATCATATTGGAGACTTTCTTATACTCCAAATGGGAAATGATTTTTCACTTCAAACTTTGAAACTTTTTATTTTGGTTTCTTTATTGATAAACATGTGTATGGATGAGACATAACTATAACAATCAAGAATATGAAATAGTTGGTGGAAGTAAAGAGTGGGAGAATAAGCAGGGTATTTAAGTGAGTTGTAACATTTTTTCATTGATTATTAGTTTTCTTTGGTTCATGTAAAGGCCAAAGCATATGTGTTGGTATTCTTGATTTTCGGTGATGGTTTGGTGTTGGTTTATGGTTGCCAAGGAAAATAGAAGCTCACACTATTAGAATTGATGACTTAAACAAGAGGGAGGGGGTGAATTGTTTCTAAAAGATTTTCGTAATTACTTTACTTTAGAATGAATCCTTAACAAACAACTCAAATAAGCAAATCAGAAAGTCAATCAAACAGTCTAACAGAAACAAATATCATAATTTCAATCGGTTAAAACATGATTTAATCGGTTGTTTCTGGCAGCAAAAATATCAAACAGTCAGAGAGTTGAGACAAAGAGAGATTTACACACAAGGTTTATACTGGTTCACTCAATCCCTGAGCTACATCCAGTCCTCAGTCAAACCACTGAGTATTCCACTATGTAACCAAACTCACATTACAAACACCCACAAAGAGGTGATCTTGAAACCACAAGACCTACTCACCCTTTTTGCACATAACACACACCTTAAGCCAGAGTCACACTGACTTTACAAGATTTTACAAACACGTTTACAGAATGTAATATGAACAATTACAAGAAACTAAGAAAGGGTAGAAAACACTTGGAATAACAGTAAACCAGAAGCCCTATGATCAATTCTTGAATCACAACAAAGCTCAAAAACAATCTTGTTAAACTTTGGAAAACTCCTTTTCACAAACAGATTGTAATCTCTCTTTTTGATCTCAAATCAGAGTGTAAAACTTCTGTATTTCTCTACTTTGAAACATTTGAAAGAAGGCTATATTTATAACCTTTGAAAAACTACCGTTTAAGACAGATTTGAACAACTGAATCAATTAAAACAGGTTTTCAAAATACTGTTATGAAAACTCACTTTTAATCGGTTGAAACCACGATTTAACCGGTTGAATGGTTTCAGCAGTTACACAACTGATTCAAAAAACAGTTTCAAAACTCTTTTGCCAGCTAAGTGACAAACAACCGATTGTCTCAAAACTTTAATCGGTTGCTTTTCCCTTTGCATGGAAAAAAAACTTAGTTCTTTAAAACAGATTGAAACAAGCTTTCTATAGGAAATGAAGGACTGATCTTACAAAGATGCTAAACCCCATAACTAAACCCAAACCTAAAAAGCAGCACAACTTTAGGTTCCATGAGAATTTGATACCTCAAAGCTTCCCATCTTCAACACACACATGCTTTAATCAAGTTGGAGGGGAAGAAATTGAAATTGAAAGAATGTCAAGGAAGAAAGAGAGAACTTAGAGAATAAGAATACCGTTGGAAAAAAGGATAGATATTCTTGAAAGCTACAATAAACACTCACGAAACTTTGAGGTAAGGCACCACTCATAGAAGAGATAAACCAAAAATGGAATATCATCACTTGAGACTTTCTAAAGATAAGTAGTCTTAAATAAAAAGAACAATCACACTCTTTACAAATTATGCTCTCATGCTTATAGGTCAAAGTTATGGTTAGTTCAGATAGGCTATCTACATGTACAAAGTAAGGTGGGAGGAAGTAGTGATCAAACAAGCTCATTCTCACCCTTGAATCCAGACATAAAAGAGAATAATCTTAACTAAGAACAATCAAGCTGACATAGGTTATCTTATCATCCAAACAACAATTATCCCCTTGTAAAACTAAAGTATGAATATAAAGGAAAATTATTACAAACTAAACTACCATTAGGAGTCATCATGATCATGTTAGCTTTGTAAAGTTCTCTAACTCTCATTTTGTTTATAGTCAAGGTCTCTAAAGAAGCTTCCTTAATAACCTAAACTCTTGCCTCCCTTTCTTTTCTTTTAGATATGCTTCAAGTTGTAACTTTTCTTTTGTTGACTTTCCATTATTTATGATCACATGAAATCATTTTCAATATATTTATATACTTAGTATCCTAAATTTACATTGTTGTGCATGCAAATACATAACCTCACCAAAGACTCATATTGTGATTTAAACGATGCAACATATGCCATTATTAAAATAGGCGATTAGCTCTAGAAAATGAGTTTTGGATAAAACTTTAAAATGCTTTTATTTTTTTTCCAAGACCCTATGAATTGAATATTGATAGGAGGTCGTCTAATAGTTTTAAAATTTGTTCACAATATTTCCACAAATGTAAGACCAATAAGATCTTGTATACAAATAAAATAAAATAAAATAACATTATCTAAAGTTATCATGTTGAATTACCAACTGTTCAATACATTAACAAGGTTTATCACCTCCCATAACTTTGAAATTTCCATCGTACCATATCAATACCCATTATTATAAAAAAAAAATTGAAAGGTAAGAAAAATTGGGTATATGGGGATAAAATGCATGCTATCAGTTTTTGTCCATCTCATTTAAAATTGAATTTATAAATGACGTGATTGCCCTAATTTAGGCTTGGAGAAAAATAAAATGAAATATTTGCCCAATTGAAGGATAAAGCGAGGTTGGAATGGCACATGGATTGGGATGTAATTCAAAAAAAAGACCAAATAAAAAAAAATGTATTTTTTGTTTTGTTTTAAGCTTAGCAAGAATAAACTATTTATCTCTAGTATTAGTATATTTGTACTTTGTTTGGACATAAGACTACGAAAGCGAAGTGTTTGCCTAATCTCTTCCCACCATACTCTCTAATGGAACTATTATACTCATTTTGAAAACTTTGGTTGAATAAAAATGTGCGAGTTCTTACCTGAGTATATTATATCTCAAGTTACAAGTCACTTCCTCCTTTGTTTATCTTAGAGTGGTGCATTAGGGTTGATTGGTGTTCGGGAAGTAGAGAATTTTATCTCTTAAGGTTTCTTATCTTGTGAACTAGTCACAAGTGGCTATTCTCCATGGTGTTGTTCCAATTCCTAATCCTATCTTCATTTTTTTATAAATTCTTGAATCTCTTTTCTTTTTCATGGCTTCCACCAATTTCAAGATCACATTTAATCCAAGAATCCTTCAAAGAATTGTTTCAAGAATTCATCTAAGAGTTCTTCCTTGAAGTTTGAGTTGAAAGACCCTCCTAACCTACACAATCCTCCCATAGATTTTCATCAGGTGGTTTGCAAATATAGCAAATGATGAAATGGAAAATAGGAAGTTGCCCTAGTTGAAGACATAAGCATAAGAATGAAATGATAAAAGGCATGCCCAAAATGTACTTGAGAAGATAAAAACATGAGGATGACTTAGGAATTTCCCTAGTCTAGATCCTTTGAAAACCTCCTGTAGTGAGCATGATCAACTATGAGAGTTTCTCCATAAGATTTTTTTTTAAAAAATCCTATATGGTAATCATTTTCTGTATTTGTCCTCTCAAGGTTATAATACCATATATTTACAACACATTGTCTAGTGGTTCTTTAGGAAAGAAACCTCGTGGTATTGATCAAACTAACACCTTGAAATTTGGAGGTATCATCACTTCTTGGACTAGGCATAATCCTGCAACATCACCAAAACCATAACTTCCTCTTCCTTCCATGTTTTCAACTTTTCCTTTAAGATCTTTAATTTGTCCCTTACTCCAATATTTTCTACTCCCATCCCTTGCATCACAACGTGAGCCGAGTGTTTCTCTTAAGATTACTACTCTTTCATTAAATGTGAACATTTTGGTTAGACAATAACTTAAGGGTTTAGCAAAGAAGTCATTCCGAATGCATAAGTATACACTAGTATGTGAGTGGGTTCATGAGTGTTTGTTCATTTGTTACTAAAGTAGTACCAAAGTCCTTTTTTTATTAGAGACTTCAAAGTCTCCAAAATATTATACATTTGTTCCTTTAATAAATTCATGGCATTCCCTGCCTTTCTTCGAGCTCGTTTCAATTCACCCATAATTCTATATTGAGCACAAGTTTTATAAAAGTGCTAAAGAGTCAAATATAAAAAATAACATTTTTATAATATGGATGTAAGATAATGCATGAATGTAACGATGTATGATGCATAAATGTAAGAGAATGTGATGGTGTTGTCTTCATGGCCGATTGGATTTCCTTGAATTTTTGTTAGAGTTGGTGGAAGCTTGATGAAGGAGATGGAACAAGGAGGGCTCCAATGGAGCTATGAGTTTCTTGAAGGTGCATGAAGAGTACATAGAGTGATTGTTTGGGCCATATCACTTGGAGAGGTGAAGAAGAAGATCAAGGTGTTTATCCTAGAGAGTCTAGATAAGGGAGTGAGAAAGCTTGCAAACTTGGGCAACAAGTCACTCATATATTGATCTTAGTAATTCATGAGCCAAATACCTCAATTTATAGGAGAGAGGACTGAACATTTTGGAGCCAAAATTTGAAAATTCAAAATAAAACTCTCCAATGAGAAAGTGTCATGTGGAGTCATGCTTTCCATGTTAAGGTCACACATTCCATGCTAAATTCTCTTCACTCCTTGGCTTCCATGTGGTCGTCCATGTGCTCCATGCCAAGGTAATTTTCATCATGTAATATACCCTAGAAATTTTAGGGTTACATTGGGCTAAAAGAAGTCCAATTGTTACCCTAACTAGTCACTTTTAACTCTAACTAGACCTATTTTACTATTGGCAAAAATACAAGCCCAAAAACCTATGCTAGTTGGCCCAAATATTTGGTCCAATTATTTTATGCTACTAGGACCAATACATGGCCCATGAAATCCTAAACAACTTAATACAATTTATTTAAGCTAAAGCTTGGCCCAAAAATAATGTTGACTAGTTAGCCGGAACTCAGTCTTCTTGTGTTCTTCTGACCAAAACTATAGTTTATGTTTTGATGAGTTGGAGGTCTTCTTGGATATGTTTGTACATTCCTTCATCCTAAAGTTTTCCTCTTGATTGGGCCTACAAAAATAAACAAAAGCCTAATTAGACCCATATTTGCAAATAAAGTCATAAAAACCTTTAGGTCTCCATCCCCCTTATTATGTGGTTGTGTGTGGCTGGGGACTCTGCTATTATCCGGCCCTCATTCTTGAGAGGATCTGTCCTCATATCTACAGGGTTGATCTTGAACAACAACCTTATTCCTGATTTGAAAACTATGCTCGTCCTCCAGGATCAAATGACCATTTGTTGGAGTCATCAAACAAATCAAATGAGTTAGTTTCGATAGTTGTATAAAAATCAATCTTATTAAGTTGTCATTCCTCTTGTTTTTCTACTCTTTTTGGCAACTTTTCACAAGATTTCATTAGAGAGGAGTACATAATTTTCTTTTCTAAGTTTTTCCTCTCTTGTTTTAGAATTTTATTATATATTAAGATATCATCAAAATAAACTACTACATATTTACCTATGTAATCCCTAAGGACATGATTCACAAGCCTCATGAAAGTGTTATGTGCATTAGTGAGTCTAAAAGGTAGTTTTAGACTTGGTTAGTGAGTTTAACCACTCATATAGTCCAAACTTGGTCTTAAAAGCAGTATTCCACTCATCACCTTCTTTGATTCTTAATTGGTGATATTCGCTTTTGAGATCAATCTTGGAAAATATAGTGGTCCCATGCAATTCATCAATCATATCATCAAGTCTAGGAATTGAATGCCTATATTTGATGGCGATGTTATTGATAGCTCTACAATCACAAAACATTCTCCACTTGCCATCTTTCTTTGACACCAACAAAATAGGTACAACACAAGGACATAGAATTTTTTGAACTCATCCCTTCTCCAACAATTCCTGAACTTGTAATTTTATCTCCTTAGTCTCATAAGGATTAGTTCTATAAGCCGGTCTATTTGGTAGACTAGCTCCCGGAACTAAATCTATTTGGTGTTCTATACCGGTGAAAGTTCAATGGGTCCTTCCTTAGGGAATGCATCACTAAATTCTTTTAAAAGATTTTTGACTCTAGGAGGTAGCTCACTAACTTCAGAAAGTGTGGCAGTGCATGGAAGTGCTTCTTTACACAAAAGGAGACCTGAAGGTTGTTCAAATAGAAGTATTTTATTAATATAAGTTTTTTTCAACTTTTTGTTCTATCTAAATGACTTTGTGGGAAGGAACACTCTTCTCCCACGCCTCAGCATTGTCCCTAAGGACTTTCATTTGACTTTCATTTTTTTTTCATTTTCTCTTTTTTTGTTTCATTTGTAATTTGTCCTTTACCACTTGTGAGGGTGTTAAAGGATAGAATACAAACTCTTTTTCCCTATGGGTAAAAGTTATCTCGTTGGTAAGACAATTTTGGGTAGTTTTTTTGTCAAATTCCCATGATCTTACCAATAAGATATGATAGGCTTCCATGGGTACCAAATGAAGGAGTTTATACTCTCTTATACCAAGTTAAACATCTTAACTGGTTTCTCTCATAAAACTCGAAATTTGAGTACTCAACTTTTAAGTTTGGAGGACTTATGTACTACCTACTACCTAAGATATATGTATTTGCTATATATTTATTATATTTAAATATTCATTATGCTTTAGTGGATAAAATTGTTTCTAGTTGTGATAGTTCACCTTATAGCTCAGTATAGACGGCTCATGTTGCCCTATAGCTCGATATTAATTGCCAAATACCCAAAAAATAGCCTTAAAGCTAGGACACCCGTTGTAAAACAAGGACTAATGGTTACAATAAAGTAGCTACCTTATTTGGCTCTTATCTAGGTCCAAAAGCCTATAAATATCGTCATTCCCTCTGGATGTACACTCTAATCTCATACTCATTTACTTACTCACATATTTTCTGCAGACATCCCACCACTCGATTGAACAACTAAAAAAATTTCATTATACTCTTTTGTCAATACCTCGAAAGAACAGACAACTCTTCTGAGTAAGAATAATTCATTAATTATTATTATTTTTAAATATATTTAGGAAGATATTAATTTGAGACCAACAAGACTACTATAAAAGGTAACATAGTTATTGAAATAAGCAACTAAATTTCATCTTGACTAATTTTGTGATCAAATATGTTTTTGACTAAAAAACACTTAGGTAAGAATAGATTTAAAGACCAATAGTAGTGGTAAGAAAATAATTGGTCGCTATTTCCATTGTTGTTTTCGTTTAATATTTTTTATACCAATACTTACCATAGATATAATGATCAAAATTGTAAAAACAATGTTGTAATCGATGTAATTTCAGTCTCTATGTGTTGTAACCGATGTAATTTTCCTATAATAAGCGGCCAAATTTGATTAAGTACAAAAAAGAATCTGTCAGTTTAATTGATCGCAATTGATATAATTCACTTTAACAGTAAATACTTTTTTTGTCACTACACAAAGTTTATAAAAAACCATATATTAAAAATATTAAATATGTGTGCTCAATGAAAATTAAACTATTTTATAGTGAACCACTAGACAAATAAATAAACTTTTCATTAGTTTACTTAAGAGATAAATGATGTGTGTATTGTACTGGACTAGAGCACGTAGAACTCAGTGGTCGGATATCAACGTTTGTGTTAGACAGGTCAGCTCGGTCGTCGAGTCAAGACTGACGGGCCACACAGGTGGGTCCCAGGTATGTGTGTATTGACTTTCATTCATATACTTAATATAATTCCTTCGTGTATAAGGCCTGGTCGGTTAGCGAAAAGTGTTATTGGGCCTAGGGGTGCGTTTAGTGCATTGAGGTCTAGTACAAGTAAAACATTATCCATAGGCTCGAGCCTAAGAGCGCTAGGATTTAGGGGAGCAGGTTGCATGCATGGTACATGGAGGCTTATATGCCTCCAAGGGACAGATTGGACCCTTGATGTTGGTACATGAGTTGGTACCCTAGTGGTTATTTTGTTAAGATTTTCTGCATCCAAGGTGATAAGATTCTGTGCAGTGGCAGTGCTAAGATTGTGCACATTGTAACAAACTCTTCTCCCATTAAACATAACTTTCACTCGATATAAGGTTCTCGTGAGAGAAGGTTGTTACCAGAGGTAACCTAGAGGTAGTCTATAAAAAGGACTTGAGATCCCCGGTAAAGGTACGCTATTTCTAAGACTGAAACTACTTACTTACTTCTTATATCTATAAGCCTTGTACTGACTTGATCGTCAGAGTGCAATCAACATGTAGGACCCCCTCTGTTTCAACGGAGTCGCGTTCCAACATCCAAAGGGAAGAACATAATCCACCAGAGATAGACGGAGCCACCGTTTGTCTTTGAAGTCAACAGACGACCAGGTCAACCGGCAAGAACATGTATATATATATAAGTTAAATTATTTAAATTAATTAATTAACAATAACCATATTATTATTATTCTAATTTAAAGTTAATAAATAGTAAAATTATATATTTATTATATAAGAAAATTTTAAATAACAATATTTTTTAAAATATTATATATACAATATATTAAGTAAATTTATTTTCAAACAAAACATATAGTAAATAATATATACTAATATTATATATATTATTCTTAACTTTTATTGATAAAAATAATTACTAAGAAATATGAGAATGATGTGTTATAAATCATGTGAGTTTTTATTGAAGTTATTGAACATTACTATATTTAGATATTAAAATTAATGTAGTTTAATTGATTTAATGTATATTTTATGGTGTTTAAATTGAACTTTATCAATGAAAGAAAATATGAATATTTTATTTTTATATTTTAATTTTATTTATACTCTAAATCATATGAAATTATTAGAAAGGAAAATTGTTTAATAATATTTTAGATTTAAGAGAACAATTAGACACCTCTTAGATAATAAGACTGGATATATTTTTTAATGTCATATGTAAAATAATTAACTGTTTTCGTCGGTTGACCTACGGTTAGACTGAATGGAGAGCTCCGCTTCTAGCCTGTCTCATTTTGGTGCACTCGAACAACGCTTTGCTAGGATAGAGGGGGCTCTACCTGTTGATCACACTTCGATGATCAAGGCAGTGAGAGCATACGAAATAGTAAACAGTTTCAGTTTCAAGTATTCAGAAACAACGTACCTTTACCGAGGTCTCAAGCCCCTTTTATAGATTTCCTTGAACAACTTCTACTAATGAGAACATAATCTCAACAATAAACATATAATCATAACAGAAAAACCACCTGTTCACATGCACCTCTTATCTTCAGGTGTTAACAACAAAAAAATATTTTGTCTACATGTGCACCATTATTCTCGAGTGCTAACAACACTATTCTCAACAAATTTTATTTGCATTTAAATTAACATGTGTTATGAAGAAACAAAATATTTCTTCTATCTTAACTATCTTTTTCGAGCTGTCTTACTAGCGTTGGGCCGAGGTCCTCTCCCACCCTTTGAGTCCATTTTGGCCCAAAAACCAAGCTAATCATACCAAAGTGCTTGGACCTCTAGTACATTAACTATATTAACATAATTAATAATCTAACATAATTAATAATCTAAGGATAAAAATATTTAAGAAATACAATAAATACAAGTTTAAAATATAATAAACTAAAAATAGTTAATGTTGTAATTAAATCATTATGATTAAAAATAAGTATTTAAAGTCTTTTTATGTTATTAATTCTTGAAAGTGTAACATACAACTCTTCATAGGTAAATGTAGATATTGGTAAATAAATAAATTTCCACATATGGATTTATTTATTTCATAGCAAAAGATATAATAAAAGAAAATTATCTGCTATTGAATTTAATAGGTAATGATTAGTTAGAACTAAAATCATTCGTTGCAAAGATAATTTGATTGTTTAATATTATACCATAACATTAAAAAGCTACTAACTTCAATTAAAGTTTATGCATAATAATCTTAAATAGTTGATTTTTTTTTACCCTAAACCCTAAATAATTGATTGAAGCATTTCAACAACAAAAAAAAGCTTCCATATGAACATCTGAAGATCTCTCTTTTCTACATGGAAAATCTATGTAAAATATATTTTTCTCTTGAACTATAATATATTTTTGGTTTATGATTTATACTTGTTTACACGGGTTAAAATAATCATTTTAAATTTTTTAAATTTTTTTATCTATTGTTTAACAATATTGAAATAAATATTACAAAATAAGAGAATGAGAGAGAAAATATTATTGTGTCCGTGGTGAAGCTACATAAGAGATTATATACAGAGAGAAAGCACATGAACTAACTAACTAACTAGAATACTAATAGGATAACTGCCTATATATTGTCTATTGTTTAATATCCTTCCCTGTAAACTTATCGGGGTGGTTCAACAACCATAAGTTTACGTCGAAAATCCAGAAACAAGGGACCAACAATAGGTTTAATGGAAGTATCAGTGACTTGGAATCTGGCAGGGAGATGTAGCAAACAAATTTTGTTTTGTTGAACATAATCTCTAACAAAATGTAAGTCTAGTTCAAAATGCTTGGTTCGAGAATGCATGATGGGGTTGGCACTGAGAAGAACAACTCCCAGGTTGTCTGAGAATAAATGTGGTTGAGTGGAGGAAAGGTGCAGTTCGTGTAGGATAGATTGCAACCAAATGACTTCAGTAAGAGCAGCAGCAATGCTGCGATATTCAACTTCGGTGCTGCTACATGATACAACACGTTGTTTTTGGGAGGAACAGGCAATGATGTTGAGACCATAATAGACACCGTAACTAGTGGTAGACTTCTTGATATGATTCCACTAGCACAATTAGAATGATTCTTGACATTCTTAGGAATCATCTTAAGTTGGATATGAGATAGGCACTTTATCATAGAATTGGATCAAGGTTCTATGAACAAGAACTCACCAAAACTAGTACCAAAACCCAAACTCATTTGGAAGTTCCAATTATTGTCAAATTGAACC
>Ga0123342_1003301_pt1 | contig 25986 bp, 12 predicted proteins | sample Turbeawhitnodule_FD_89960 | JGI IMG/M metagenome (GOLD analysis project Ga0123342, IMG submission 89960) | Root nodule microbial communities of legume samples collected from Mexico - Turtle bean Mexico white nodule | ecosystem: Host-associated > Plants > Roots > Nodule | place: Mexico: Nepantla...
GTTTGGTGTTTGGTGCAAGTCTTGGTGAGTTCTTGAAACATAGAACCTTGATCCAATTCTATTATAAGTGCCTAAGCTATCTCCAACTCAAGTTGAGTCCATAGAATGTCAAAGAATCATCTCCTCTTTGCTATTGGATTCATATCAATTGGCCTCGTGTAGCTCATCGTGCACTCATAGGGCTTCTTCCATTCGGTGGTGGAACTCATCGATTTCTTACCTCAGTCTCTCCTGTTTTATTTGGGCTTCCTTCGAGCATCTCCTATCTTTTTTTGTTCTATTGCCACAATTCCCATATTGTGTCGAGAATTTGTTGTATGTAGAATCCTGGCCATCGTCCCTTTGATGGGTTGTGTGTAAGGGTGAACAAAAAATCCAAATTGTCAAATCCAATTCATAATTATCCAAATCCATGTTACTTTTAAGTCCATTTAAATGTATTTATCTTAAATCCAAATCCATATTTTTGGATTTTAAGTCCAATCCATTTAATTGGATATGGACTAGATATAGATTGGATATATTTTTGGATTATCGAAAATAGATTTTGGGTTGGATTTTGAGATGGTATGGGTCCAAGGTTAGGCGAGTCAACTCGGGCCCAGATTCAGCTAAATCAGCCCGAGCCAAGGTCTAGCTGAGTCGACTTAGACCTAGGTCGAGCCAACCAGGGCTCAAGTCGAGCTAAGTCAACCCGATCCCAGATCGAGCCCTAGTCCAACTGAGTCGACTCAAGCTTGATTTGAGACCAGACGAATAGGGCCTATGTTGAGCCGAGTCGACATGGACCCAAGTCGAGCTGAGTTTGCCTGAACCAAGGTAGAGACGAGTCAGCCCGTGCCCAAATCGAGCCGAGTTGAATCGGCCAAGGCCCAGGTTGAGTCGGCTCGGGCCCAGATCGAACTGAGTTGGTCTTATACCAGGTCGAGTTGGCCCAAGTCTAGGCAAAGCCGAGTCGGCCAAGATCCAGGTCGAGCCGAGTCGATCCGGGCCAGGTCGAGCCTAGTTGGTCTAGGCCTATGTTGAGCGGAGTCATCTCAAACCTAGATTGAACTAAGTCAACTTAGTACTATATCGAGTCGAGTCGACTCAGGACCAGGTCGATCCGAATCGACTCAGGCCAAGTCAGCTTGAGTCCATATCGATCCAAGTCAACCCAAACCTATATCGAGTCGATTCGGTGCTTAACATCCCTAGTCCTAGTTATGTATTATTGGTTCCTCATGATTTTTTATGAAGGTAAAATTAGTTTTTACATACTTCCACGATAAACACCAATTATTCTGATTTAGAGTTTAAGTGGCATCAAACGAAAATATTAAATTGTGTCTCCTAGATGGCCATGGTCTTGTAATCATAGTGAGATCATCGTGAGAGCTTTTAAGAGAAGACCCTAAATATTTGAAAACAACATTTCTATGAGTTAAAAAAAGGTGTGGAGTACTGAAAATCAATATTCTTTTTCGAGTCCATTATACACTACTCCATGCTCGGCTTCTATCCCTTGAGTTTGAACTAGGCACAAACACTTTTCTTTTTATAGATATTCGTCACTTACATCTTTCTGTAACCATCCACTACCTTTTATTTAATCATCATTAGTAATATTTATATACATATGATGTAAAAGTGTCCATTTTTCACTAATAATTAATAATGGAGTTCCATCCAATCACCTATAAATATAGGAAGTGATTTTGTCTATAATTAATTGATAATAAAAATTATATTTTGTAAATGTTTGTTTATTTGTAGACTTCTTTGTTTTATTTTTTTTTATTCTTTTTTATCTTTATACTTATTAACCAGTTTTTTAAATTTTCATTACCTAAAGCTAGTGGGAAAAAGGCACTTTGTGACTCTATATATTTTAAGAAAAAATTAATATTAATAATTATGTTTATATAAAAAAAATAATGGATGATTATATAATAACTATTTTTAGCATTTGGATATTTTATTTTTTATTTGTTTTGATTTTAAAATATAATTAAGTGTAAAATAGGAATATATGTGTATCTTCTTTATAATTAAAGATAACATATGAATATAAATTGTGTACACAAGAAAAGATAACCCCTAGTTATAAGTACTAATCATAAAATTGTTTTTATTACATAATTATGTTTCCTACTCAGAACCCTGAGAAAAAAAAAATTCATATTGCATACCAAAATTTCTCAACAGATCTTGCTAATAAAGTGAAACAGCATAGGCTTTTCAAAAACAGAAAAACAAACAATACCCTATGGCATAAATTTGCTTTTACCCAGCATTTAACCAATCTTTAAATATTATAATTAATATTAAATATTACAATTAATATTGCAATTAATATTACAATTAATATTAAAATTAATATAAATACTATAAATAATATTTATAACAAAATATTCACATTTATATTAATTATAATATTTATTATAGTTATAAGATTCAGTTTTAATATATACAAAAACATTAATTATAATATATTTTTTAAATATTTTAAACCTCTTTTATGTAAAAAAAAAAAAAATATTCTATGTTGCTCAAATATATGAGAAAATTATTTGTTTTAAAAGAAAGTAATCCATGAATGAATTGACCCTTAGTCATATAGTTTATTTTCATTTTCATGTTCATTAAGTCGTTATTAATAAATTTAAATTCCTATATACGTTATTGTTGTTACTATATTTTTAAGATTTTTAAGCACGTTATTATTATTATATTTTAAGCGGCTTTAGAGAAACTCTTATCTGTTACATCAGTTTTAAATCATTTGTCCTATAGTTTTATTTTAACTGTACAATTCTTTATTCACCCTTCTATTTTTATAATTTAAAAAGTTATTAAAATAATAAAATAGAATAGTGCATATTAAACTATTATTTTTTATACTTAAAAACAGAGTCTAATATAAGATCCAACTGCTAATTTTGCCATTATGAGACTTCAAATTTAAAGACAGTAATTTCATTAGCTTTGTTTCAATAGAAGTTTTTATAAAACTCAAATCCCAAATTCTATTCTTAAATGCAATTCTCAGTAGAAGATTCTGGACCATTTAACATAAAAACATCTTTTGACAAACTTATATATATATATATATATATATTACAAATTATTAAAAAAAACTTTAATAATTTTTTTTTTTTTTTACTTTAAGTGTTAACATATCAGCACTCAACTTAAAAAAAAGACTGTATAGACTCTCCCATGTGAAAATGCTACAAAGTAAACTATGAACAGTTGATAGAGATGGACAAATATGAAGGGAAAATGAGTTATTTCTTTGACACCATAGGGAGAGTAAAAACATACACTTAACATCATATTATAATAATATTATAATATTTAAAAATTAAAAATAAATTAAATATGATTAAAAATATTATTTTATTGATTTGTGTGAAATGGAAGAAAAAATGGCCAAAATAAATGGAGTTTCTTTTTCCATAATATAATATTATTTTTATTATGAAGCAGAGACTGAATGTCCTTTACACAAAACCAACCAAACACATAACAAAGCAAATTACACTTCACAAATGAATTTGCTTAAGGCAAGCCAAGGCCACTTAGAAACTCCAAAAGGTGTTGCATTAAACACCACACTACACAACAAACACAAACACACTGTCCAAGATCAAACAGTGTGTGTGCATGTGCACAAATAACTATTATTCTGCAACTAATAAAAAGGGTAAAAGAACTATCTCTGCTTCAGCCTTTCATCTGCACCTCACTTACAGCTGCAAGGGTCACAGGTGCAGTTTGATCCACACTTGCAACCACCATTCTCAGCTGCAACACCCATTTCACCACCCTCCATCTCGGCCTTCAGAGGTGGAACACCCATAACAAGAGTTTCTGTGGTTGTCTTCTCAGCATAGCTCAAATCAGGGTACATCTTGCAGCTGCATCATTCAAAAAAGGGGATTGAGTTTTCATCTAACACACACAATAGAAACCTTCAAGAGAAAATAATCTTGCCAACATAGTTTAATCCTAAGAACCATGCAAGGTAAAAGAAATCGTCTAGTAGTTCAGTGGAAAGGAAATATGAATAAAACTATTTTTTCTCTGTCCTATTAAAAAGAAGATCAAAGAAAAGTAAATTTGACATATGAATAAAAATTAAAAAAAAAAAAAAAAACTCATTATTTTCTCCTTTCCAACTTTTTCAATTCCTTGATTTCAACTAACCAAACATGCACTTTAAAACTTCTTTTCCTTGGAAAACTTTGGCTAGGGTTCTAGATTTCTTGGTGAACAAAAGAAGTTTCCCCATAACAAAAACTCTGAAAGCCATCACAGTCATAGGAAGATATTAGAATCCAGCCATTGAAAAATTTTAACAAAAATCACCATAGAAATTCCATGCAATTCAGCTAAAAGGGCAACAAAAACCAATCAACAATAAAAAACTAATCAAAGAGCTGAAAAGTGTTTGAAAAAAGGGAAAGACGAAAAAGGATTACCCTCCACAGTTGTTGCCACAACCGCAGCTGGTTCCGCACCCACATTTTCCACTGCAGCAAGACATGTTCAGATGAAAGCACGAAAACTAGGAAGATGAATGAAGTAACTAAGTGGAGCGAGTTTTGAAGAAGGAAAACTGACCCAATTTATAGTGAGGGAGTGGGTTAGAACTTCCATATCTACCGTCCACGTGTCTGATGATCCAAAATGAATGAATAGCAATAATCTACGCATTCCGATGTGTGACTTTAATCACTCTTACTTTTCCAAGGCTCGGTCCGTTTCAACTTCAAGTCTTTACTCAAGTCAAACCAAACTCATCTTTTTAAATACAAACTTATTTTCTATTTAATACAACAAATAACTGACTAACGTTTTTTATATTTTAAAATAATTAAAAAAATTAATGTTATTTTTATAAAAATAATATAATATTTTTAATATTTTAATATAAAGTTAAATTATATTTTTTATTACTAGAAATTTATTAAATAAGAACTATTTTTAAAAATAAAAATAATTGATTATTATATTTATTAAATTAAATATTATTTTATAAATTAAAAAATTATTAATATATAAATTAATTTTTATTATTAATAAAATTTTATACATTAATTTTTAAATTAGTATCTAATTAGATATCAACTTTACAGTATATATGTATGACATTTATTTGTATTGAACTAAATTATTATTATCAGTCAAAACACAACTTCACTTCAGAGTGTTTATATTTTTTTTATATTTTTATTATTTATATATAATTATATTTAATATTAAAATTTGAATAAAAGATGTTATTATTGCACACTTATATTATTATTATAAATTTATAGTTCATTTAGTAAATATGAATAAACATATAAATTTTATAAGTACACAATATATTTTCAATGATTACCATTCGTCATTTAGTCTTTAAGTTTGTTTTTATTGTTTATTTATCATTATCACTTATATTTTTTATTTTGTTATGTAATTTATTAAAATGTTAAAAAATAATAAATATTTAAAAATTATAAAAAATAAATATTTATATTTATTTTTAGTTAGATAATTTTAAAATACTAAATAATTTTTTTAAAATAAGATTATTTAATTTTTTAATATTATTTTTTCCTAAAATTACAGTAAAGTAAAGAAAACTACGTTAGTAAATAATAAGATAAATATAAGGATATTTATATATTAATTTCAAGTAAATTTCTATAGTTTAAAAAATTAATAGTATTAATTATTATATTAAAAAATAATTAATGATTGGCATGTAATATATATATATATATAAAATATTTATAATGTATTATATTTTTAAGATGTATTCAAAGTTAATTTTAATATTTATAGTTTATTTTTACTTTTAAAGTATAATAAGACTAAAATAAAAAAATATTATGTATATCGTAACAATAAATATACACTATTTTGATTTGAAATTTTTTCTTTTCTCTTTAAATCTCATTGTACATCTATATAGTAACAATCAAATTACATTTTTTCTCAAAAATTTTGTTAAATAAATATAAAATTATTTTAAAATAAAAATCAGAGAAGTTCTTCATAGAGCAAAATTTAAAACTCACTCTTACTGATGGTGATTTATGACATGACCCAACTAAATATTGCAGGTTAATTGGAAGGCTCATTTACCTCACCGTCACAAGGTCATATATTGTCTACTTAGTTAGAACTTTAAGCTAATAAATATAAGAGCCTCACAAAACACACTAGGGTGTAGTATTACGGGTTTTGAAGTACATCAAGGGGACACTCGAGCAAGGATTATTACTTTCCTTTGATAATAATCTTAAGATGAAAGCCTATTATGATTCAGATTGTGGAGGATGTTGTATTACTCGAAGATCATCAGTCAACGACTATTGCATTTTCCTGAGAAATTTATTGGTATCCTAAAAGTTTAAGAAATAAACCAACGTGTCAAAGTCATCTACCGATCAAAATATCGGGCCATGGCAAATGCTTGTTTGGAGCTAACATGGTTACGTTATATCTTGTGAGACCTCGAGGTTCCAATTAGCATGTCTACACCTTTGTATTGCGATAACCAAGCGACACTCCATATTGCAACAAATCTTGTATTTCATGAGCGTATGAAGTATATCGAGATAGACTGTCACATCGTATGAGAAAAGTTGAAAGTTGGGATGATAAGTCCATTACATGTCTCTTCACATTGTTAGTTAGCAGATATATTTACTAAGCCTATCGGGAAAGATCAGTTCGTGACTTTGCGAAACAAGTTGGGAGTCCATGATATTTATTTACCAACTTGAGCGGGAGTATTGAAATTATTATATCTTCCACATAGATGTATATAGGTGTATCAATGTATAATATACGTGGTAAAAATAAGACAATAGTTTAATGTAATTGTTAATAGATAGGCATAACATATGGAGTAGTGAATTATATGAAACATATCTCTTCAATCTGATTGTATATAATAAGTAGACATGCGTTGAATGAATACACAGAAATATCTTTTCCATAATATTTGATATTATTATTAAAATATTATTAATAATAATATTACCATTACTGATATCAATAATAATGTTAATAATGATAATCATAATCATAATAATAATCATAATCATAATAAGAATAAGAATAATCATAATTTAACAATAAAGTTTGTGTGGTGAGTGGTTATAAGTTTAATGTTTACTCATGAGACCTAAATTCGAGACCATTCCTTCCAACACCATCATATTGTGGATAACATTAATAATAAAAATAATAACATTAGTAATAGTAAATAAATGATAAAAATAATAGTAATAATAAATTATTATAATAAATAAAAATAATATTAATTAAAAAATAATGATAATATTACATATGGATGAGTACAATGGGAAACATGAAATTATGTTTACCCACAAATAAAAATTTGTGGGAAATTTACCCACAAATCTTGACCTGTTAATAATCCATGGATAATTTATTATTGATGGATTTTTGTCATTGCCTATGAATTGTTTTTTAAGCAAATGCAATTTTTTGTAGTGAATATTGACCTCTAACTTCACTACTAAATGTTTTTAAAATAAACCATTAACACAACTTGTTATTTACATTATACCCTAAAAAAAAACTCCTTATATGAATTGAGGAAGGACAATAAACTCAGCATATCTTATTTTCACCCTTTGAAATTCAATGTTTTAATATACTTCGTCCAGTTCATCGAAAAAATAAAAAAAAAAGTCTAACAAAAATAACTCTACTAAAATATCATCCTATTGTCATCAAAGGAAATCCCAACAAAAATGGAACAATATTATTATCGCGAAAGTGACAACTAAAATATGATTTCCATTACAAGTAGAGATATTATTAATCCAATTTTATAATGCTACTAACACATTTAATTCCTTATGCATATTTAATATATCACCTTGTATGTGTGTAAAAACTTCTTTTTCTTTCTCTCTTGTGAAAGTTTAAATTTGAATTGCAGCCTGTTATTCTCTAAAAAAAATCCCAAAATATAATTCATTAAAAATATGCAAATTGAATTTAACTTTTATGATAATAATACATGGTAATAGTATACTACTTTGCAACATTATGCATAATATTATTCCAAATATATATATATATATATATATATATATATATATATATATAACTTCTAACTAATTTCAACTAATAACATTTAATATATTTAAATGAAGCATTATTGAGGCTGTGCTAAACATGAAAGCAACAAACATTTTATTCATATAACACCAATAACATTTCATTTATGAGCAGAGATACATTGATGATTCATATTACATATGTTTATATAATACAAACAAACACAAAGTAACCATAGCATAAAACACCTGCAACAAATTTCAGAACTTCTGAAGTTGTAAAAGGTAAACCATGACCACTTTATTCTGAAACTCCAAACCAAAGACGATGGAAGCAAACACAAGACATGTCTGTTATTATGAAGCGTGTATTTTGATACATATATTACAATCTATCTCTGCTTCAATCTTCACCTTCTAGCAGTTACATGGGTCACAGGTGCAGCTTGATCCACACTTGCAGCCACCGTCCTCAGCCCCAACACCCATTTCACCACCTTCAAATTGGCCCTTCGCAGCCACAACACCCAAAACTAGACTCTCTGATTTCTCAGCATAGCTCAAGTCAAAAGAGTACTTGTTGCAACTGCCACACATTCAAAATTCAACAAACATTAGGTTTGTTAAGAAATGTAGCAAAATCAAATAAACAAAAAAACATGGTGAGAAAAGAAATTAACTTTTCCAAAAAGCCAATTTTAGTGAAATCATTTAAGAAAATTAATATTAAGAAGTGCACTTTAAGCCTAATTCAATCTCATAAAACCGACTTATAAGGTGAAATTTGCACTCACTTATATATACTATGAAATGCTCTAATATTATGGGTTGTTCGCTAACGGTCCGATATGTCCAATAAACATTCGTTAGGATAGGCTCAAAAATAACTCTAATACCATATTAAGAAGTGAACTTTAAACCTAACTCAACCTCATAAAACCAGCTTATAAAGTTTGCATCCACTTATATATTATGGAATGCTCTAATCTCTAGTCGATATGGAATTTTTAACAATCAAAGCAGAAAAAAAATATATATTTAGTTTTATGATGATCGATAAATCTATTAAATTTTGTGATGATAAATTTAAAATAATATTGTGGAAATTTAAGTGAAACTCAATTTTAAAATATCAACTTATAATTAAGTTTGCACTAAAATCTTCAAAAATGTATATTGAAAGAATAATAGAGAAACAAATATAAAAATTTCAACCAAGAGGGTATCAATTGAACGAATCAAAATACACAAAAAAAAAGGGGGTTATTCTTAGAAGAAAACCATGCAGGTTGAAAAATAAAGCATTTAATCTGGGTTTAGCTTTCAATCAAAAAATAAAGTTGAATTTAATTCAAAATAGTTAAAAATGAAATCAGAACTTTCAAGGTTGATAAAACTTATTTTAAAATAACCAAAAAAAGAGATTCGTTACCTGCAGTTGCTGCCACAGTTGCAGCTGCTTCCACACCCACAGCCAGACATTTTCACAGTGGAAAAAGAGAGAGAATACTATTGCAGAACAGAGAAAAAATCACACAGTTCCAATGACTTTCAACCAAACGTGGCCTTAATTTATAAGGAACAAGTTGAGAGTCTGTGAAAATCTTGAACGTCCACGTTTCAAGATCCTGCGTCACTAGGGGGCATTACCTATACTACGGCTTGTTCCACGCTGGTGTCGTTTTCATCACTCGCCGTCCAATAATATTCTATGGTGGTGCGATATTACATTTCGTGTACTTTGAAATAAACGTAACCATGATTGATTGGGTTTGTTTTTTTATCATATTATATAATAAATAAAAACTTAATTGTGTTTATCTTTGGTAGAATGAGCGAATTTTTATTTTAATATTTACAAAAATAAATAAATTATCCTTTAAGATTAGAAATTTTTATTTTTAATCCTTAATTAAATGACTAAGATTTCAAGTAATTATTCTAAGTGATACCTATTTGTATCTATGGTATAATATTATAATATATTATGTCTTATAAATCTCTATATAAAGTATATATTTTGAAGAAGATTAATGATGAAAATAATAAAACTCTTAATATTCTTGTATATATAAAAGACTTTAAAACAATGTTTGGACATTGGTTTCTCCTTCCACAGATCAAATGTTGGGTTTTTCACTTTGATGAAGAAGGAAAAATAAAACTAGATTGGTAGAATATGAATAAAATTAGTAAGAAGGTATATACATCATCGACCTTTGCACCTAGGCTATGAGGATTTTATTATCTTTTGTCTCCTACAAAAATTTTAACCTTTTTCAAATAGATGTCAAAATCATTTTTTCTTAGGGGATTAATTAAAGAAGAAGTCTTCATAAAACAATCTCCTGATTTGGAAGATCTTCAAAATTAAATCATGTTTTTAAGCATAAAAAAAGTTTTGTAAGGTCTTGATCAAGCCTCTAGAGCTTGGTACAACATACTGAGCAATTTTCTTTATAAAATGGTTTAGTAAGAGAAAAAGGTTGATTCAACCTTATTTTGCAAAAAACGCAAGAAAGATTTATTAGACGCAACTTCATGTCTTGTTGATTTAAGAACTTAATCAAAACTATATCACTACAAAAAATCGTGTATGTTGTGACGATTATTTTCATATAAAGTGACGTTTACAAACGTCACAACAAACGCGTGTGGTGATTCCTCAAACCGCCAAAGAACTGGCCACCACAAAGTTTAATATGGTGGACTTATGTGACCCGTCACAACACCCGTCATTTAACGCTTTGTATAAAGTGACAATTTTTTTATGTATAGTCAAAATTCTCGCCATTTATTTCACTGAAAAGGATTTCAACGCAAAACATGACACATGTAAACACCATTATATACAGTATAATGTACATTTTTAACTATCAGTATTATAGTAAATTGTAAAAAATAATACGTCAATTTCAACTCACGTAATTTGAGTAATACATAAATGGAATTCAACCACCAGTTTTTATAATCTTGTTATTTAATAAATCTTTTTTGCATAATTAAACAACTAAACATATTTAGTTATATAATTTAATCTGTTTTCATAATAAAATAATTAAATACTATACAAAGTTATAATAAACATTCATTCATTGCATTGAAAAATAGAACAAAGTTGATACATAGTTTTCAAAAGTACACCAACGAAAATACATAAAATATTTTTAAATATCATAATATGTTCAGACTATAACAACCATTTTTCCTAATTAGTTTTGTTTCCCCATCTTCCTTAATCAGTTTTGTTTCCAGCACTTGATCCTATTACTTGATTAGGTGATTGAGCATTGTTCAACATTTGACATAATACAAGACACGTCTTAATTTTTCTTGTTCACTCTACAATGTTTTAGTTTGGTGATGAAGCATCACTTCCAACATTAAGTGCCTGAAATAAATAAACAATAGTTGTAAGTTATTCATTTTCAATTTTTATAAATTTATCACTATTTCATCTCACAAGTTTTATCTTGTTGCATCGTCTAATGAGTCTTGCTCACTTTCTCTTTTGTTTTTGTTTGATCTTATACTACACATGAATGAGTTATGTCATTTCACAATACACCTCATAGTGTTTTTTTATCATCAAAACACATAGAAGATCAATCATGAGATCATCTTATAAGTATTATTTTGTCTATTAACTCGATAATAACTATAATAATCCTAATAAAATATTTAGTGAGATTGAAACAAAACGCCAACACAAGAGAAGGTTAAAAAATTCAACACAAGTGTTGGGATTAACATATTGTATTATTTTGTACAAGATGCCCCAATGGAGCAAAGCTCACATGGAAGTTTTGTATGCCAAGGTCGAAATGACATATTGATTGTCGCTATTAGCACTAAAGAACACCCTGGTCGTGTGCGTATTGCTGGTTTTGGTGTGGGTGTGTGATAGTAGTTTGGATCAACTTCTCACCCCAACTATTCTCTAGGATATGTGAGTCAAGATGGAGCAACTAGCTACACATTTGACTCGGATACTAACACCACAATTAACTGAGAAGATAAAAGCACAAGGTACTGATGAATTGAGGCATGAGTTCGAACATGGTTAAAGTCCATGGGTATCTCCTAGTAGCAAAATACGGTCAAGCCAAATGTATTTCCTGCTCGTGGTCGTGTTAGCACAAAAGGTAGTTGTTCTATCAATGACTTAGAAGAGGAGGAAACACACACGGATATTTCCTAATGGTGTAGGTTGTTTATTGGAGAAGTTCCTCCTTGTCTAATGGCCATTAGGAGAGTATATCCAAGAGGTTCAACTATGAACAACGTGTCATGCAAGATGGGTTCACTAGAGTGGTGATTGAACAAGTTAGATGCGCAAGTGTTGCAGTTCCAATGCCCATAACGAAGGTAAAACTAATGGAGAGGCACTTGGAATATTCATTGCATGGGCTACACATATGATTAAGGCCCTTTCAAAAAATTATCAAGTATATTTCATTAATTTCTCTTAAAAGTTATTTAGATTGATACCTAATGATTGTTACTATGTTTTACATCAGAATTTTAGAAATTTACCTTTAAAGTTTTTATATGAAGACTAGAAGAGGGTGAGCAAAGCTCTTCCAGATACACCATTGAAAGACACCCACAATTGGTGGCCCAAACATTTAGCCTAAAAAAAGTATAGTAAAACTTCCACAGTCGGTGAAATGCCGAGTTGGGAACAAAGAATGGAGAAGGCACGAAATGCCCAACTATTTTGGTGTAGCTGGGCAGGAGCCACATTTAGCTCAGTCAACAACTCTTTTTCAAAACTGGTTAAGGGAAGGTGCAAAAGAACTTTTTTGAAAACGATTGCGTAGAAGAAACAAAATGGACCCTCAGGGTCTGAGGATTCATCGCAGTATATTGGCTCATCCTCCCTACATGGAACTATGTTCAATCTATCATCCTCTTTACCAAAATGACAACCATTTTTTCTTAAGGTTACGATAAGCTCATGCGAGGTGTAAGAAGAGGTTTCATCTAAAAGGTTTTGGGGTGCCCAGCGATACAAGATTTTGTAATCCATTGCAGATTATATCTAAAACACAAACGAAAAACAGATACAAACATTTTTCAGACCAAGTAGTATGAGAAAATTTAGAATAAAATGAAGGCATGTTCGAAGTTCCTAGAATACGATCAGCAAGTAAGAAACAATCATCAACAGAAAATGGTGAATCCATAAAAATCCCAACTCAGGTAATGTGATTAACAATATGAAATGCTTGATGATGAGCTCAGGAAGTATAATCGGTAAATGAATGCTCGATGATGGAGAATGGTAAAGAAGAAATACATGTTACAATGAGTGGGTGAGAGAAAGAAGTTTTCTTTGCTGTAGAAGATCTTGATGGCGCAAGAGGAAGAGGATAGCTTTGGGAAGAAGTTTTGAGAGTGCAAGAGTTTCTAGAGAATGAAGGTTATATAAGGGTAAGAGAAAAGGAGAGGATTTTAGAGATTTTGGGGAAATGAAACAATAAAATGAGAATAAACTTTCGAACGTTGGGAATGCCAAGCGGTAACGCTTTCCCACCGCTGATGAGGATGCCACGTGTACGCTTTGGATTGAGTATGGTAAGACGTCACCTCAAAAACGCTTCGTGCATCGCGTTACACCTACCCACTGAGAAACCGTCAGGTCAGCCGCCAAAGAACTCGAAAGCCTCTGCGCTTAGCCAAGCTCAGCTCGAGCCTGGGAGGCTTGTGTACCGGGCAGGAGTGCTCGGGACCTCGATTTGAGCATGTGTGTAGGTCAACTCGGTTGTTGGGTCCAAAGCGCGAGTCATGAGTTTGGCTAGTTATATTGGTAAGCTCGATGAAGAATAATTAAAACAATAAGTTTTGTCATATATTAGTTGTTAGTTAAATATGTATATGTTAATAGATAAGTGTATGCGTCAATATATTTGTCGTTGTTAACTGAATAAACATATGCATAAAGCTGTTAATTGAAAAGATAAAGTTAATAAGTAGAGAGCACTCGAGAATAAAGGTGCATAAGATTTTCTTCTATTGTAGCACCGTGAGTGAAGGTGCCTATGAACAAAATGTTTTTCTATTACATATGCTTTTGGTTGAGATTATATTCTCATGAGTGAAAGTTGTTAAACGAGTAAGCTATAAAAGGGGCTTGAGACCCCAGGTAAAGGTACGTTGTTTCTGAATACTAGACTGAAACTGAATACTTATCTTATTTTCGTAAGCTCTTACTGACTTGATCGTCGGAGTGTGATCAACAGGTACCGAACAGAGCCACGTTCCAATGCAACGAGAAGATGCATAACAGAATCTAGAGGATTCAAGTTAGAAGCGGAGCTTTCCACTCAAGTCAACCGAAGAGAAAGTCAACCAGCGAGAACAACAGGTTAGGAAAATAATAAATTAATCAAAATTATTTATAAAAAAAACATAATATATTACATTAGCTCATGGATTAACCCATATAAAAAGTGATATATCACAACGATTGTTCTTTAGAACCGATGTAATATCCCTATGTTGGCACATTTACAGTGGTTATTCTTTATAACCAATGTAACATATTACAGCAGTTGTTCTATAGAACCGATGTAATATTCCTATGTTGACACATTACAACAGTTGTTTTGATGAACCAATGTAAAACTCCACCTTTTTACATCATAAATTTGTTATTTTATATTGGTTACTACTTAAATCTAATGTAATATTTGTATAGTTTACATCGGTTAAAAAAATGATGTAAAATGATATACTTTTTACATTATTAGTATTTATATCTATGACAAAATCAATGTAATAAGTTTAAAATAACTGTTGTAAAATATATTTTTTTTACCAGTAGTTATTGCTACCACAATTTTTTTCCCTTATTATTAAAATATGATTTTTTTTAAAATATTATAAGATCAGAAAATCGTGACAAAGTGACACAATTTTTATCTTATTAAAGTGAAGTAACAACAAATTAACATAATTTTAGTTCAAACATAATTATTGAGAAAAGTGTCACCTTGACTTCACGTAACTTACTTTCAATAAAATCATACCGTGTTCTCATGACTTCTCCAATCTCATAGAAATAATTCCATTTTGATGAAAAAGAAACCTCGTACTACTAAAAAAAACCCTAAAAATAACACCACCATGCATACATACATAGAAGACAGAGAACACGACTCCACCCACTCTGAAGATCTCATGGGATCTCGAACTAGCACAGTGCATCTGCCACCATAATCACACTGCCTTTTTCTCTTTCGTGACAGCTCAAAACCCTACCCCTTTCACTATATATAGGCAGCTTCATGAAGGGCTAGGGGCACGTAGAAGAAGGAAAAAGCAAAGAAAGAGTGGAGAAGGAGAAGAGGAAAGAAAGGTGCAGAAAAAGGTATGTGCCTGCATCAGTATTCTTGTGTGTGCCTGCATGTTCATAGCATCAACATTCTGAAAGAAAACCACCATACACCACCCTACTCACTTCGTTTCTTTACCACTTTGTTTTTACTTTCCTCCATTTCAGTGCAATAATTTAGAGAACCCGATTTCGGTACAGGTTAATCACCAATTATGTATAATCAGCTACATGCCTCTTAATCTTTGGACACTGATACACACGTACCATTCTTGTAACTTGTAAAATCAAAGTCTTCAAACTAGAAAGATATTAATACACAACTTTGTTTTGTCTTTTTGTCACATAATATTAAGTAGTTTTTGTCTTTATTTATCTTGAACTTTCAATTTTGGTTGGACTTTGGAATCTTGTTTCCCTGCACCTTATCTTGAACTTTCAATTTTTGTAGGACTTTGGAATCTTGTTTCCCTGCACCTTTTTCTGGCACCCCATACACAATATGAAAATACGTTTTTAACGTTCTTATGCCACCTCCATAAAAACTTCCGAATTATGTAGTCCGGACATGCATTTGAAAAAAGACTTCTGAATTATGTAATATGGAAGCTAAAAAAGACTTCTGGATTATGTAATCCGGAAGCTAAAAAAGACTTCCGGATTACATAATTCAGAAACTAATCAGCATCTGAAAAAAGGCTTCTGGATTATATAATCCGGAAGCTAATTACAAATTTGGAAAAAGACTCTCAGATTATATAATCCGAAATATTACTGAGGGATAGTTTTGGAAATATGAAAATGTATGAAGGTGGGAGAAGAATATATGGAGGTGCAGGAAGAAGCAGCCCTTTCTCTGTTATGTGTTTGCTGCTCCATTTTAGGTGTCAATTTTTGGTACATGTAGGGATCACTCCCTATTTAGTTTATTCTTAAATATGGGCCCATTCATTTGGACTAGCATCTTCATTATTTGCCACTCGTTTTTCATATATGCACCTTCACTTTGTTTTTGAAAAGTCTGGGCCTATAACTTTCATCTAGTTTTATTATTATGACTGTTTCTTCCTGCACCTCCATACCTTCTTTTCTCACCTCCATATATTTTCAAATTTCCAAAAATGCCCTTCTATACTATTCCGAATTACATAATCTGGAAGTCATTTTTCAAATTTGTAATTAGCTTCCGGATTACATAATCTGGAAGTCTTTTTTCATGTGCATGATTAATTTTCGAATTACATAATCCGGAAGTCTTATTTAGCTTCCGGATTATGTAATCTGAAAGTCTTTTTTTAAATGAATTTCTGGATTACATAATCCGGAAACTACTATATGGGGATGACATAAGAAGGATAAAAATGTATTTTCATGTTGTGTATGGAGGTGGCAGAAGAAGATATGGAGGTGCAGGAAGAAACAGTCTATTATTATTTACAGCATGATTTTTATATTTTCATCATCAGGTTTTTTGTCCATACCTTCGGCCGAGTGTTTCTACTATTTACCACCTATTTTTACATACACAATCACCAACAGTATTTTTTGTGTGTGTGATAATTAAAATAAATAAATAAATAAATAATATAATTTTTGGCACTACCAAACGTGTCATATGATATTTAATGATAATCATATGAGTATTTGTATGATGGGTTATTATTTTCATAAGTAATTATAATTTGTTTATTGTTATTTGACTAGAAGAAAATATGTATTTTTTTAGTATGTTATAAATTATATTATAAACTTTTTCTTTGATTTTTATTTTCATTTTTAAATTTTTTTAATAAATTTTCGATGAAGACAAACACATGTACAAAATATATTCATTACTTAGAGATATGGATATGATATAAATTTCATACCTATTAAATATTGAAAATAAAAATACATATAATTTTTTATTAATATTATAAGATATTCTCAATTTATTTGATACTCTTTTCAAGAATTAAGTAATTATAATTATTTATTGTTTTTTTATACGGAAGAAATAAAATGTTTTTTTGACAAGAATTATAGATAACATCATATTTTCTTTACTTTATTTTTTATTTTTTAAAAATATTTTGATAAATATATCGATAAGTACAAACTACGAATATATTCCTAAATGGAGATAAAAATATCATACAAATCTCTTATCATTGAGTATTGAAAATAAAAATAAATATAATTTTTTACTAATATTTATATACCAACTCCAAAATAAATGCAATGTGAGGTCAATATTATGAATAATGATGACTAGCATTTATAAGTGTTTTGAAAATCATGCTGCCGAAAGCTACCATAGAGTGGATGCAACTCAATTATGCAAACATTTAACTAAGACATGAAAAGGAGTATAAAATATATAATGGCCAAGCAAAAAGTTCTCATACTAATTTTTTTCTTTTATCTCCTTTCGAATGTAAGTAGCTTAATTTTCAAGTAATCTCAAGTAATAATAGATTTCACATAGAGTGTAATTATTGAACTCAGTTATTTTAATAATAATTCATTTATATATGTGTACTACATAACACATACCAACCAAAATGCTTAAATCTCACTTTAATGCCGTACCAACAAGTTTTGAGGAGATTAAAAATAAAATCAAATTATAATATTAACAACAAAATCGTGCTATTTCAGACTAAAAATATAAGAGGATTCAATTTATTCTTATAAATAAAATAATCAATATAATGTCAATGTATATATTTATTGACATCTATTACACAAAATCATTATAGTATTTTATCATTCATCAAAACTGTACACCGAAACTGAATACCGACAACCAAATTGAAAAAAAAAACATATAAAAGAGAGAGGACGAATTGTTTCTTTCCTTGTTTAAGAAAAATATGTTCAATTATTTTTATCATTTAAAATTGTGTTATTTTGATTGCTGTAATTTTCTCTATTATTATTGATATTAAATTAAATATTATCTCAAAATGTAGTAACGGATAAGGTAATTATACATTTCTTTTTTTCTTAACGACAAATTTGTTTTAATTTTAAAATAAAAATTTCACATAATTCATATTTTTCGTTAATATATTTTTCTCCAAATCTATAATGGATTATAAAAATATAGTTTATTTAATTTTATCATAATCTTTTTTACATATAATAAAAATATCGCATTTTATATTATTTATATACTTCTATAATTTATGTTTTTAAAATTTAAAAAAAGGGTAAAAATTAAATTTAAATAAAATATTTCAACTTTAGAAAAATGAGAAAGAGAAGATAGGATGCATAAGGAGCACATGCACAATCAATTGTGGCGGCAAGTGGAACTTTCTTAGTGCATTGTTTATAGATTTGAGTAAGAAACGACCACTATGTCATCTAAGCCCCATCCATATATTCAAAGCTATATTTTGAATACCTATATATTTATAAGCTATATTTTGGACACCTATGTATTTATATAAGCTATATTTTTTACACCTATGTATTTATTGTCTTTGTAAACGGCTTAAATAATATTTGTTTGTGGGATGGATTATAAACTATATTTTGGACACGATATATTTATTCTATTTGTAAACTTCTTAGATAATATCTATTTCTTAGATGAATAATTAATTTTGTTTTGAATAGGATTGAAATTAGGAGAATGATTTTTTTTTTCAGGGTGGGTCTATGGTTATTTCTTTTCTTTTTGGAATAGCTTCGTAATTCTTTTTTCTCGTTTTTCCTCCTCGTCCTCGTAAATTTCAAGCTTGAATGTTACCTGCAAAATACACTCTGACGCTTAAGTGAAATCTTATTCAGTACTCAGTGTAATTAATGTGTGATGATGAAGTATTTTATTCTCAAAATTTGTGACTATTTATATGATATTATGGACCCTTTATTACTGGACCGGATTAGGGTTTTGGATCATGGTTAAGAGTGTATTACCTAATGTTACTCACTGTTTGGTTTGGTTAATCTTCTGTTAGGCTTAATGACTTTGGTCGTGTCGGTCGATTCTGGCCGTATTCAGTCGTTCGGACTCGACCAGTATACCTGTATATTTATTGTCTTTGTAAAGGTCTTAGATAATATATGTTTCTTGGATGGATAACTGATTATTTTTTTTATCATGTTTTTCTTTCTTTTCTTATTCAGGTTTTGATTATCAATCGAGAGCACATCGATAAAAAGTTCCTCTACACTCAAGTGAGTATTTGATATTTGGAAATTATTATTGTTATAATAATGACATATTTTTTTGTTTTATCCAATGTATTTATTTTCACAATTTATAATATACTATATTATTAATAACCGTATGTGTATTGTTCTCGAACGGGGTTGGGGCTTAGAGAATGATTGAGACTACTCTTGTTCTTCCTTGGTCGGCCGGATCGCACTCCAGTTTCCTTCCCAACAAGCTCCTTCCTCTCTTCCACTCGTTCCACCTCTTAGTCTTCTCGTAATCCCAGCTCGAATGGTACCTACAGAAGACACTCTAACGCTCAAGTCAGATTTAGTAATCGACACTCGATATGCTCAATATTGTATAATGACGTGCCTTATTATTGTAATCTGTGTTATTCATAATGTTATGGCAGGCCTTTCTTATTATGCAATTAGGAAATTTGAATCATGTTTAGAAATACATTACATAACTCTTGATTGTTGATTAGCCTTACTAACTCTGCTGAAACATAATTAAATTTATGGTGTCGGTCGATCCAATGACGACCGTACGAATCTCCTTATAAAAATAAAATTATCTAATTTATCATATATCTTAATGGTATATCATTTTTATCTTTAAGATATTTATAATAATCAATTCGACAGCCTGATGTTACCGAATTCTTCAACCTCGATTGATACATTTATTTACATTTATAAACAAAAATTAAAAAAGTAGAAAAAAATAAAGTGTAAGGATTAAAAGGAAAATATAATTTAATAAAATATGTGAGACAATGTTCATCATTATTTCTTTCATCTATAATTGATTTTTTTTTCTTCGTCTCATTTCTCTTTGATATGCGATCATTGAAAGAGTATAATTGATATTATGGTTTGACACCTGCCACAATTGCTTTATCTAAAAAACAACTACTACTTTTTAGCTTGGAATCAGGACCACGGAATGAAACTTCCATACACTTTAATTCTTAATTTTCTTTTCATATTATTATAAAGTAATTAATAAGATTTTCATCCATTCTAAATAGATACATTTATTCATTTTTAACAATATAGACCATATTTATTAATAATTTTCTTTGAATTACGTAATATCATCAAATATTAGCACTTTCAAATCATTTAATAATTAAATGGATAATTCTGAATTAAAATTGTGTTTATTAAATGGATAAATGGATAAACATCATATAGCAGTAGTACGGTATTCATTAAATCAATAATTCATTGCTAAATTCCCATTAAACATAGTTTCCAATTTAATAGCAGTATTGCCATTGCCTATTAACAATTGCATAATCTCAATTTTAAATTTTAATCTTCCACTTGCCCAAAAAAAAGGTAAATAAAATTAAATTAAATACAATTTTAATTTTTAATTTTTAAAATTTTCAAATACGCATCAAACTTCGTTGCTTCAAATCTACGCCACGTGTATCCACTTTGCAATGCTTGGCACGCCCTGGTTCACCGCGAAGGCCATGTAATACCCGGGCGGCGCCACTGTCCCACTCGGTGGCGCAGTCACGCCGATCCGGTACCTACCATCGCCGTCCGGTACGGCGGAGGAAACGGCAAGTTTGACCAAACGTTGACCCTGCGAAAACGAGTGCGTGGAGAAGGGGGCACTGGCCAAATTCACTTCCACAATCCCAACCACAGGCAAAGGCACAGAAACCACCACATCGAAGCTCCCCCCAAAGCGCACCGTTTCGGGCACCTCCTCAATGACCGGTCTAAGATTGGCCAGGTCCGGCGACAAATACTCCGGCGAAAACGCTTCCACTCGTAACTCGGTCGGATACTCAGCATCGAACCGGTACAAAACATGCGGGTTACTTCCGGCAAGAAGAACCCTTCCGTCGGGTAACAAATTGGCCGTTGCATGGTACATTCTTGGAACCGTGCCAGGGTTCAAAACCATGAACCGCAACCCAACCGGTTGGTCCGGTCTGTACAGAACGGGATTCAAACAAGGATTACTAGCAGACTCAAACCCCTGTGTCCCAGACATAGCTCCATTGATAACCAAAACGTCGCCGTTTGGAAGCATCACCATATCCCCCATTACTCTCGCGAACGGCATGTTCTCCATTTCCCATTTCGGATTCTCATTCACAGCTGATATGCGCCCGCAGCTACCGTGCGCCGGGGTGTCCGTACTCCGCAGCAAAAACGCACCGTATTGCGCGCCGCCACACACAACAATCTCCGCCGTTAAGTAGTCCCCTTGTAAAGCCAGCATCGCGGAGGACCCTGCCGAAGGGTAGTTCCGCGGACCGCCCTCCAATTGAGGGTACTCCTTGACGATGACGTGGCGCGTGAAATCATACATCACCGACCGCGTGTTGGCGAAAACGAAAAGGTGACCGTTTGGAAGAAGGTGGACGTAAGGGTATAAGTTATCCATCTGCGTGTCTTCCGTTTCAGCCAAAAAGGGAAACGAAACGGCACCGTGTTTGCGCGGAGGGAAAAACTCGACGGTGTTTGAGCCTCTTCCGCCGATTATAATCACCGATCCGTCCGGTAAAATCTGGTTAGTGGCGTACCATCTGCCTTCCGCCAATTCCACGTCATCTAGCTCTTTCCAGTCGCACAACCCGGTTGCGTCACACGGGCTGAACAATCGGATCTTTTTCAGCCCGTCGAGGTCGCCGCCAGTCTGCAACAGCGTGCCGTCGGGGAGGAACTGGCCGGAGGAACACCACGTGTCGGTGAGGATTTTCAAAGGACGGACTTGGTTGGTTTGGAGGTCGAGGTGGACGGAGTGCGCGTAGCAGTCGCGCTTTAAGAGGGCATCGTTCCGGTCGTAGCGGCAGTGGCCCTTGGGAAGGAGTTTTCTTGAGGGGCCGATGTTGGTCCGGTCGAGGAGGACGACCGTGTTGAAGCGCGTGACGGCAGTGTGCATGGAGGCGACGCCGGCGTCGGAGACGAGGATCTCCCAGGAGCCGGGGAGGTCGGCACGTGCGTCTGAGAGAAAAGGGAGGAGGAGGAGAAAGCATGACAGGTAAGCAGAGAAATTGTCCATGGTGAGAGAGAGAGTGGATTAGTGGAGCATAGTAGAGTGGAGTGGAGTGAAGTGAAGTTTTCACTCTAATTATTATAGAAAGAATGGAAGTTGTACTCGCAAATTGTGATCCAAAACTGCAATGTTACTGCTTATTAGCGTGCAGTGTTGTGTTATGTTGTTCAGTGCATTATTAGTTATTAGTGTTACGTATGATGAATGAATGTGTAAGGGGACAAGAATTGGGGTCGTTGTTGTGGACAGGTGAGGTCACACTGAAAGTAAGTGCCCACTGTAGGAAGAGGTTAGTTAAAGTGGAGTTTCCAAAACCAAATTGAATTGCTTCACTGTACTTGCAAACACTTTTTTCTCCTTATATGTGGTTTACTTCTTTTTTTTCTTACTTTTTTATAGTAAACTTAGGCCATCAAAGACGAGGAATACTTTTTTACTATTGGGAACTCGACAAATACTAGGGGTTTCACTATCCGGTTTATGAGGATCGACTTCACCAAATCCATTAAGTTAGATAGAAGATTAACAATATTAAAATAGTGATTAAGTATTAAGTAATGTGTTCTTAATTATTATTTAAACATTAATTCAGTTCAATAATAATGGGTATGATAATCACATCAATAGTAACAGGTTTTGAGGAAAAGGTACATTATTATCGTGCATTAATTGAATCGAACACCGAATACTAAGTACTTATTGAGCGTCGGAGTATCTTTTGCATGTACCATCCTCTGAACGTCGCTTGGAACATCTTAGGCTAGTCCACCTGTGAAGTCATTAGCAGATCTGACACCCATTCGTCCTCAGGAGACAGTGGAGGAGTCTCGACTCAACAAGTCGTTCTACACAACTGGGACTCTAGATATAACAAGAAGACACCCTTTCATTGACTATGCGATGGGAGAACAACTACCCCTCATGTGGAAGGGACTTAACATTGATCATTACGACGAAACGACCGACCCAAATGAGCATATGGATATCTACACAACTTAGATGAGCTTGTATACCTCGGATAACGTTGTTTTATGTCGAGTGTTTCCAACATCATTGAAGAGAGGAGCATTGAGTTGGTTTACTAGGCTCCCACCATATTCCATTGACTACTTCGAAACTTTAGTATCTAAGTTCAGAACACATTTTGCTTCTAGCCGACCGCATCACCTGACCTCGATTGCTTTGGTCAACATTTGTTAAGAAAAGGGAGAATCCCTTAAGCTATTCATGGAAAGGTTCAACAAGGTGACTTTGAACATTCAAAATCTAAGCCCGGATGTGGCCATGCATCATATGGTCACAGCTCTACAACCAGAACAATTTGCCAATAACTTGTGCAAAAAGCCGACTATGAACCTTGACAAGCTCAAACAGAGAGGTGCCAAGTACATGCAATTGGAAGAGTCAAGGGAGTACAAGAATTAGACTAGGACCGAGGTAGAAGGAGATAAGGGGAAAGAGAAGGAGAGGGAACGACCTGGGCGATCCAATTTTGGTTGGGGTGACAAGTATAGGGAGAATCGTGACCCTAGATTTATGAAGTAAACACTATTGAATGCTAATAGGGAAAAAACTCTAAGTCTTGATCTCATGCCGACTCTGAGGAAAGTTTTAAGTCTCGAAAACGTTGACCCTACACGTAAGTGTAGATACCATCGCAACATAGGGCACACGACCGAAGAGTGTCAGGCGCTGAATGATACAGTTGAGGAGTTTATCCAAAATGGATACCTTCGCAAGTACGTGCAAGGCAAAGGAACCTTCACAAGTACGTGCAAGGCAAAGGAAGGAGCATGAAGCATTCCCCTCGAGGAGGGAGGAACCGGAAAGAGAGGAGGGGCGCAGGTATTACAACCCTCGACGATTCAATGATGAAGAGTGTCGACTTAAGCGTCGGTCGCGGTGAGAGGACCCTTCGAGGAGAGATGAGTCTGGAAGAAGCATTTAAGAATGATGCAATATGTCAATTCCACTACTTTCTCCTTCCGACTGAGGATGCCCCTCATTACTTACACAGATGAAGACTTCAAGACAATTGATCAGTCACATGATGATCCTATGGTTAAAACGATAAACATAGATAACTTCTTTATCATAAAGATGTTGATTGATTAGGGAAGTTAGATAGACTGTACTAGAAAACATAAAAAAAAAAGATGAGAATTCTAGAGAAGAAGATGCAATCGTACAATGATGAGATTGTCAGATTCTCCGGTGATAGGGTAGACACCTGATGTTATATCTATATAAAGCATGAGTGCAATTTGTTCAACGGGTTTTGCCAGTGCTGTGGAAATAGATAACATGGTTATGTTGAAGATGGAAAAAGCGAATATCGGGGAATTTGGACACGTTAATGCAAGTGGAACAAGAACACAAAGTGGTTTTGTTTTATTTTTTTATACATAGCAACACAACGTTGTTTTGGTGGTGCTTACCTACATTGCTACTTTATATGGTTTGGTTTTTTATGGAGTAAGGACAAATCAATCGATATTATTGTTATCCAAATGGAAGAAAGAAAAGTGGAGGAGAAGAAATTGCCATCTATAGGATGAATTAAATAAATAAATAAATCATTGTATCATGTTTAATAGAGGGTTTGATTTGACGTTGGAGAATCGGTTTCACCTTTTCAACTTGAAAAAAATTTAGGATATTGATATGTTGATACCTTACACAGTAAAAAAAATATACCTGACATTCTAATAAATTAATATTTTAATTATATTTAATTTATTTTTAAATTTAAAATATTATTATATTATTATAATAGTTTGTTATTATATTATTATAATACTTTGTCAAGTATATGTGTTTTACTTTTTGAGTGTTAAAAACAATTTCCAAAAAAATAATATTCAAGTAACTTTAATTTTCATAATCAAATTAGTCTTTCTTTGCATTGATAACCATTTCATCCTTTAGAAAAAATATTAATGTTTCAATATCATAATTTTTTTTTATACCTCAAATTTAAACAATCTGCCACCACACCACATAAAAATAATATTATTAAAAATAAATAAATAAAGAAAATACAAGTAAATATGCCAAAATTCGTAAAAAAACAACTTAACACTAAAAAAATTATTAATTAAAATTACTTTTAAAAATAAAAAATAATTAATTACTATATCGATATAGAAAATAGATCAGTATGATGGAAGAAGAAGTAGAAATGAAAATAAAGATCATGAGGTAAATTAAAGAGAATGGGATTCTTCCCCACTCCTCATCTCTTTTAATATCTACTTTTTTTTTTTTTTTTTTTTTTTTTTTTTTTTTTAAAGAAAATTTTTTTTTAAAAAAAACAAAATAAAACTCAATAAAAAAACTTCTTTTTTGTGAAAAAAACACTTTAAAGAAAAAAAAAAAAAAATTTTTTTAAA
>Ga0123342_1003302_pt1 | contig 25983 bp, 13 predicted proteins | sample Turbeawhitnodule_FD_89960 | JGI IMG/M metagenome (GOLD analysis project Ga0123342, IMG submission 89960) | Root nodule microbial communities of legume samples collected from Mexico - Turtle bean Mexico white nodule | ecosystem: Host-associated > Plants > Roots > Nodule | place: Mexico: Nepantla...
AAAAATGTAAAAAGGTATAAATTCATAAATTAGGGATTATTTTATATGTAAATTAGCAATAAATCCTCATAAGTGCCTATATTTTAATATGAAATATTACTGAAATTAGACACTTATCAGCTAACTAGTCAATATTATTTTTGGGTCAAGCTTCACCTTAAATAAATTGTACAAAGTTATTTAGGATTTCATGGGTCATGTGTTGGGTCTAGTAGCATAAAATAACTGGACCAAATATTTGGGCAAAGTAGCATATGTTTTTGGGTTTGTATTTGGGCCAATAGTAAAATATGTCTAGTTAGGGTTAATGTTGACTAGTTAGGGTAATAATTGAGCTTCTTTGAACTCAGTGTAACCCTAAAACGTCTAGGGTATATTGGAGGACGGAAATTACCTTGGCATGAAGCAAATGGACGTCCACATGGCGGCCTAGGAATGGAAAAGATTTAGTATGAAAGGTGTGAGCTAAACATGGAAAGCATGACTCCACATGACACCTTCTCATTGGAGAGTTTTATTTTGAATTTTCAAATTTTGACTCCAAAATGTTCAGTCCTCTCTCCTATAAACTGATGTGCTTAGCTCATGAATTACTAAAATCAAATATATGAGTGAATTGTTGCCAAGTTTGCATGCTTTCTCACTCCCTTGTCTAGACTCTCTAGGATAAACACCTTGGTCTTCTTCTTCACATTTTCCAAGTGATATAACCTAACCAATCACTCTCCCTACATCCCATGCACCTTCAAGGAAACCATAGCTCCACTTGAGCCATCCTTATCTGCTCCTTCCATCAAGCTTCCACATAAGTTCATAAAAAATCCAAGAAACCAATTCATAGGCTACACCATCATCAAGAAATCTTTGATGTAGACTTTACTTTATTGCGAATCATCTTGACAACAAATGGTGGAGACATTCCTTGTAATACAAAATTAAGTTTTGAGAATATTTTGTATGTTTTACATTAGCTTAAAATATATGCATATATATATATTTGCATATATATATATATTTGCATATATAATCTAATCACTAGCAACACCTATCAAGTAAAGTATAAAATTTACATAAAACTTTATCATTTATCAGATAATCCACTTACACTTTTCATCATATTTTTATATAACGTGGGTCAAACTTTATTAAGTTTAATATATTTAACATGCTCAATTTAAATAATATTTAGTAGGTTAAATGTTTTTTTTTCTATATAATGATTTATTCAATTTCATTTTACTATTTTGAATATGCTCATATTTTTTCTGTCAATTATTGTGATGACATAGTCACACATAAGTTCATTATATGTCATTTTCATTAACAAGTCAATTTTGATTGGTATAATCCGGTTATCATCTAAATTTGACGAAATAAACTATATTTACTTGTTCTTTTAAAAAAGAGGACCAAATTAAAAATATTTAAAATAGTAAAATGAAATTAAAAAAATATACCATAATAATTAGATAAAAAGATGTTATTAAATCTAGTTAGTAATAATTCCAATTTTAGTATTATTTTTTTAATAAGTACAATAACAATAATATTTATTTTAATTTATAAATTATATATTTATGTATACTCATAATTAAGATGTATTAAGATGTTCTTGTATCATATAATCATATCATATGAATAACGGTCTATAGAATAGTTCTTGTATCATATAATCATATCATATGAATAACGGTCTATAGAATAGTTCTTGTATCATATAATCATACCCTATGCATCATAAAACAAATCAAAATCACATATGCAAATTTATATAAATAATTTAATATTTGATGTGTGAAGTGGTTTTCCATACCACCAACAAATGTTTAGGAATATTTTTTGAACCAAATTTTAAAAGCGAAGTTTTACGTAACATACTCTAAATTATTTTATTCAATTTGAATAAATATTTTTTTTTATTTTCTATTAATTCTTTAATTAAACATGACACAGTTTTAAATTCAAAATAAATATTCATTTATTTTTTTCGATTTAATACCAAATTTTCCTAAAAAAATATAATGTAGTTCTTCACTTTTTTTCAATCAAATGTAGTTCCAATTTTATTAAAATGATTCAATGTTATTTCTTTTGTTAACATCATTAGTTTCACTAACGATAAATTAAGACGTGATATCTGTGTGACATTTTAAGCTTAGAAAGATTTTGCATGATCTTGGTAATTATTTTCTGAAATGTAAAATAGATTATTGTGCGATCTTTTTACTTCTTCGATGAAGGTCGAAGATAAAAACAAAATATAATTTTCATCTTCTACAATACATTGGTTGCAGAAATTAGTTCTAAGGCTCTAAAAAATGTTGGTCCTTTATTTTCATAAATTTAAAATTTTGGTTCGTTTTATTTCAAAAAATTTGTTATAAGGATTTGAAGAATATAAACAGTCAAAATCCTTCCCCCATTGATTACGCACTTTGATTGCACTTTCAAAATCCTTTCGCACACTATTTCACCCTTTGTCTCATCACACTCAGTTAACCTTAAAACACTATCCTAAAAAAAAAACTAAAATTTGATTTAAAATCCGCTTTGTAAAGTGAGTCAAACTTGGTTAAAAAAATTTGGTATTTTTATTTTCAGAAATTTGATCCCTTTCATTTCCAAAAATTTGGCCCCTTTTTTTGGAAGTGTGATATGAGATGTCTCTAAATCCTAACTTTCCCTATTAACCCAATACTCTTGATCGAACTCCTCTTTCGCATGTGTATTCCACACTCTTTTCACGTGTTAATTTCCATTTCTCAAATCATCATATTCTTAATGATGTCAAGGTCACTCTAATGCAAGATACCATATTAAGTCTTTTTAATAAAATTGGACATTTTTTTTCTTTTATCAGAAAAGAATAAAATTGAAGACTACATTGAGTATTTTTTTTTTGGAAGAATTACATTACATTTTGACGAAAAAAATTGGGAGAAAAATTGATATTAAACCTATTTTTTATTTTAAAACTCATCAACCACTCGTGACCTTACATTGAAATGTTGGATCCAAAAATTGGAGAAATCATTGACAGCTGGGTTGGGCTATAAGCCATCAATTCTCACCGGCCCACCTCACTCATTCAACTGCCATTTTAATATTCCAAACCATGGTTCTTATTAAATTATAATTCTAACTGGAATATTCATGAAATAAATAAATAAATAAATAAACTACTCACTTCGCCTCACTTTTTTTTCGAAATATCTATTATCGTAGCATTAAATTTCTCCAAAATGAACTACTCGTTCATTTCCTCTTTTATAAAATCCAAATGAAGAATTTCGTTTGGTCCAACTGCTCTTTCTATATTTGATTATATGAAAAAACCCTTTCTATAAATAATGTGATGGATAGAGATAATAATCATAAAAAATATTATTGTATACATTCCTGTATAATTACTACAATTCTTTCAAAACAATATCAATTTTAGATTTAATACATGGTTCATTTTTTTAAGTGTAATGAATTTTTAATTTTGGTTTTTAGACGCAAAAAATTATTAAATTGTTCATATAATGCCATTTGTAGAAAACATTTAACAATGCCATATTTTTTTTAGGAGACAACTCAACAGAAAGAGAAAGGGTAACAGTCTCTGGTGGTGGCAACAACAGGGAAAGATCAAACGGTGTCGTTTGGTTTGGTTTGGTTCCTTATCACAATTCACAGCTCAGCACAGCAAAGCACTATCATTTAAAAAAATCCTGTCTATTCCGAAAATACCCTCAGGATATCGTACAATTACAAAGCAAACCCACCCTTCAAATTCTCCCTAGCATTCACCCCTCTCATTCATTTCCATTTCCTTCAAACCCAATCCCCAGTTTCCTCAAACCCTAATTCCCTTTCTCCCACACTCTTGCACACTCTCCGATCGAAAATGAGAGAAATCTTGCACATCCAGGGAGGGCAATGCGGGAACCAGATCGGAGCCAAGTTCTGGGAGGTGATCTGCGACGAGCACGGCATCGACCACACCGGGAAGTACAGCGGCGATTCCGAGCTCCAACTCGAACGCATCAACGTCTACTATAATGAAGCCAGCGGCGGAAGGTACGTTCCACGCGCCGTCCTCATGGATCTTGAACCCGGCACCATGGACTCCGTCAGATCCGGCCCCTACGGCCAGATCTTCCGCCCCGACAATTTCGTCTTTGGCCAGTCCGGCGCCGGCAACAACTGGGCCAAAGGCCACTACACTGAAGGTGCCGAACTCATCGACTCAGTCCTCGACGTCGTTCGCAAAGAAGCCGAAAATTGCGATTGCTTGCAAGGTACCACCGCTACTTTTAATTTCCTAGTTACTCATCGAATTTGATTGATTTGATCGTGTTTTGATGGAACTGGACTGGTGGTGATGTGGCAGGGTTTCAGGTGTGCCATTCTCTTGGGGGAGGAACGGGTTCTGGCATGGGGACGCTTCTGATTTCAAAGATTCGTGAGGAGTATCCAGATCGGATGATGTTGACGTTTTCAGTGTTTCCTTCTCCTAAGGTTTCTGACACCGTTGTGGAGCCTTACAATGCTACGCTCTCTGTTCACCAGCTTGTAGAGAACGCTGATGAGTGTATGGTTCTGGACAATGAGGCTCTCTACGACATTTGTTTCAGGACCCTCAAGCTCGCTACTCCGACGTGTAAGTTTCTGCTTTCTCTTTTTCTTAATCACTGTTTATTCTGTTGGTGTTGTTCTGTTGTTTTGGTTTGCTGAATAATTGAGTAAATGTTTGCTGTAATTATCTTTTTTTACTTTCAATTTCACGATTTAAATTATGATTAAGTCTCTGCGTGGATATTTACTTCATTAACGCTTGTAGGAAAAGGAAATAGGAACAAAGTAAAATTAACTTCTGTGTAAGTTAAAATCAGCCTTTAAGAAAGAATTCCTTGCAATTAGGTTATGTATAAGCTAGTTTTAGCTTGTGGGAGAAGTTGATTTCATTTACCTTACTTTTATTTTGTCCAAGTTCTATGGAGAAGTTTATTCTAATAGGGGTGAAGTGTCCCTGTGTTGGTGGGTCCATGGGGGTTATTCGAGTGGAGTTAGGTCTTGTGTCTTGTTCGTTGCTGTTGGGTGGTATTGCTTAACTTCTTCTATCAATTTGGTTTTCAGTCACTATCTCTAATGGCATATGGCCACTTTATTTGAGATTTTTATGCAATTGATTTCGAAAGAATTGAGGTTAGTAAAATTGTTGTGTTTGGGGACGTTATTTTAAAAGTAAGTTTAGAAGAACTGATTTTATTTGGATGTTAAAATAGAAACATTTTGAAGGTTAGGTTTTTTGTGGCTCTTTCACGTGAATCAAATTTACCGACCAAAACACCTTAATTTTTCAGTTCTTAAATCAATTATACATTTCTGCTCACTGCTGGGTCGATTTTGATTCCTCCATAAATTACCCAGACAACTTTTAGTTTATGAATAAATTCTTTGGGGCCTTGAAGCAAACAGGACATTAGTTGAAAGTTCAATTTTTCTAATTAATTATTTTCTTGTTTTGATTACAGTTGGTGACCTTAACCACCTGATTTCCGCCACCATGAGTGGAGTTACTTGCTGTCTACGTTTCCCTGGGCAACTGAACTCCGATCTTCGCAAGCTTGCTGTTAATCTTATCCCATTTCCCCGGCTCCATTTCTTTATGGTTGGGTTTGCGCCCTTGACATCTAGAGGATCCCAGCAGTACCGTGCTTTGACTGTTCCTGAATTAACACAACAAATGTGGGATGCTAAGAACATGATGTGTGCTGCTGATCCTCGTCACGGTCGTTATTTGACTGCATCAGCAATGTTCCGTGGTAAGATGAGCACAAAGGAGGTAGATGAGCAAATGATCAATGTGCAAAACAAGAACTCTTCATATTTCGTTGAGTGGATACCTAATAATGTGAAGTCCAGCGTGTGTGATATCCCGCCTAAGGGTCTTAAAATGGCTTCTACTTTCATTGGCAATTCTACTTCAATCCAGGAGATGTTCAGGAGAGTTAGTGAGCAGTTCACGGCTATGTTCAGGCGCAAGGCTTTCTTGCATTGGTACACTGGGGAAGGAATGGACGAAATGGAGTTCACTGAGGCTGAGAGTAACATGAATGATCTTGTTGCCGAGTATCAGCAGTACCAGGATGCTACCGCCGATGAGGATGAGTACGAGGAGGAAGAAGAAGATGAGGAGGAAATTGCACCATAAGGACTCCTTCATTTATAAAATGGTTTCAAATATCAATGTGGTTGGCTTTGAACGAGTGGTGTAAGTTTTAATTGTGATGCAGTCAAATTAGATTGACTCGTTAATGTGTATGCTTATTATTGATTGTTGACATTGTATAAACTGGGTTTTGTTGACAATATTTCTGTTCTTGAGAGATCAAGTCTTGGATGTTTGTAATAGTTAGTGACATGTTTTTTTCTCTTCACCTCTCCTGTTTTGATATCTTTTGATTATAGTAAGTTGCCTATGAACAAAACAGTAATTGTTTTAGGTTTTCATTGACATGTTCCATTCGGGCGTGATTTATCCTGGCTGGACAGACTAATGACTTATTTTGCTAAAATCGTCTGAGCATGACAAGATACAAGATACGCTGGTTTAATTTAATTTAAAAATAATGTTGTATGATTATTAGTAAGATGCTGTTTTTGATATGAGTAAGATAAGAATACAAAGGTTTGTAGTTAATTTGTGTAGTGCCATTATAATGATTGGTTGGTAAGACTAACGAGAAGGAATGGAATCAGCAGGGAAGTTGTCCGGCAAGTTGAGATTGTAAAGGGTGGCATCAGATGATGGAGTATTTTAAAAATATTCTCATATCACACTTAATATTTTTTGTTAGCTCTATTCTTTATCATCCTTTTGTATTAATGGAAAACTATAACTGCCATTTTTATAGCACTTGAATAATCTAAATTATAGTATAAAATGATAGAAATATTTATATATAATAATTATTAATAATGGGTAATTAAAATTTGATAGTTAATTAGATATTAATTTAAAAATTATTTAAAAATAATAAAAATTAATTTAAAAATAATAAAAAATTAGTTTTTAAAATGGTCTTTAATTTAATCACTATAACCACTATTATTTTTTTTTCGAAAATTAGTTTCTATTTTATGATTTTTCTTATAGTACTATTATTAAATATTAAGAGTGTTCAGATTTTATCATTTTAATATATATATATATATATATATATATATATAAAGATTAAATTTCAAAACATATTAAGTATATTTTATAATCCAAAATTCAGCACAGATATTTTTACTTATTTCAAAATAAGATTTTGAATCAATTTTAAAGCGAGATTTTTTATATATTTTAAAATACATATTGTGAAGGAGAGGACAAAGAGAAAACAAGTGGAGTGTAAATAGGATTGTTGACCAAGCTCTGAGTGGAGCAGGAAACAAAACCCCAAACTATTCGGCATGTGTTTTTTTCTAAATTAACCTTCAAAGTTGATAGTTTTTTTTTTTCTCGAATGAAATTAAAATCTATTAAAATTAAAACTCTACAATTTTTTTTTCAAAAGCTATATTTTAAAATAACCCCATCTTGGTAAAATCTCTAATGCTTCGGATGCAAATATTCAATAAAAATCAGCTTTCAACTAGACAAACTTATGCAATTTAGCCCAAAGAACTCTTCTAAGAATCAAGAAAAATGTTAAATATTGCCATGAAGTTGTTTTCACAGCAGGAGAGAAAAAGTGATACAAATTTATAGTGCTTTTATATCTATTAATCATATTTCTAAACTTCATATACTCTCTTTCCCTCTTTTTCTGACTCCCATATATTGTTTGTCGTAGATCCGAAATATGTACTCGTAATGTATCTCCTCCCATACGTATACTTAGTCTTGGTACCAAGAAATTTCCTAGAACTAGAATACATACAACAGCTCCAAACCAAATTAGAACTGTTGTCACGCATTTAGAATACACAATTATTTTATTGGTCACTCACTTTCTTCTTGTACAATATTTTTCTTTACAAATGGAAGAGTTAGCTGCTTCAATATTAGATTAATCAATAGTTATCAACAAAATGAATCCTTTGAGATTGTTTTGTTGTAATCTATAGCCGAATGGCAGCATCGCCGGCATTATCCGTAGTATAAAATATTTGTACACAGAGCAGCTTGAACAAAACCCTATTTACGCGATTCTTACCACTTCAAAGATGACCAAGTCTGTTCTTAAACAGCTTCACATGTACATTGCTTTATAAATAGGCCTCAATGCAATGTTCTATCATCTTCATCCACTAATAACCACTTATTACTAAAACACACATTTCTCAACTGCAAATTCCACTACTTCTTTGTGTTCTTCTCAAATGGCTAATCCCTTATTTTTCCTCACACTTTTGGCTCTTTCACTCTCACTTGTTTTAGCAACTGCTATCACTATCCAAGATTTCTGTGTGGCGGACTCAAAAGAGAAAGGTACAGCAGATACACATGCACTACTATCTTGCCATTTTATTTTAAAACCCTAAATTTTGTTCAATATAAGTAAAAGAAGTCAAGATTTATTTTCTCTATAAATTAGTGTAAAAATGACAACAGTTTTTAAGAATCTTGTTCGTAGTCTATTAAACCATAACTGTCAATTATTGTAGTTTATATCATTTTTTGGACTATATTTTTTTCTTGCATGATCTCTCCTATGGATTAGGTTACATTGTAGTTAAAAATGTACTATAGATAATAATATGTTACAACTCACATTTTTATGTTGTAGTAATAATAAAAGGTTTTGCAATAGATAGAACAAGATTCTGACACTTCTCCGTGATGAATTATGGCAGTGTTGGCGAACGGGTTGGCATGCAAAGATCCAAAACTTGTTGAGGTGAATGACTTCTTCTTCAGTGGTCTTCACATAGCAGGAAACACCACAAACCCTGCTGGCTCTAAAGTGACACCAGTTTTTGCAACTCAGCTTCCAGGATTGAACACTCTCGACATCTCCATAGCTCGTATTGACTATGCTCCATGGGGCACTAACCCTCCTCACACGCACCCTCGCGCCACTGAAGTCTTGACTGTTCTCCAAGGCACCTTAGAAGTTGGATTCGTCACTTCCAACCCCGAAAACCTTCACTTCAGGAAAGTTCTACAAACGGGTGATGTGTTTGTGTTCCCCACAGGACTCATTCATTACCAGAGAAACGTTGGGAATGGCCATGCTGTGGCCATTGCAGCACTTAGCAGCCAGAATCCAGGAGTCATCACCATTGGTAATGCAGTGTTTGGGTCTACACCTGACATTGATAGCGATGTTCTTGTTACGGCTTTCCATTTGGACAAGACTACCGTCAACTATCTACAGTCCAAGTTCTAGACAAGATCATCGGAAACATCGAATTTGATTAATTATTGCTTCCTCTGAGTGTTGAATTGTATGTGTTCGTTATCCATTTGTCTTTATTATTTCTTTGTACTTTGATTAATTTGTAGGATTGGCTTGTTTCTGTGTTTGGTCCACATCAATTGTTATTCTGTTTCGATATTATTTCACTATTGGCATTAAGTTCTTGTCATTCCATAGCAGTATTCAACACCTCACATTTTGGTCTGTTTTCCTACCATTTTCTTTGGTAGTTTGTTTCCTTTCAGTTTTATATTAACATAATTTATCCCTACCTACCATATTTTTTTTATCAATAATAATAATTAAATAAATGCGAACTACTTCAGATGGTTCAACTCTTATACAAAATATACAATGAACATCTTCTAAACTAAAGTCACTAAACTAACCAAACCAAAGCACGAATCTTAATAAAAACCTAACATACATCAAAAAAATCATTCTCATACATTCCAAAGGTTCCAAGCACCAGGAGAAGGAAAACGAGGCAGAACGAAATTTTGCAGAAATCCAAGACCAAACCTTTGCTTGCACCATTGCACACTTCTGACGCATCAGTCACCCTCCTATTGAAAATGATAGAGTTCTTGTGATTCCGGATTTCCCCTACAACCCTAACCCAAATTGTGTTCCACACATCATTAAACGAATCAAAAAATAGACTCAACCTAAACTGAGCAAAGTTTGAAGAAGGATTAATGTGAGACACAAACGTCACTCTCAGTCACTTAAAGCAAAAACACCAAACCCGTCAAGCAAAATTGCAAGCGAAAAACAAATGGCGGTGAGACTCTTCCTCCTTCCCACACAAACAACACAAAGAACTTTCCACCAACACCCCACTCCTTTCCAGATTGACCATAGTAACAATCTTATTATCCAACACCCTCCAAACAGTAAATAAAGCAGACAGTACAACTTTACAACTTCATAACTTACTGAAAATCGGAGAAAATATATGTATTATTAATATACAAAAATATAAGTATAAATTAATATAATATAAGAGGTTAAGATGTTATATTAATTAATTATCAATTATATTCTCTTTGCTTCGTTGCTAAACAAATTTTAAAGTGTATAAACGGTTTAGTTTTTCATGTTTTTATAATATCTCATTTTTTTTTTAAATTTCTCCTCTTACAATCTATCTGCGGATAAGTAAAAGAAAAACCTTATAGCAAAGACACTATTATGAGTCATGTCTAACTAATACTATAATTAAATCTTTTATCATATCATCATGCAGGTTAAATTAGTGCAATATGTATTATATGATATTTAATATTGCATGATGAAAGACTTAGAAAGAACTTCCAATGTTTTTTTTAACTCTTTGTTTATTCGCAACTACGTAAACATTGAAAAGAGTAAAAAAAAAAAACAAAAGAAAAATCAAAATATTAAAACACGCAAAATAATATAAACATTTCACACTCAACTTTTCATAAAAGAATCAAATTTTTTTAGATATCAAATACATTATATTAAAAACATAATAAATCATATTTAATTATATTTATGTAACCTTTTTTATATAATATAATCAATTATGTATAAATAAATATAATTAAATATTTACATTTTAATTACAATATAATAAATAATATAATAATATAATAAATAAAAGATTTAAAAATTTAAAATTTATAAAAAAATATTTTAATATTTAGTAATTAATTTTAAAAAAATAAATTTATTCAATTAAACTATAATTTAATTTTATCATGTTTTAATTTTTTAAATTGATAGGTAGAAAATAAATCATATATATAATTATAATTGATTATTATTTAAAATAAATATAATTTTTATTTTGTTTTAATTTCATAAAATGATTATTTATAATAAATTATATTTTATTTTTATTTATACATACTTTTATTAAATTTTAATTACAATATTTTGATAATTTATTATATTTTTGCATAAAAGTTGTGAGTGTATAGATAAAAATGAAATGGCAAATAGAAAACCTCTAGGGCAGCCGATTGGTCCAACTTCTAAAAAGGTTGTGGTCCTGATAGAAGAAAGCCATTGGGAAATAATAAAATTGCTGGATCACCTGGGCCCTAGCTTTTGAAAAGGGGTGCAGATATGAAAAAGTGGTGGTAGCAAATAAATGGGCTGAATGAATGGACCCAACATATTTTACAAAAACAGATGGGCAAATGCTCCCTGCACCCAATCATTTTGAACCTGCACCCAACATATTTTTTAATTTCCAAAAATGCCCTTAATTCCGGAAATAAAAATCCGGAATTAAAAATAATATATTCCGGAAAAATAAATCCGGAAGTAATTATTGAGTTTCAGAAATAAAAATCCGGAAACCAAAATTAAAATTCTATTTCGGACAAAAAAATCTGGAATTGAAAAATAATACATTCCAAAAAAAAAAATCCGGAAAAAAAATAATTGTGTTTCGGAAATAAAAATCCGGAAACAAAAATAAAAAATCAATTCCAGATAAAAAAATCCGTAATATAAAATTTCGTTCCGGAAAAAAATATCCGGAACACATATTTTGGAAATTTTTTTTAAGGATAGTTTCGTCTTTTCCGCTAAGATCGGGTACAGTGATAGGGTGCAGGAAGCAATTGCCAAACAGATGTTCTAGGAAAAAAAAATGGGTTCTGAAAATAAAAGAGGCCTAGATAAACAGTAAAAGAAGGCAGAAATTGCCATGGAATTTTTGAAAGGTAAAAACTTGTATTCAGCACTTGCATAATCAGAACTAATCTGCACTGTAACCTTAATGAATAATAGACAAATGATACTTTCACACAAGAGAGATATACACCTCGATATGATTGTTTTAAATATAAATAAATATATATAAAATAAAAAGTAAATTTATAATTAAATGATATAGAAAATTTTTAAAATAATAATATTGAAAGTTGTAACATAATTATATAAAAAATTCATCGTTAACCATTCAGAGCTCGGTTGTGGCAAACGCAGGAGCACACATGTAGGAACTCCCAGTTATATCAGTTCGTTATTTATTACTTTAAATAAGGAAGGCATCTCCTTCAGTCAATTCATTTTTACCAATGAATCGAGTCACTGAACAGTCTGGGGAGAATAAGCTGGTGGTTTGAAACTCTTTTCCACCTCCCATGACAGGCATGTTCGCCCCAACATTCACGCGGCTCACATAGCTAGCTTTGTATGTTTGCCCCAACACACCACTCACTTCATTGCTTAGAGTGAAGAACTTAAACCCTAGATCAAGGTGGGCAAAGCAATCCTCTTTGGTAATTCCATAGTTGTGAATTCTAGAGTCTTCTTCGGTTATAGGGACAACCTTGGCTGTGACCCTTAATCTCCCTTCCACTTCCACAAGGACACTGTTTGTAGAAGTGCTCCTAACAATGGAGACATTAGGAACAGTGGAGGATGTCCACCTGGCACCTTCTGATTCGTAGAGGGTGAGAGGTTGACCATCGAATGTTAGGGCAAGTCGGTCTATGTGGTCTTCCCATGTGGTTGTTTTGAGGGCCCCGACAAATAGTTGGTGATTGTCAAAGAGAATAGCTATGGATTGGACCCAAGTGAAGTCTCTCTTCATGTTGTTGTTTCTTCTGCCTATGAAGTGGGCGTTTATGTGGAGGTTGGGATCGGATACGAGGCAGAAGTTTCTGTCTTTCTTTCCATGGAAATAGAAAGTGATTCCATCGCCACCAATGAATCGAGGATCTTGGCAAACAGCTCCTGGTCTGTCACACTCTGCCACTCATTCAACACAAAATTAGTCAAAAAATGTTTATTCAACACCTAAGGGAAACAAATCACTCCTAAGAGAGGTGTATAATTATCATTTATATTTTAGATTAGAGAATTATGTATTACTGAAAGACTTACTGCAAACTGGTTTGCAAGTGATGCAATCAACCTCACACCCACGAGGGCAGGCGTTGGGACAAACATGTTCCATGTTGTAACAATTAGAGTAGCTCTTGTTCCTGCATCTTGCTGTTCTTGGTGACGAGGATTCACCGGAGCCAGGATGACTTGGAGAAGGTGTTGATGTAGACGGAGGTGAAGGAGAGGGAGGATTAGTTGTGGGAGGTGTTGATGGTGATGGAGTTGTTGGAGAAGGCGTTGATGATGATGGTGGCGGATTAGCAGGTGTAGTTGTAGGCGATGAAGGGGTAGAAGCTGTTGGTGGTTGGTTCGCAGGAGTAGGATTTAAAGTAGGGGATGGTGAAGGAGTTGAAGATGAAGGTGGTGGATTCTCAGGGGTAGAAGCGGCAGGAGGAGTTGGAGATGAAGGTGGTGAATTCTCAGGTGTAGAAGGGGTAGTTGGAGGTGAGGGTGGTGGATTATCTGGTGTAGAAGGAGTTGTTGGAGATGAGGGTGGTGGATTCTCTGGTGTAGAAGGAGTTGTTGGAGATGAGGGTGGTGGGTTCTCTGGTGTAGAAGGAGTTGTTGGAGATGAGGGTGGTGGATTATCTGGTGTAGAAGGAGTTGTTGGAGATGAGGGTGAAGGATTATCTGGTGTAGAAGGAGTTGCTGGAGATGAGGGTGGTGGATTCTCTGGTGTAGAAGGAGTTGTTGGAGATGAGGGTGGTGGATTCTCTGGTGTAGAAGGAGTTGTTGGAGATGAGGGTGAAGGATTCTCTGGTGTAGAAGGAGTTGAGGGTGGTGGGTTCTCTGGTGTAGAAGGAGTTGTTGGAGATGAGGGTGGTGGATTTTCTGGTGTAGAAGGGACTGTTGGAGTAGTTGGTGGTGGATTTTCTGGTGTAGAAGGAGATGTTGGAGATGAGTGTGGTGGATTTTGTGGTGTTGAAGGAGATGAGGGTGGAGGGTTTGCAGTCCCAACACAGATGGGTTTACAAGAAGCACACTCCACTGTACACTCATCAGGGCAAAACTTAGGGCATACATGCACTAAATTATAGCAATGTTTGTACTTCTTTATCTTGCAGCTTGCATGGCTAGGATTTTTGGCAATTCCAGGGGGAGTAGCCCCTACACCTCCCACTAGCACAAGTAGGATTGGCACCAAAACTTTAACAATTATTTGAGCCATATATAAATTGAAGGTAGATTTTCTAGTTGTAATTCTTAGATCAAATACCTATTAGCTCTTCAATTTGTGTGTGATTATCATGGTATGAGCATTGCCTTTTATAGGCACGAAGAATCTATAAATTAATGAGTTGAAGAGCTGTACACAAGGCTAGAAATCCACGAGTTTCGGATTGTGTTTTCAAAATTTTCTTATCAGAAACAACGTATATCATTCACATGGTTCCTTAAGAAATTAAAATAGTTGAAGTTACTTTTTGTTCTGTATCAGGCACATGGTTCCTTTGGAAGCTTTAAATCTGAACATGGCATCTCTTTAACACGACGTAAAGGAATCAGTTAATTAGTCTTCCTCTCTTAGATTGAAATACATCTCCTTCAGTAAATGAAGGTATTTCATCAACATCAAATTTCCCTGATCAACATCAACTATCCATCAAAATTCAATTATTAATTAGTTTTTGATTTGTGGAATTTATTAACTTGATTTTTTATTCAACTATTAAATGATTATGGTAGAGAAAAATATTTGTCACTTTTTAATTTATCATGTAGCATACACATATAAGCACTAATCTTCCAATAAACCATGACTTTTTGTAATATTATTCCAAAAATAATTGATGAAATTTGGTAATTAATATGACTTATTTTATCAATAAAAAATTAAATCAACATTTTAGAACATTTGGATACTCTAACTGTACATAAAATTAATATAACATAAAATATTACTTAAAAATTAAAATAATAACTAATTATTTGGTGAATCCTTTGAATTATTTATGAATTTTAAAACACGTCTTCAATTTGTTTTAATTGAGTTGCTAGACTAGAAAAGTAGATTATTTTTGAAGAGAAATGACACTTTGTGACTGTTCTAGGCACTTAAGTTTCTTTCACAAAAGTTAAATAATTAAACCTAAGTTTTATAATAATAAAATGCTTACCGTCACCAGTCATCACCAATATTTTTGGATGTTTTCCTTAAGACGTGATTGATGCACATCTCGAGAAAATAGATTAGTCAAATTCCCAAACATTAGGGTTCGACAACATTGGCCTAAATTTTATTTGGAAACATTTATGAAAATTTATTTGAAAATGTTATTAATATATTATTGATTGTTAACAAAGTTATCAAATTCAAACTTTACAGGCATGCATTATATTATTAAAAATCTCTATTTTATTATTGAATTAGAGGAAGTAGATTGATTAATTATTGGAATGAAAAACAATTATATTGGGTACCCACAAACTAATAATTCCTGTGCTTTGAATACATGACTAGGTTCAACTTCTGCTTTCATTTGAAGTAATTTCTCAATCTGTTTGCCTATATCCTAAGTCAAAACACTTTTTTCTGTGTGGAGAAAAACAAATGCTTTTTAGGATTGAACATATTCTTTCCTGCAATTATGTTTATGAAAAATAAAAAAATTATTAAAAAAAGACTATAATAAGTTTATTATATATAATCTAACTATAATTTAAATAATAATCTAACTAATAATATAATTAATAATATAAATAATAATCTAACTAATACTATAAACAATAATTTAAATAATAATCTATTTAATGCTCTTAAAAATAATTTAAATAATAATCTAACTAATACTCTAAAGATAATCGTTTATAAGATAATAGATAACAGTAATATAATATACTATAGCAATAATAATATAATATAATATAACATAATATAATAATAATAATAAAATACATAATAACAATAATAATATTAATATATTTACATAATTATAATAGTAATAAAATAATTTAATAACATAAATATTAAAAATTATAAAATGATAATTATAATATATAAAAAAAATTAATAAAATTATAAATAATAATTATAATAATAATATTAAAAATAAGAATAATACTTAAATTAATTTTTAAATTAATAATAATAATAAAATAATACATAATATTAGTAAAATAAATAAAAATTAATAATAATTAAAATTAAGTTATCAAATTATATTAATCTTAATAACAATAATTATTTTATTTTTATTGTTAGTTTACAAAAATTATTTTTTTATAAGTAACTGCAATGTCAAATAATACAAATTCTGGCAATAATATTTTAATCACACACCAGTTATGTGTACAAAATAATTAATCATATCTAATTTTAAATTAGTTTTAATCATACGAGTAAAATTATAGTTTTATTATTTCATTAATATAAGAAAATATTTCATTAATTACACCTATTAAATCACTTTAAACTTTCATAAACTCTCATTCTCTTTGTCTAAAAAAATTAATTTAGTATTTTATTTATATTAAATGAATATAATATTTTATTATGAAAAGGTTGTAAAGTAGAAGCCAGACAAAAAATAGAATGTGAAACAAACAATAATCTTTTGAAAAGGGTGGTGGTAGGTTACACCCAAGTGAAAAATATTAATTTAATAATCCAATAAATTAATATTTTAATTATATTTAATTTATTTTTTAATTTAAAATATTATTATAATAGGTTGTGAAGCAAATATTATTTACTATTTTGGTGTAAAAGTAAACTTTTTTTTGCCAAAAGTACATAAACGAGGTAACTCAAAACTTTTATTAGTAATTTGCACAAATTTTTTTTTTTTTTAAATTGGGTAAGTGTCTAGTGTGACACAACTTTGTTTAATTATGTTAATTAACTAAAATTGTATATGAGTGATACAATTTTAGCGTAAAATAATATAATTGAAATTGTATCACCCGTGTACAACTTCACTTATATTATTTTAGACTGAAGTTGTGCCACCATGCACAAATTTAGTTTAGTTGTGAAAAAAACAGGTTTAATACTTGAAAGAATTTAATTTTTTTACACATATTTATAAATTTTAAAAAGTTATTCTTTGTATTATTTTAAAGAGAATTTTTTTTATCAACAAGAAAAGATATAATAAATTTAGCCCACATTAAAGTGGTTCAACCCTCTTACAAAGTAAAAAAGACATACACCTCAAGAAAACTCCGATTGCCTATCCTTCCAGAACTAGCTTTTTAAAGATAATGTTAAAATTTGAATTCTCAATAATTTGTTAAATGTAATTATTTGCATATTATGATATTATGAAAATTTTCCAAAGTTATATAGAATGTATGAGATCCAATTTCATCTAGTGCAAAATTAAGATTATTGTTCTGCGTACACTTGACCTAATTTTATTCCAAACCTTCACATGAAATATAAAGAACTTGGAAGATCAAAGACTAGACACATCCATAATAGATGATCGAGATTGAAATAAACCAAAAGAGTTCTCTTACTATAAAAATGAAGGACACAATAGGAGCAATTGCTCGTATCAACCATAAGATATCATCACACTTGTATTAACTATTATGTAAAAATATATTATGCTTTCTTATATTCTCATTTACAATACTTTCATGTCATTCAACTAACTTCGACCAATTTATATAATATTGTAATCTGCAAATAATTACAATTAACGAATTATTAAATCTATAAATATATCTCTAAAATAGATTAATGTCTTTCAAATATTAAATCTATTTTTTTATAATCAAACTGAACTTATGCCTCGATGAGATAATCTTAGGCATAATAATAAAACTAAAGTCACCGATGAAACAACTTCAATTATATTATTCAATTAGATTATTATGTAAAAAAGTCGTGAAAAAAAAGAGTTGTGCAAATGTTACGAGTTCTAACTTAAAAGGTTGATCTCCCAGAACTTAATCCAATTTAGTAATTTTTCCCCCCAAATTTACATAATTTAGCGGAAATATTCTTCCTTTCCGACGTTCCCTTACATCTTCCTTCTCTGCAACCTTTCTGAGTTCATCACTTTCACAAATTCAATATCGAACTTGAGCGACCTGTTCCAACCGCAAATTTGGTATACACGAACCAAATCACAGTACTATTCGTTCATTTTACTAAAAAGATAATAAACTATACAGTTTGGGATATCAGACTATAAATATGAGAAGAGAAGAAATCCATGTCTGTGAACTTAATCAAGGACTAATATTACTCAATCCTCAAATTCATGATGGTTCTACTTTGTAGTAAGGTTGCAGTACCCTTTTCACTTTCTTTCAATATTTTTTTGCTTATCAGAAGAGAATGATAAGCTTGTCTTGAAAGAACAATGGGCACAGAAAGGATCAGAATTATCACCACACATAAATAGAGGGAGAATGGGCACAGAAGGCATATTGTTTAATTTAAAATGTCAAGCAATATTGTACCAAACAAAGTGAAAATGTCAAGCAATGCACCAAACAAGTGAAAATGCCAATTCGCTGATAAAAAAAATAGTGAAAATGCTAAGAAAACTTGTCATAACGCAAAGGAAACAAGGCAATGTTTTGTCCATAACCAAAAGATCACTCCAAGTTGTTGCAATTGAGAGCATCCTTGACTCTGAGAATAGTTGAGGTTAAAAGGGAGTTCACAGCTGCTCCAGCTTTCCTATTTGGCATATTGCGTCCATCAGCACTAGCTAGTATCTGAAATGCCACAGTCAGTAATGAGCCTCCCATTCTTTCACCATCTGAACAATCAAATGCTCCCAAAGCTGCATTTGGGTCACCCTCTGGAGAGATGACAAAACCTGATGGAAGAACTGGTAACATTGAAGAGTCTTCTCCCATTATGGCCGAAGTCATAGTTGCTACATCAGTTGGAGCATATATGACATACGTTCCCATGGGGGTTGTGAAACTCTCTTGAAGAATCAGTGCATTGTTCTCGCTAGGGATGAATGGCTACACATGAAAAATTGAAGAATCAGTGATCAAGTTAGGGTTGTGACTATTAAAACCTAATTCAAAGTTGTTTGCTACCTTAACCATATAATTTAACAAAGAATGCCTTATGATTATGACAGTGTTTGTTTAATATAATTGTACTAAAAACTAAACTAAACCTGTCTTAGAACAAAGTTGAAACATGAAACAAAAAGAAAGATTTGAATTACCCGAATAATCGAGACACAGTTCCCAGGGTGAATTCCATTTGAAATGTGTGCAACCTTGTGTGACTGGTTTCCACAGGTAAGAACATCCCACTGTGTATGTAAGAAAAGAACACGTAAATATTAATCATTCTGCAAAGCAAGGTTAATTTAAATCTAACTAACAAATAAAAGTAATTCTTGTATATAATAAAAAATTAGTTAGCTAGATTATTGTGAACCTGAGCACGGTTTTTATCATCTGAGAAAAACTCAAAAATTTTCATATAATGGAGAGGGAGCCAAATGGAGGTAGCAGCTGCAACAATCATGCCACTTGGTTGTCCAATCATTTTGCTTTCGCGAATAGAGACCCTCACTCCACTAGTATTCGCCAGATCAGAAAGTGGAAAGTCCAAACCATCTGCCATGGTTATACTTTCACAGAAGATTTTGAGCATACGATGAGCAAAATTCATTATACTTCGCCTTCCTTCAAGAGAATTGATCACTGAACAATGATAAGTAAAATATTTGAGTTAGCTATAAGCACATAACCATCTATCATAAATAAAGCATACACACACATATATGTGAATTCTTGTTCACGTATAAAAAAAATGCATGTATGTATTCATGCAGTGTAAGGGTTTTGAGTAATATGAGAAAGTGTGACCTCCTGCAGTGTCATGATCAGGTATCTTTTCAATATAAAAGGCAGCAAATCTCTCGGAAATTCTTTGTAGTTCCATAATCCACCTTTCAGCTCCATATGCAATGCCCTTAGCAATAATATCTTTGTACAGTGGATGTATTTGGATTTTATCATCCACTTCAACATGCTCAACCCAAGTAACCTAATAGCATAATATATTTTTTATTAATCCGTCGGATAAAAAAAAGGGTATGCATATTTGAACACTCCACGAAAATAACTGGATTTAATCCCAGGATTTACTTCAATATTGGAATTATATGATTTTGTGATGTGAAGTGATCAGTGAATCCCAAAATATAATGATACAGAATTTCTAAATCTGGATAAGCTGAAAAAGTTTTCACTAGTTTTAGCATCAATCTAATTCTAATTCATCCATATAATAGTTAACCACAGTGAAACAGATTATAAACCTCTAGATTAACTTTATTTATAATGTCCAAGATTTAGAAATTTTATTTTATACTAGCTACACATAAATTGTTTTAAAAGAAATTAAACTAAAAACTGAAAAAAAAAAATTAATTCATATTTAATTGTTGAATAAATGCTCACACATTATTGCCCTAGCAAGTGGTACTAGCAATGGGTGAGGTGAACCATTTTACATTTTTCCTGTTAGGCCTTCATCTTAAAACGTCTTTCTCAGTAACATGTAGAGTATTTCAATCTTATAGTTGAAGATCTACTAAAGTAGTTTACTAATATGTAAATTACTAACCATGGAGTACCCATTAGGCAGTTCCTGGATCAAGCACCCAGAGGGATATTTCCAAGAGTGAAAAATAGAGGATTTTTGCTGAAAGGAATCAAATGATACATCTGCAATCACCAGGCCTTCTTCAATTTGTTGACAGAAACGAAGGAATTGAAATTCACGAGGTTGCACAAAGGGTGAAAGAACATGCATTTGCTCGGACATCTGTCATAAAAGTATTGTCAACAGATTAAAAACTTATATTAAAGAGCTTAATTACAAAAACAAGGTTTGCATGAAAATATATACCAACTGCAAGGCTCCACTTCGGTTTCCTGCCGAACCTCTTTCAAGTACTTTCAGTGTTTCTGCTTTTGAGACAATTGTTGGGAACAGATTAACCCATTTGTTCTGAAAAGATGAATTCATACCATGCTCTTACGAGTCAATATTTTTTTCATGTCGATAATCAAATCACAATATTAATTAAAAACTAAGAGAGAGAAAGTCTACAGCAAGGGTTATGATATGCTTACCGAATCAAGAAACATGTCAACAAGCTGAAGGCTATTGATGCTCACTATTCCTGATTCTTTTGTTGCTTCAATACGCACGTTTGGCCCTTTGAAATGTTTGGTCTTTGGGAACATTTTTTGATAGTTTTCAAGCAGAAGGTAGAGCTTCCCATCTTGAGTGGAAGACTTAATCCAAAAAGGCTCATTAATCCGAAGAAGCCTAATTAACTCATCCATTGCGGTAGCAGCAACCTTAGCCATAAGGTTTTTTTCTATGCCTTCACTTGCATATACGTTATAGCCACCATCCATCATTTGCAAAGCAAGATTTGGATCATGACTTGAACTTGCACCAATTACTTGGTTCATTGGATTTCCATGTGATGCATTTGAACTTGATCCTATGATGGGGAAAAAACCCTGTTGGAACTGATCAGGTGGTAACATCTGGCTCTCCAAGTACCTCGAAAGAAGACGAGACACCTTCTCATGCTGAAAACCAATTCACAAATATTTAAAACCAATCAACCTACAGTTCTTCTGTTTAAAGCAGTAGCAAGTAAATATTGCATTCACATGAAATATAAAAAGAATGAATGAACGAGTTCACTAACCTCTTCCTTTAGGTGAATATTTTCAATTTTCATATTATGGATAGAATGTTCACGATCTCCTTCAAGACACGGTGGTCCCCCACAAGATGGGCAAAGCATACTCTTCAAAGCCTCTTGCATTGTAACATTTTCTGTGTGTATCCTATCATTCTCAACTCGAAGAGCAGTGTTATCTGCTCTCTCGTGTTGATTCTTTAGGTAACATACACATAAAAAATGGTGAGTTATATATTAAACACAATATTGACACGTAAAATGTTTTGTACAATCTCACTGTAGAAAACACTTTCTGTAAATGAATAACACTAACACATGTGAAATAGTTTCTAAATGAAAAGTATGAGCAATACCTTGATTTGGGTCCTCTTATTCTGAAACCAGAACTTTATTTGCCTTGGCTCAAGTCCAATCTCTGCAGCCAACTGACGCCGTTGGGCCTCATCAGGGTGTGGACAATCCTTGATGAATCTTTTATAAAAAAAAATAAACCTCAATAGTTAGTTCTTCCTTTAGCAACCTATGAAAAAAAAAGTACATTATATAAAAGTTATCTAATTATTATATAATATGATTTGATTTTGACCTATATAATTGATTATGAGTTATGTATAATTAATTATGTAGTTCTATAATATAAAAGATAAGTGGTACATAAAATGCATAATCCATATGGGTCATGTATAAACAACTATACATGCTAGACAATCAATTATGTAGTAACATGCTGATAAAAAAAATTATGCAGTAATATTTTTCCTATTGAGGTAAGAACATGAAAGTAGAAACATTTTTATATTTTGCATGATGTTAATGTCTTTTAATTACATCATAGAAAAGAATAAAAGTCTTTAATGAATTTGATGCGTTAGTTCTTCAACTTAACCCTCTCTAACCCAAAATAATATACACAACATATAGTTGATTTAACTTTTTTTAATAATCTCAAATAATTTGTTATTTGCTCTGTTTGTAACTTTTGAGTAGGAAAAAAAAGTTATGAATTCAAATTAAATTTGATTTGTAGAAGAGGAGAACCATTCATCTATATTAAAGAGAATATGCTTCATTAAATATAATAATTATTATTACATATATAGATAGAAAAAAATTACTGCACTGGTCAATTTAACAAAACAAAAATCATAGATAGTGCAAACTACTCAAATTCAACAGTTAAAAAAATAGTAAAAATATTAAAAAAAAATGTCGATAGAAAAAACAACAAGCTTATTGGTAGTATATTGCATAATATAATTTATCAGTATGGAATTCACTATGGTTAGTTTTAATGAAATGTGAAACAGTATTTTCATCAAACATGTGCACGATTATGACATTCATCATACAATGAAGCACCAAAAAAGTGTTCTTCAAAACAATTAATAGTTCATATATTTTAGTTCTATAAAATTTATTTTGAAATATCAGTTTTAATTTTTTTTTTAAACAAATGATTCGTGTTAGGGTTTCATATTTTGAAAGCAATTTGAAAAGAATGTACTTTAGAGTATGATTGAAATGCATGTTTAAATTGGTCATATATTTGCATTGAAAAGTGTGTTTTAGGCTGAAAAATGTGAAAATTGTTTTGTAAATTATAAAAATCAGAGGCTAAAAAAATACAATTTGTGACATTTCTCTTAATCAAAATCGTCGACCCTCCACAAAATTGACCGAAACATGCAAGGGCATGTTACAAATCAATATCGGTAGCATTAATCGTGATCCTAGTGACAATCAAAACCACATTAAACCAAAATTAATAGAAAAACCCTTGAGTAAATAGATCAAACCAAAATTCATCAAAAAAAAATATTTGATGAACCCAAGAAAAGCAAAATCAAGAGGAATTAAATGTGGAGAGAGATCTATTGAGCTTGATTAAAAAAAAAATAGAGTTTTACGAAGATGCACAATTAAATCTAGAGGAATTATACTCTTTAATTTCTTTCACCCAAAAAGCAAAATGCTCCCTCAAAATGAAGCAAATCAAAGTATTAATTAAATTGAAAGGGTTATCTTAATTACCTTTCAAGTCTTGCTGTTTGAGAAGAAGTAAGACGTTTGTAGGAGTTTTTCCTTCCGTTGTTCAAGTTTTGAGAACCTTCATCGTCACCAGACCCACCAGCACTGGCCATTGAAGAAGCCATTTTCAAGCAGGCTAAGCAATCTGCAATTAAAATTATGGAACATTTCTGAGCCTTTAGGTTGTTTATATACAGCCCTAAGAACTTCACACCCTCAATGTCTTTGCATGTATGACTTGTCCTCTACTAAAAGTCAAAAGTAAAAAAGAAGAAGAAAAACTTGATTATTTTTTACACAACTTTTTTTTGGATTCTTGTGTCTGAGGAAATAAATAGAACGAATTATTAATATTTTCCATGTAAATATAATTTTATTTATTGTTGATAAGGTAGGAAAATTTGTAAAAAGCGTGTATTTAGGCAAACCACCGATTTCTGAAAAGAAATCATTTGTGGGATTTGATTAGGGCACTGGAATGTTTTTTAAGGCTTCCTTATCCTTGGTTAAAAGTAAATTAAACATAATTTTTTATAACTATAAAATTAATTAATTATGTGAGAGTCTCGTTAAATAAGGCACTAGTTATTTAGTTAAACTACACACAATAATAAAAATTATGTTAAATATGTATTTAAAAAATATATAATTCTACTGATATGAGTACTGAAATTTCCTGGTCAGTTAAAAGGAAAGTAAGTAAAAAGGAGATAGTAAATTTAGAATGAGAAATGAAGAAAGAATAAAAAGATTTTATTTTTATTTTTGTTTTTAAAAGACATTTTTCTTTCTTTCCTATTTCTTCGTTTTTTCTTTAACTAAACAACAAAAATGTACCGTTGTCATTGTTACGTATTCTTTACATTCTCTCTTCTCATTAATTATATCATAAATAAACAATTATGAAAAAGTGAAACGTATAATAATTTAAAAAGCAAATATTAAATAAGTTATGTCATTTGGTTTATGTAATAAATGTTTTGTTTTGTTTATTAATGTATGTTTTGGCATAATAAACATTTTTTATTTTGGTTTTCTCGAAGGTGTTACATAACTTTCCACGCGGAAGACTAATTCAATTTCATCTTAAATCATCACCTGTTTTTATTGTTTTTCGGGAATACTTGTAATTTTTTCTTTTGCTTTCCAGTCATCACCTTGAAAAAGATATATAACATTGTCTAGTAATGCAATAAGAGAAAATAAATAAGAGTTGTATCTTTATGACACCTCAATCTCATCACATTAACCATTACAAATTTGTAAGTGTCTTAGAAAAAAGGGTTAGCTCTTAATTATATCGTAGGATTTATAAGTTAAGAGTTTCTTTTTTATCGATTAATTAAAATGAGCATTTCAATTATGTTTCAACTTTTATAAAAAAAAATCTTCTATTTCAAATCTATAAATCAACTAAAGAATAATTAATTGGATTAACCAAACACCCTGCTACACCTTATTTTAAATACGAGATATAATGTTAGAAAAGTTACATTTACACATTACAATGAAATCTCCCAAAATATAAGCAGTCCTAAAGTGCACATGGATAATGCATAACAATGTCTTACATAAATTAAGATAAATATGTTCCATTGTAGTCACTCACTTCTATTAACTTAAGTTTTTTGGAGAGTGTCTGGATTGTGGTGATAAGTGAGATTTGGAGACATAAGAATAAACACATAGAGTGATTGATTATCATTCTGCACTGGATAGGAATCGAACCCAAGTCATAGGACTCGAAACCAAGCCCCCAATTAATATTTTAAGGAAACTGCAACAGCCAGGATTTGAACTCAAGTCCTTCCAGTCAAAATAAAATAATTATGACAATATATAAATAAAATAAATTTAAAATAAATAATATTTAAAATAAACAAATATTTTATATGACATTTAAATAATTTAAATATATATTTTATTTTAGTCAATTAATTTTAAATCAAACGCTTATTTAATTTAATAAATCTAATTTAATTAATTTATATTCAAAATTGATAAATTAAATAATTTAT
>Ga0123342_1003303_pt1 | contig 25979 bp, 23 predicted proteins | sample Turbeawhitnodule_FD_89960 | JGI IMG/M metagenome (GOLD analysis project Ga0123342, IMG submission 89960) | Root nodule microbial communities of legume samples collected from Mexico - Turtle bean Mexico white nodule | ecosystem: Host-associated > Plants > Roots > Nodule | place: Mexico: Nepantla...
AAAAAACTATATATATATATATATATATATATATATATATATATATATATATATATATATATATATATATTTAGTTCAACCGATGAACAAATCAAATTAATTTAAATAAAAATGGGTTATGTGCGTAACTTTAATTTACTTAAGTGATCTAATTAATTATTGCACATCATCAAATTGTCTTTACATGAACTATATTATTTTTTACTTAATTTACTTAAGTGATCCAATTAAGATTGTTGCATATCATCAAATTATTTTTACATGAACTATATTTTATATTATTTTTTACTTTTTTTGTGAGGTAGAAAACATTGACATGAATTTTGGTCCTACAAATATGTATTGTGTTTTAAAATAATTGAACAATAATTATCAAATATCTTAAAAATCCAATAAACATGAGTAAGTCATTTGAAAATCTATTCACTATTTTGAAGTTTTTGGTTGGAGATGATGTTAATCCTTTATATGAGTTTGACTTATATCTTATTGTTGTTGAATCTCACTGGTAAATTCTCTCTTGAAAGACCTAACAATGGTATTAGAGCGAATGATGGTCCTTGTATTGAAAGTTTTCCTCATGAAACTTTCAAGCAAATTTGTCTCGTTATGATGAATGACAATACAAGTAAGGATCATCATTGAGGTACTCATGGTTATAAATGTTTTCGCTTGAGGGAAGTGTATCAATATGGAAGGAACTCACCCAATAGGAAAATTATTAAAAATCCAAGTGAGTTTAGGTTCCGCATTACATATAAATAATAAAGTTGAACAACATATAAAAAAGAAGACCTATAAATATCCATTATCTGGTAATTTAGAGTTGGAGTTGGTGTCAATCCCTTATATAGATTTGACTCATATCTCATTGTTGTTGAATCTCTTCTATTAATCTCCCTCGAAAGACCAAACAAAGGTACTCGTTGCTATAAATTATTATGCTTGAGGAAAGTGTCCAATATGAAAGCAACTCACACTTGAGGAGGAGATTCTTGAGAATTAAAGTGAGTCCAAGTCTCATATTATGTAGAATTAAGTAAGTTAAACAACATATAAAGAATATGACTCAAATCCATTATCTCAATGTGGTGTCAATCATTTATACGAGTTTAACTTGTGTCTCATTGTTGTTGAAACTATCCGATAAATTACTTCAAACAAAATGTATGCTTAATTGTTATTTTAGATTATAAGTACCACAAAATAAATCTATGCAAGTTGAGAGTATTTTATGACGATGCTTAATTGTTATTTTAGATTATAAGTACCACACAATAAATCTATGCAAGTTGAGAGTATTTCATGATGATTCTTTTATGAACACATTCCTTATAATCAAATAATAAATTATAACTAATATAAGTTTACAAAGTCAATTTTACATAAATATAATATCACATATAAAAAAATACTTTGTCCTTTACATAAATATAATATCACATATAAAATACTTTGTCCTTATTATTTTATTCATTATGACGTATGATTTAGGTTTATATTACATCTCAAGTCATTGGTAGCAAAATTCACATAAACACATGATATCATAATACTTAATTACCATCAATAAATAAGTAATCATGATACTTAATCGATCTTTTTATGAAGTTTCTTTTGATAAGATAGTTTAACTTGATACATTGAGATCAACTCAACCTTAAAATCATTATCAATGATATCTTCCAAAAAAACGACAAAATCACCTTATGATCCTATATACAAGTATAGATAAAATAAGAATAAAATATTTATTGTGTAATTTGCCTTTCCTATCTAAGACATTATCCTGAATTTGAGACATTAACACTTTTATTTGTTATATTTTCATCAACATCATTTTAGCCCATAATAAACTTGTGATTAAGCATTGTACTAATGTACATTATATGCACATCTTGTAAATATCTTAAATAACTAATTTCAGTGTAAATTAACTCTATATTCGATATTAGATATAAGTTATCTCAATATTTTATTGGATCCAAAAGCTTATAAATTTAATATCAGAGTACTCATTTCAACAACTGAATATTTTTGTATTCACTCATCCCTTAACCTATTTCTAAATTTTTATTGACTTAAACGTAAAATAATCTTTTATAGATTATCAAAACTCAACTCTTTAAGAAAAAAATAAACTAACCTGCACAATTTGTACATTTACTTTGAACCTTTGAGGAGAACAAGTATATTTTATTTAATCTTTCAATTTATCAACCAAAAGTTATTTTCACAAATTTTGATGTGAAGAGATCTTATCCAAATAAAGATCTTGAACTTCCCCCAATCTAAGTCCTAAATCTTCTTACTTAATTAAGTGTACCTATTTATTCCCTATAAATACATAGGATCCTCACAAAATTTTGAATTTAAAACACCATTATCATATATGAATAAAATAGGTAAGAACAAACTGCCATCATTGTTCACAATAATACCTCACCAGATTTAAGAAGCACTCACATCACATTCAAACACACTCTGCACCTACATGTGCAACATTTTTTAGTTCTGGTCCATTTTAACTTCTCTGCTACTATTCTCATGTCATACATTTACACCCACAGCAACTTCTTTCAATAAAAACAGCCCAAAACAAATTCAAACAACCCACATTCTCTCAGAAAAAAAAACATTATTTGTTACTCTAAGCAGGAGTGGTTCAGTGTCTTTAACCCAAGAACTGTACTGTGCAGTTGAGACATTGTCAACCGTTTGATTTTATACATGCTTCAGATTTTGCCACTTGTCATTTAAATACATGTAACGGTCAATGCACCTGAACATCTCCATACCGACAAAACAATCCCCAAGACATCAGGTACATTTGAATTTGCATTTGAGGTAAACACAATGCAATTAATTAACTATTACATTTCTCAAATGAAAAAAAAGTTGAATTTCTCAGAGAAGATACAAGGAAAGTAATGGTGATTAAAAAATATCCAAGGACACATGGCAAAATCTGAAGCATTTATTAAATCAAATGGCTCATAGTATCTCAATTGCATGATGCAGTTCCTGAGATAAAGTCACTGAATTTACTCTCTACTGTCGCCTGTTATTTGCAGTCATGCCTTTTTCATTCACTTCCCCAGTGTTCATTCTTCCCTCTCAATCTTTTGATTCCTTCACCCCTTTACCAAACATCAAAACCCTAGATTCTCTATTTGGCTTAATTCTCTGAGTTCTTCAACCAAAAGGCAAAAGATACTCAAAATTTCCCAAAGTTTCATTTTTTTTTTCTTTCAATCACATCGCCGTATCAGTTCTCTGATTACCTGATTTCTTCAACTTTTCTGCCGTTTTCCCTTTTCATAAACCCCAATTCTTTCACGTGGGGGTCTATGGAAAATTGGCATCTTTAATCACGAATGGGTATGGCCTAGTTCTATTCACCATTTTCCTTTTCCACATTTAAAAGCCATTTTCCCCCTAAATCGGTTGAATTTTCTAGATTGCTGGTTTATTTTGAATTGAGACGTTTTTTTTTTCTTTGTTTCCAAACAGTTTGTAGTTGCAGCAACAATGTCAGATGACATGCTCATTCATTTCTCGTCCAACTCTTCAAACCAATCCGATCATTCCCTGCCTACAAAAATTGCGAAGTTGGAAGCTCGTATGGTTGGCAAGGGTTCCTCAACTTCTGCTCAGCAACCAGGTTGGTCCACCGTGTCTGTTCCTTCTGCTGGGAAATTTGGTCGAGCTGCTGAAAATTCGGCTGAACCGTCAACTTCAAGTGATTCTGATGATGATGTAAGTTTTATCCTTATACAGTGCATGGGTTTGGTACTTTGACTTCATTTAGCGGGACGTTTGTTTTTAGGTTTTGGCTTTGTTCTTGTGGTACCAGGGATTTTCAATGTTAATATTTGTAGTTTTTTTTTGTTTATTTTGGAGGTTTATTGCTTGGGTATTTATCTATGGTTTAGGATATAATAAATGTAGGTGGTATGTTTTGTGTTCATTGCCGCTGTTTCTATCTCGTTGAACCGGTAGATGTAAGGAAACATGTTTCTCTGATAACTTGACTGATTAGATTGTTGGTATCTTCGTATTTCTGTTCCAGAATGGCGGGGCATTCTTGATACAAGCCAACACACAGAAGCGCCAAAAACTTCAAGAAGATGGCAACGCCAGTGTTTTTGAACGTGTTGAGGTTGGTTTTTATGACTTGATACACTCTTTGATTTTATACAATAACTGCATCTGTTGTTGAAATACAGCTACTTACTGGATAAGTTGCATCCTTTATAAATTTATTGTTCTCATCATCTTCTGTATCTAGTATTTGATGACTTTAACAACCACGGGTAAAATGTGTACATTTTGTCTCAGAAACTGGTCATCTTGTGATTTCTAATCCAACTGAAAATAATTTACATATTAGGTTGTTACTGATGGAAGGCAAACTAGTTTGGATTCTGTGGAGACAAAAATGCATGTTGAAATGAATAGAAAGAAACATGGTCGTGGAAGAGGGAGTTCTGGTTCGGGTAGAGGCCGGGGTTCCAGAGTTAATGATCAGACCAAAATACTAATTTCTCCTCCAACTGTTTTGGCTTCAAATGGTCAGATCGACAATGTATACCATAAAGTATGCTCATTCCCATGAAATATTTGTTTCTGTAATTGTAATTTTTCAATTGTCCCTATTGTGTTTTTCTAAACTGGTCTTATTATTGTGATCCTGTCTGTTGTCTATACATGATTGGAAGCATAGTTGCACACCTGGTCTTCTTTAACTGATATTAATGGAGTTCTGAAGTTTAAACTTCTTGGCTGAAAGGATTTCAGCAGTAAGGATTGATTATATCATCTATAGTCTGTAGCTGAAAGGAAATTTGATTGCATTGGTTTTGGGTGCCCTTTTTTTTGCTTGTTTTTTCAATGGTTACTAAATATCAGTGTAATGTCTTATAAACCACTCTGTCTTCTCTATTCTGCAATGGTTATTTGATATTGTTGTCTGGTTGCGTCTTTTTACCTGTTGTTATACAAATTAGAATCTTTTCTGATCCCTACGAATGGAAGATTCATAAGTTTAGGAATGTCATATTGCTTAAGCAATTAATTTTACTCGTTAATAATTTATTTTGTACTCCTTGATTGTACCCTATAGAGCTTGTATTTATTTGCAGGGTGGCAAACCCAGTGATCAGTTTCATAGTGATAATTGTGTTTCATTAGAGGTATGGCTTTTGCCTAATTCCACTTGTAAAATGTGTGGCTTTATATGAAAATAAATAGGAGTTTGGTATGACTTCTTTCAGTTCTACCTCCTTCCGCCATATCCAAGGACATTGATGATACTTTAACTCCATTGTTGTTTATTGAGGTATCACAAGCTTGTAATTTTCAAACTTTATCTCATTTTATTTCATCTCTGTCTTAAATTAGGATGAAGTTGCATCTTTACAAGCTAAAGTTGTTGCTTTGGAGGAGGAATTGCGTAAATCAAAGCAAGAAGCAGTTGATTATCAGAATCTTACTCAACAGTTAGAACAGGTATATGGATGACATAGTCATGTCACAATTAGATGGATGATGTCTGAATCTTGAATTGTATCAAATAATTGTAAGATATTATCACGAATTGAAAAATAGTTTCAAAGAGGCATACCTCAATGGATTAACATATGATTTTAATCCAAATTTAACTATTTTAATACCAAACATGGCACTTAATTTGTTATAACAATAACAACTAATCATGTCTTACATAAATTTCAAATTCAAAGATAGAGTCCAGACTTGAATATAAAAAATTGATTCATGATACATTTCCACTAGGAGGTAAAGCTGGGCAATTGCTATTATGTCACCATTCTTGTTTTTGGATCCAAGAAAGGTCTTCCTGTCATGTTTAATAAATTCTACCTTATTTGTTGTTCTTTGAAAAAAAGTGTTTTGATTTCAAATTTGTGTATTTTCTGTTTGGGTCTAGCAGATTTGAACTGCTCTGTTGCAATCTCACTGCCAAACCAAAACACAGTTAAATCTTCTGTGCAATTGCATTTTGTAATAGTACCATAAAGTCTCAGATATAGTTTTTTTAATATTCACGTTTCTGAAGAAGGTACAAAGTTTAAAATTTTCATATCTTTTACCGTTTTGGCCACACAGATATAAACCATGGCTGTTGTGGCCTGAAAAATACTAGATGCTAGTGAAAAGGACCAAATCGTGTGATTCTATTTGCAAATTTCATGATTTTTGATAACATTGACTAATGAAAGTACTCCCAATTTTGGGGACAAAATAACAAGGAATATATACTGAATTGCAAAATATATTTTAAATTATAGAGAATTGAGAATTATTGAATTGATGTGTTGATTTTTTGTTCTTATAATATTGTTGCTTGATTTTCTGGCACATGCAGGAACTGAAGGAGATGACTGATCATGAACAACAAATGAAGCCTAAGGTGTGATATTCTCAGCTTCTTGAGTCTATCGAAACACTTCATCACTAATTATGTACTTTTATTTAAACAATGAGCACTGGCTGTCCTTACGGTGCATGAAACTGAATGCAGACACTAAATCTTGTTTGTTTGAATTCTGTATGTAAAAGTGAACTAGAAATCTTAGACAGCTCCTTGCTGTTATACAATAAATGGGAGGCTCCTCTAAAAGCTATTCACTTTAGAGAGTATAGTAAGCATTAAGTAATATCAATCATTGATGAGAAAATCACCAGTTGATATGAAGTGCACATGTATAGTAAATCATGCATGTGTTGGAATATTAAACAATTATTTTCTCAATGAGCAAGATTACTTTCTTAACCTTTACTCACTTTACAGGAGTTAAATCCCCATTACCTCCCCCCAACTAAATAGTTAATTAGCATTCTCTGTATCATGCATCAATTAGGCAGCATATTCACATCTGATCTTTCTATTTTGCAGAGAATGAAAATAATATCTGACTTGCTGATATCCGTTTCAAAGGCTGAAAGACAAGAAGCAAGGCTGAAAGTACGACAAGACTCGTTGAGACTTGGAAATGTTGGTGTAATCAGGTATGCATGGAGCATTTTAAGAAATTACATAATTATCAATCCCGGATAGCAGTGTGGAGCAGCTGACACCAAAACTGCTTTGCTATTGTGAATTTTAAAAATAAAAGTTAATAATTTATACATATACATATATTTACCCAAAACTAGAGACATTCATATTCTGGCAACCGAAATACAGAAATGAAACTGAGAAATTATATTTCACATTATCTTTTCTTACTAAGTTTCTTATTAGTTAAAATAATGAATTGTAGAGCTGGAACTGTAATATCTGAGACCTGGGAAGATGGTCAAGCTTTAAAGGATCTGAATGCCCAGCTTGTATGTCCCATTTCCTTTCTCCTTCTTCATGACTTTTCTTTTTAATTTTTGTACTGGAGATTATTAATGATTGTGATTAGTTTATCAGATTCAACTAGGATTTATTGTGAGATTTTCTGATTTAGGAATTATTATAACAGATTCTTAGGATTCTGATTCTTTCCTAATTTTCTGTGATCAATATCATTAAAATTGATTGTTTCTGATTGAACATTTCATATTCAATTAAATTGTCATTATCTGAAGATACTTTCATGTTCAATTGTGCAGTGAAATTACAAAGTTTTTACTATCCTTATATTATAAATACTACCAAATCTGAATTCTTTTGCTTCACTTGAGTGAATAAAATTATAGGATATTGTTTTTGGAGTGTCAAGTGTTTTCCTTCTCAGTATCTTTTAGCTATAGCACCGGGTATATAATGTCAATTTCACCATAGCTTCTGTTTGTTAGTTTTTTGCAATTTAAACCTTGCCTATCTTGATAGTGTTCATTAGTGATGCCAAGAATTCCTTTTCCTTTTCATTCTTTGTTTTTTCCCCAGAAACAACTAGTAGAAACAAAGGAGGCGATAGAGCGGCAGCGCAAATTATTTAAGAAAAAGCAATCTGGTAAATTCTGTTTCCTTTTTTTCTTTCAGCACTATCCTTCTAATATTAGGGAAGAGAGGTTGATTGGACCAAATTTGGGACCAGTCATTATGACTTCCTCATTCCCCTTAGTTTATACCATCCATTGGTATGAACATTCCATGCATGTTGTCAAATCTCTACATTAGGTACTTTGTGTATATTGAATCTCAATAACATCGCTAGAAATTATACAAATCATGATAATCCATATGCTCCTTAAGGATGTTGATGGGAACTTGGGTGTTATGGTTGCCTAAGTCCCTCATTGAGTAGTATGGGATGTCCAGTGAATTATTTAAGTGTTTTGTTTCCCCCCTTAATAGCTAGCCTTTGAGGGTGGGTTCCCCAAGTGATTGATATAAAACTGGTTGCCTGTCTCAGGGGCAGTGCTATAGAGGAACTTGGGTATTATGGATCGGAGTGCCTATGTCTCACATGAATTAGAATGGAATACTTGGTAGAATATTTGAGTGATTGGTTTTCACCGTTAATAGCTAGCTTTTTTGGGTGGATTCCCTGAGTGCTAGGGTACTTATCAGATGTTCAAATGAATAGTTTGATATAAAAAATATCTGTTTCACACACAAATCGCTGGACTATATCTTGTACTATACTACTCTACTCCCTGTGTTAATAGTGTGTTTTGTTTTTGTTTGTCTTTTCTTTTGTTGAAGATAAGGGTGATGGGACAGATGCAGAGGCTGCATTGCCAGAAGATATTCTAATTCACGATGAAATTTACAAATGTCGATTAGCTAGCCTTAAAAGAGTAAGTTGCAATTTCTTCTGGTCCAACTGTTTTCTTTCTTCTTTATGCTTCTAATGGCATGGAAATGTTCAGGAAGAGGAAATCGTTTTGCGAGAGAGGGATCGATATGAAATAGACAAGGGGAGGTTAATTCGGGAGATGAAACGCATACGAGATGAAGATGGTTCACGGTTTAACAACTTTCAGATTCTAAATCATCGTTATGCCCTTCTTAACCTTCTTGGGAAGGGAGGATTCAGTGAGGTGTACAAGGTCAGATCAGAAATAATAATCATTTGATCATGTTGATATTGTTTTTGCTGGAAAAATGCTAGCAAGACACTAAACACACTTCTAGAAACTATTTATCATTGACAAAATGATTATATATCACAAATTCTGTATCAACATTCAATACTTCCACTAATGCTTTTGTACTTTTCAATAAATTTTAACTCAAAATGTGTCTGGTCTACTCTTTTAGCAAATATTATAAAAGGTTTTGAAAAAACTAAAAACCAGAGTCTAGACAATTACATGGCCTACATGGGCAATTGTAAATAAATACCTTTTTGCAGTGATTTGAAGTAAGAAATTTCCAGCAGGCTTTCGATTTGGTGGACCATAGATATGTTGCGTGCAAACTTCATGGTTTAAATGCTCAATGGAGTGAAGAGAAGAAGCAAAGTTACATACGACATGCAATTCGGGAGTATAATATTCACAAGACTCTTGTACATCGCCACATTGTTCGTTTGTGGGACATCTTTGAGATTGATCAAAACACATTCTGCACCGTTCTAGAGTATTGTAGTGGTATACACTGTTAACTATTTTATGAAGTTCATTATTTTTATTTATTTTACAGACTCCAAATATTTTTTTGGAGTTTGAACTGGAATAACTTCATTGTTTTTGTATGATTTCTTGTTTAATCTACCCCTTAGCGCTTGACTTTCCTTTATTCTCCCAGGTAAGGATCTTGATGCTGTTCTTAAAGCAACACCTATATTATCCGAGAGGGAGGCTAAGGTTATCATAGTTCAGATTTTTCAAGGCCTCATTTACATGAATAAAAGAACACAGAAGATTATCCATTATGATTTGAAGCCTGGAAATGTTCTGTTTGATGAGCTTGGTGTTGCCAAAGTGACTGATTTTGGTCTTAGTAAGATAGTGGAGGATGATGTGGGATCCCAAGGTATGGAACTTACATCCCAGGGAGCTGGAACATATTGGTAAGTGGTGACAATCTTTGTTGGAATCCAAAATTTGAAGTAGTCCAAATTTGTATGTTTTAGGCTTCATTCTCCTCAATCTGACTTAACCTTTGGTGCTCCTTTTTATGTTTCCTTGAGATTCTAGTATTTACTTTGGTAAAACCTCTATTAAAAGAAAAGGAAGAATAGGGTAAATCCCTTGTGTATATTGAACACATAGGGTTATGTTTATATATAAAAAAGAAACATATGAACTAAGCCCATTACATAAATAGAAATATCTAATAATATCTAACAACCTCTTTATCCGCTCTTTTTGTTTTTCAATTTGCAGGTATTTGCCTCCTGAATGCTTTGAGCTCAGCAAGACACCTCTTATATCATCAAAGGTCAATCATTTTCTAAGTTGTAAATACACAGATAATTTTTTTTTTCTATTTTTTTTTGGTTTTTGTTATTCTCACTCAATTACTTTGGTCAAAGGATATTTCACTTTGATACAAGTGTCATGATGACTGGGATTATGCAAACAACGAACTCTTTGATCATAACGTTAGAGATTTTTATCATTTGGCTCATATTTTCTGACATGTTTTGTGGAAGTCAGGTTGATGTCTGGTCTGCTGGTATTTTGTATTATCAAATGCTCTTTGGCCGACGTCCTTTTGGGCATCACCAAACCCAAGAGAGAATACTTCGTGAGGACACAATTATTAAGGCTCGCAAGGTTGACTTTCCTTCTAGACCTACCATTTCTAACGAGGCAAAGGTGAGTTTCACCCTTTTACCGATATTATCTGCCCATAGTTGATCCCTTTTTGCCTTGCGTCAATTTTTTATTGAAGGGTATTTTGCAAATGAATGTCATGCACTGATTGAGGAATCAGCGTTGAGGTGCATTAAAAATCATAGTAGAAGTGCATTATCGTATTTCTCAATAGAGCTTTTCTCTTTTAGCTTCTTAGCTTGTGCAGTTGCCTTTATTCTGTTCTATTATTCAGTGATGGACACAACTATGCTTCTTGAAAGGTTGTATGTATGTTATGATCGTTTTGACATAATAAAATATTCAAACATGATTCCACATGCAAGTGTAGGAACTAGGAAGGTTGTGGTTTCCATTGAAGACCTCAATGTATATACACTTTCTTATATCCGGTTTACTGTAGGAAGAATATAGTATCATGTGCCTACTATCTACAATACTGTCAAACCTGACAATAGTCTGTTGCGTATGTACACTTTTTTTGTCAGGATTTTATCCGAAGGTGTCTAACATATAACCAGGCTGAGAGACCAGATGTGTTAACCATTGCTCAAGACCCATATCTCACTTTCTCAAAGAAGTAATGGCATTCATTATCCTCCAGACTCCACAGAGAAAAGTTGGAGTTCTCATCTTCTGATGTCAGTTACTGATTCTGTTAAATTTTGTATAGGATGTAAAGATTTTGTAATCATCAACGAGGCAGAGAAGGGGTTTTCCCCAGTCTGAAAGAAAGTTGTATTGCTTTCATGCATCATCTTTTGGTTTAAAGTATGGGGGGAGCAAATGGTATGTGTATTTGTTTTTTACCTTAAAAGGGGCCAGGAAGTATACAGGCAAGTGATAGCTTTTGTTGTTTTTTTAAACATTTTTGCTCCCAAAATATAGAATTTCAATGGATTTTGATAGACTACTTTATCCTTTTGGTTTTGGTACTAACTAAAGGAAAACAAATGAATGTGGGTTCATCATGATCCGAGAGTAGTCTAATAGCTCTTTTAGGATATGGTTTATCATTAGAAGAATAGATTAGTGGATTCCGTGGAAGGATGTTTTTCATATCTTAGAACTTTTGTTTTAACTTAAATATGCAAAATTAATTTAATTTTAAAAGTATTTCTTTTTAATTTTAACAAAATTAAACTATTTGTTATTTATTACTTTTTAGAAAAGGAATATTTATGAAAATATTTACCTGAGCTTGACAAGATATGGATTTTGTTACATAAATGTTTTTATAAAAATGATTTTGTTGAGAGTTGATAAATTGTAATATTTTTTAAATTTGAGTGAAATTATACTTTTTAATAAATAATTTTCTTATAGTCTACGCATGAAATGGAGAAGACGGTGTATTATACACAGGATGTTTAAGATTTTATGTAGATTTTATTTTAGAAGTATTATTCTTAATAAAAACATTTTTTTATTATATATATTTATGTATGTAAAAGAATTAAGTACTAAATATAAAATAATGTGTATAATTCTTTATATATTTAAACAATTACGTTTTTTAAAGTTTGTTATATCTAATAATTTTTAAATAATTAAATATTTAGATAAAATGATGATTATGGTCATTTATATATATATATATAGTTATTATAATGTAATATATTAAATAATTTTGTATTTATAATTGAAATATATATATATATATATATATATTAATTAATAAGTAGTATATATAAGATGAAGCATAATTATACATATATTTAAATAACTTTTTAATATATATAAAAACAACGTAAATCACATAATTATATAAAAAAGTCGGTATAAATTAATTAGAATATACGATAAAATAGATTATTTATTTATTATAAAATCATTATCAATGATATAGTGCATCTATTAATATTCATAAAAACATTAGAGTAAATTTTAATAAAAGGCTAACCATTATACAATTATGAATATGATCATATCTATAATTAAAAAAATACTCTATATAAAGGTAGCTACGTGTTTATATATAAAAATATTAATATAAAAAAATTAAATATTTATGATTAATCTTACAGTTAGTTATTAAATTGTTAAAGATTTTATGAGTTAGATAAAACTTATATGTAGAAGTAATGTATTTTGTATTATGTTCATTTATAATGGCACAATGGATTAACTTCCATGCATATAGCATGTCAATGCAACATTAAGATATAATAATATAATAAATTTACATAGTTAAAAAAGTTGTGTATATATATATATATATAACTATTGTGTGTGAGATGGACGTAATATGAAAAATATAGTATGCAAGGATTTGTAATTTTATGTGATTAATAAGTGGGCGAATTTAAATATTTTTTTTTAATTAAAATTATTTTAAGAGTGATCTTTAATTAATTGAAGGATGTGTGTATGTGTGAGAATAAGGGTGTAGTTAGTGGACAGAGAGAGTTGAGTCTTGATTTAATTTGGCTATATGTGGGCTAAACCAGGTGTCAGTTTAAAAAGAAACGATAAAGAAGAGAGTGAAATTTAGAGGAAAAAGGGGTGTAACTCGAAATCTTATTTTATTTCATTTCCGAAAAAATTGAACAGAAGCATTTCTAACTTTCATCCTCGGAAATTTCTTTCTTCACCTCCAAAGTTTCTTTATGCACCTCCATACTTTTTATGAAAAGTCAGATTTACCTTTAATAAAATTAAAAGTAAGTCTAAGTCGCTGCATCTTTCATAGTTTTATTTGTTTTTATTGGAAATAGTATTCAGAATTCTACAACTTAGAAGTCGTTTCTAATATAAAAAATATTTTTTTGAATTTTACAATTTTAAAATCATTTTTTGGATTAAAAAATGATTTCTAATTGTAAAATTTGGAATACAAAATTAGCTTTCGAATTCTACAATTTGAACTTCAAAATGACTTCCAAATTCAAAAGTTACATGGTCTTCCATGTTGTTGAATTTAGAATACAAGTTGACTACGAATTCTACAATTTAAAAGTTATTTTTAATCCAGAAAATCACTTTTGAATTTTTAAATTTTAAATACAAATTCATAAGGGTATTTTCGAAATTACAATAATTATGGAGGGGCAGGAAAAAGCTATGGAGATGCAAGAAGAAACTACGGACGTGTCGGAAGAAATTGCCTTCATTCTCTTTTTACTGTTTTTTCTCCCCCTTAGCCGTAAAAATCACCAAATTTTCCATAATTTCATTTAAAAGGAAAGCTAGAGAATAAGTTGGAGGTTTCCTTACTCAGGGTAAACTTCTTTCTTCTTTCCTCTTTTCTTCTATTCTTACATCTTTTCAAAGACTTGCATGCAAGTGTCAGGGTTTCATAAGATTCGAGAGAAATTGAGGTTTAGAATTTTTGTTTTGGTGGTGATTGATGTTTAGCCTATTGGTTTGGATTGATCTAGAAGCTGCTGAGGGTGTGTGTTTCACATATCCTTACCATTTTAGTTCCGTGGGGTACAAGAAAATTAAGGTGTGAGAAACTAATTCAATTTTGAAAGTTTATTTGAATGAAGTTAGAATTGGAAATTAGATGGAAGTCAATGCATCTTTGATAATTGGAATAAAATATTAGAAATTGGGGATTGATTGATTTTGGTTTTCTGAAAGGAAAATTTTTTATTCATAAAGTTAGAAGTACGTATGGTGATTTCTAGATGATGTTGGGATCTTTGCATATGAATGATAAGGGACCTTGTAGAATTGGAATGGTAACTTATGTGGTTGAAATTTCTTGGTGATTAAGTTGTTCTGCTTGTGTTGTGAGTGAGAAGTGTATATAGAACTGCACTTTAAATCTGTGAGTTGAAAAATCACAGCTATTTTTTTTGTTTTGTTTCATCTCTATCCTTTGCAATCAACACTTTTATTTACTTATCCGAGCACACTATAATGTTAAATTCATAAGATAAAATTGTCAAAACAGTAAATTTTATTTTCTAGTGCTAAGTTTCTCTAAGGTTTTCATTACAAACATACATGTGTGATCATTCACTTGCCGAAGACAATTCAGAATCTCCTTGGTGAAAAGGAGCCGTGAGACTTGAGTAGTAATCTCAAATATTGTTTTAGTGCTTGGTGGGATTTGTAGATAAGCCAAATCCAAATGGAAAGAGAGGATCATAATATTTATCACCAACATTCATTGGAAGTTGGTTAACTGTCTTGAACCATGTTCTTGCCAGCTTGCCAGTGAATCCATAATCACCAAATAGAAGATCAGCGACACCTTGGCCTTCAGTTCCTGGAAGCCATGCAGCCACAAGAGCGTCTATTTTTGATAGATATGGCTGAATCATTACTGGACGGCCAGTGATGAGAACTACCACGCATTGGATAGATTCACATACATTGGTAATGGTGCTTGGACCTGGCTCAGCTATAGTTAGATTCAAGCTATCACCAAGTGTTTCTGCATAAGGGGGTTCACCTACAATGACTATGGCATAAGAAAAGTTGTTGGACTTGACAAAGGTGGAGTCAGGACTTTCCTTGTAGAAAACTTTAGTAGCAGGATCAATTGTCTGTTTTACAGCATCAAGGATTGTTGTACCTGTTAGGAAAGTGATATTTTTTGTCAGATAAACCGTAACTATCCTACAAAAAGAAAACCATAATCAGATATCCAAGTTGCAGTGTGTATGAATGTTTTACATGCTAATCCATGCAGGTTTTAGATGGTTAAGAGTAATGTTTTGGGCAAATTACATTGGCACCGGTGGTTCGTTGAAACTTCACACCATACTCTTACCTTTTTAACACCCAAAACCCTTCTTGATTATTTGAAACACATTATATCGTATACCAAGGCCCTCTTACCTTAAAAATATACATTATTACACCAAAATTAAGCGTGTTGGCTTACCAACTGTGTGATTATTGCCACCAAGCCCCTGCCAGGTAATTGTCCATCCTCCACATTGATAACCCAAATTGTCAGCATGGCTTCCTGCCACCAGTATATTTGCAGCTTTCTTGGGAAGGGGAAGTAGAGGCTTCTCAGCAGATTTACCATTCTTTAGCAACACAAGAGATTTTCTTACAGCTTCCCTTGCTAACTGTCTATGCTCCTGTTCAAGGCACAGTAATTCATAAAAAAAAATTCATTTGAAAGATATTAAAAGTACATCCTTCTGGAAATATACCTCACTACCAAGTTGATTCACCAGGCTTGGATCAGCAAGTGGATTCTCAAATAGGCCCATGACAAATTTTACTCTTAAGATTCTTTCCACAGCATCATCAATCCTACTTTCAGGGATAATATTGTTCTTTACTTGATAAACCAGCACATCAATGAATTCAGTGAAATTAAAAGGAACCATGATCTGTAAAATAATGTAAACGTAGATATAAATGAAAAAGTCATGATACTAAATATCAGTCACAAAAGTCATAAAAAATTTCTTTCTTTTGTTACCATGTCAATTCCAGCACCAACACCAGCTTGAATAGAGTACGAATAGTTAGAATGAGGAGGAGAAGTAATCCTGTCAATGCCTAGCCAATCTGATATGACAAAACCCTGAAAAATGCCAAAAAGACTACATCAGAAACTGCATGTTTACTCATTGAATTTGATGGAAGATCTTTTCTTATATATTTAAAAATAGGTAAAAAACGAAACTTGAGAAACCAAAATCACATGTAATGTAAATTAAAAGAACCAAAAGTACACTTCAATTGCTTTATTAGAGACTAATCAAATAAGTTTTATTAGTTACCCTGAACTTCAGTTTGTTCTTGAGGTAATCAGTGACAAGAAAATGATTGGCATGCATCTTCTTGCCATTCCAGCTAGAGTAGGAGACCATTACTGTTGAAACCCCCTTGAGGATGGAGTCATGATATGCAGGCATGTGAATGTTAAGCAATCCTCTATAACTGATCAAAGTATTATTCTCATTAATGCCCTTGGATGTGCCACCATCTCCTACATAATGCTTAGCACAAGCCGCCACCTTGTTCCTGTGTCAAATTAATTACAATGTTGAAACAATATTCAAGTTTAATAATGTAACACTTTTTGTAGAAGCAAAACTCACAAAATTTTACACAGAAATTCCAGAACCCAAAATCTTAAAGAAAATTGCATAAATACAATTAAAGACAATAATACAATGCTTTTGCATAAAAAAAACAGAACAAAAGCTTAAAATAATTTACAAACACAGAAGATCTTTTAACAACAATAAACTATAAACAAGAGGTGAGAAGGAACAGAGTGATTATTACCATCCAACATATGTGCATGGAACTATGGAAGTATTTAAAAAGTTTAGGATGATCAATTAACCAAATGGTTCACACTGAACTCAAGCTACTATTAAGAATCTTACTTTCCAGCAACATAGGGAACCCCCTTTCTGGAATTTCCACTGATGTCTCCTTGCAAACCAAGAATAATTTCAGTCATTGCTTTAACAATCTCAGGGTCCTCACTGTAGCTTTCATAGCAACGCCCCCATCGAGGATCTCTGCAGACCTATGGAAGAAAAAGGTTACCAAACATACATTTGATCAATGTTAAACTTTTACTTGATGTAAAAGGAACGGAATCATCAACATTACCGCAATGCATGGAGCAAAAACATACTGAATTCCAGTAGCTCTAACTTCAAGGGCAGTTGCATCTCCAATCTTCTTTATCAGCACTGGATCCCTATTAGCATTATATAATTAGTTTATGTATTCAGCTAAGAAGAAAGGTAGTGAGAAGAGATGAAATAATAATTCATTTTAAAGATCTAAAATGTCCCAATAATGAATTCCTATAGTTCAATTTGGTTTATCATTGAATGGAGGATAATAATTGAAGGGTGTAGTGAAAATGTCAACATGTTGAAATATGGCTTTCAACTGCATACGGCACCATTAGCATTTGAAAACCAAGGTCTTCAAATTACAAATAAAAAAAGTTATCTTGTCAAAAAGAAAAGAACCATGACTACTCATTAAGTATATCATGCATACTTGCCTGGTAACTCCTAGCCCAACATTGTGAGGAAAGATGGTGGCCTTGTAGACATTATTGTGGCCATGAACTGCATCTATGCCATAAATCATTGGAATCCCAAGGCGGGTAGACAAAGATCCATTCTGGATCCCATTCACCATTTGGATCCAAGTCTCAGCAGATGCATTTGTTTCTGGAACACTGCCTCCCCCACTCAGCACGCTCCCTGCCCATCAACCATCACATCACATGTATTTCTATAATGTCACCTCCATAATTGCAAACACTGTTATACCCCTTATATCAAACAACTCATACACTTATTATATGAGGAAAATAGGAAAACATTACTAACCACCATGCATAGTATAGTAGCATATAAGGCACTAGTATTTTCTCAGAGATTGGGTGAGAGTTTACCAATGAAGTACTTCTTCATCACTTGAGGGGTGGCAATACTTCGTTCAATCTGCACCATTTGACCTATCTTCTCCTCCAGGGTCATCCGCTTCAGCAAGTCCTTGATTCTAACATTCAGTGACTGTGCTGGGTCTTTGTACTTCAAGTATTCTGCTTGTGAAACAGAAACTAGGCAGCAAAACAGAAGAACAACCACAAGGGGTGTTGCAATTGCCCCCATTTCAACACTTGAAGTTGAACCTATATGTAATCAGCATGTAGTGAGATATTTTCACAATAGCCATAAGATGTGAATTCCATTATTTGACATGCATATGAAGCAAGAGAAAAACATGTAACTTTCTAAACACATGAAATGGAGCATAGTTAATGGCATTAAGAGGGTTACCACTACTCCAGGCACTGAAGTGAAGAAGCTGAAAGGAAGAAGTTGAATGCAGATAACAAAGTGGGTTTGAGAGTGAGGTGTCTTAATGTGTTTTGTGAAGTTCTCAGGATAAATTATTAGGTACTCATGATCATAAATACCAGTAGTTTTATTTTTCTAAACTTCTAAATTAACTTATATTCCCATTTTCAGCAAAAATATTAATTTTATTTCTCAAATCAATTATATCAATGTTTGTATTTGTAATAAATAAAAATAAGAATTTATTGAGACAAACATACACTTATTATTTATTGTTGTTCCTGAAAAACTTTAAACTACTATTATTTTTGAATGAGAGAATATAGAAATCAACTGAAATTATAATAAATAATAATCATGGAATCACTTAATAATTTAGTATGAGACTAAAATTTTGTTTGATTTACGAGATGGAATAATTTTGTGTAACTAGAAGTAAGCTAAGATGGTTTGTTTTTATGGGATTGAGAGGAAAAATAATTTTGAAATTGATAAAAATCAATATTTATTTTTTTTTTTTTTTTTGAATTTTCTTTCTCTCTTCTTCTTTTATATACTTCTCTTAAACTAAAACTTTTAATTTCTCTTTTATTTATTTATATATCTACTTTTACTTATTTTATTTTATTTGCATATACCTTTTCCTGATATTGCAGGGCAGCTGTGAGTGATTTGTTGCAGTACAATTACAGGCTGTGTTTCTAATATTTGCTTCTGATGTTAACATACAAACAAATGAGTACCAGAGAAGGCACTCGTAAAATGGTATTTTTTTATGCTAAAATTATTTCTTTTGTTTCAAATAATGTTTATTATTTAATTATGATTAATCTCATTTTATTTTTGCGTGGTTACATCCCAAATTTTTCATTCATAATCATGTGCGAAAATATAGAACATGTATTTTTTAAATTATCATAAACATATTCCTTTCAATGAAAAAATGTTAGGAATTTAAGTATAAAATAAAAGTTGTGCACTAATTAAAAATAAAAAAGTTGAATGACATATTAAAAAATACAATCACATATTATTAACGAATTATTAAGATAAAATTATATCACGATCTCTTGTATTATTTGTTCATAACCTATTAATATAAGATTTATCTCATGTATCCCGTAAAAAATTCTAATACAAAATTGATGAAATGAATGAGCTTTTGAATAAATGATAATTTAAATGCTTTAATTTGTAAATATTTTAAGGATACTAATCATAAGATGATTAAGTTGCTCGTAGGTGGTAGATAATAATGAAAATCATATAGTGACTCCAACCTCTCAAAGTTAGAAACTAACAAAGGAACAATGCAATTATAAACATTTAAACATGATATTTAAGGTGATTTTCTTATGTCAGTTATTTATATGTTATCAAAAGATCACATAAAAAATTAGTCATAATTAAGTAATTGACTCTCATTAATGAGATGATAAACTTTAGTATGTGATAAAAATAATGGTTTAAGGTCATGGTGTGTAACTAAATAAATAGAAATTATATATATGATTCATACTAAAACATTATTGTAAGGTGAGTGAATAAGTGAGTTAGAAATTTAGATTGACTGAACTCACCAGAACCACTAAACCTCTATCTGTTCAAAATGGCTTAAAAAAAAAATTAAAAAAATGCATTTTTTAGATGAGTGTATAAACCTACTTAATTTTGAAAAAAGAAAATTTAATTAACTAAAAACTTGAAACTACCACAACACATAATTTAAATTCAAATAATTAAAAATATAACCAAACCATAAATCTATTTCGATTTTAGAGATAAAAATTGGATAAAAGGATGTTTAAAGTATAGGAATATAATGCAATATTTCATATATTCATCTTTAAAATGTAATATAAACTAAAAGAAATGCTATCTGTTACCAGTGTTTGACACATTGCTTATGATGCAGATGCAGCATTTATTATCAAATTAATATGGATGAATCTCATCATGCAGAATTTGGTGAACTTCGTACATGTAATAAAAAAGGTAGTCCTTACAAAATAACATATTGCAGAATAAAATTTTGTCGGCAAACATGTTCCTTTTAAGAAACAGACCATTTCTCAAATAAAATTATTTTTTATAAATTTTAAAATTAATTTCTACATAAATTAGTTTTTATAAATTAAAACATGTTTATACTGATAAAGCAATGCACATCACTTTAAGCACTTTATGCATAACTAAAGTACATTACTGTCCAGATATACCTTATTCTTGCAGCAAAAACTGCCCCACAAGAAATAGCCTGTGTTTCTTATTGTGAACATAAGAAAAAATTGCAAGTTTTGCACTAGCATGATCATCATGAGAAATAAAATAATAAAAACTCAACTTATTTTAAATTTTTACCAGAAGGACTGAAAAATGGATAGAATAAAATTATTCTTCTAACTAATCTAGGATATTCAACAGTATTATGTCCTTCCCATTTTCCATTTCAAGTATCTTTCAACATTGTCCAGTCCACAGAGTACCTTTACCACAGGCATGGTTGCAGGGACCCCCAACTCAAATGTTGAATCTGCTTCATCTTGGTTGCTCCATGAAAGAACCTGTTTCCTTGCTTCTTTCACTGCTGCTCTTGTGGCACAGTGAATGGAAGCTGCTAGAACTAATGGTGGCTCCCCAGATGCTGCAGCAACAAATTTCAATTTTTTTTTTCATATTAGATTTTCAAACAGGAATAGGTGAAGCTTTCTCAATCTTATTAAGATTCTAACATAAAAAATAGGCTGCAGCATGCCTACAAGTTATAACCACAATTTTCCCCCCAAACTATTATGCAGAAGAAATTGAATTGATTATTCAGTTCCATCCACTTCCACCTTAGCTTTGATACCAAACCTTTTTTTTAATTCCTGCTCTAGATGTATAACTATAACATGTATCTCATATTCAAGCTACTACACTAATTAACTAGTTAGTTTACGCCACAACAAGTATATGGTTAACAAATATTTGCTCATTTCATCCCAACATTTTGGAATTAACAGCTAGAATGAACTGATAATGAATCAATGGAGGAGAATTCACAAAACTTCCTTTTCATCACGTGATGTGCATTCATGAGGACAATAAATAGATAAGAACAATGCACTGACAGATTTTTTGTGATTTAGTCATACCTTTTGAAGATAGAACTCGTTGCTGGTGGTGCCCACTGTTGAGGATTTCAACATTAAACTGTAATGGTATAGTGTCTATTGTAGGGATTTTGTAGTTCCAAGTGCCATCTTGCAACACCAAACCATCAAGATTTGTTTCGTATTCTTCAAGCATGAAAAACCCCAATCCCTGGACAAAAGCTCCTTCAATCTGCAGGATGTGTTATATGATTAGGAGGAATACACATACATAGTTGAACAACTGAACAGTATTTGTAACTTTTAACATTCCAAGATCTCCAACTAAAATCTCAAGCTTTTTGGTTGAGTTGGTTCTTAACAAGATATTTTTGGCTAGAGGAATCAAAGCCTCTTTGGGGTTTCTTAACAAGGTATCAGAAAGTTATCAGGAGTTGATTCTTGCCTTTTCCACTTCTAATAATTAACTGTAATTTTTTAGGAAGGAAAAATGTGCCAGTTCTTAGTCTCCTCTTGACTTCCCAGAGGGCCTTTATGCGAGAGGCCGTGTTAATAAAACCTATTATTGGGCCTCGAACTATTGTATTGTGTTATTCCTTGATTAGAGTTGGCTTTGCATAACAAATATGTAGTCAGCTTACCTGTCCTAAATCCACAGCAGGGTTGAGACTCTGTCCACAATCATAAATAATATCTGTTTGCAAAAATCTGGTTTCACCATTCAGAAGATCTATTTCCACCTGAGATATAATTACCATCATTTAGAATATCAGTACTTACATTCTACAACATGGCTTATGTGAAAATATGACATTAGTGCTTACATTCAAGAGAAGCAACTATCAGTGAACTTGAAAAGAATATCAATTTGATTTGAAATGTGTACAGAAAACCAAAAGTAAGACCAACCTACCTCACTTATTGCAGCACCATAATTAAGGTAACTCATGGAGCTCATGCTGGGTGCATAAAATGAAGATGCTGATAAGTTCACAGCTTGCATGTATGCCTGTATTCAATAAATTGTCAGCAACGTGGTAATTAATATTATGTTTGTGGACTAGGAAAATACGAAGTTCTCTATACTTAATTCCATTTCCAGAGCACTCCCCTAATATTTTCTTAATTGAAAGGAGTTAATTATGATCCCATAAATTGTGAGAACACTGAGTACCTACAAGAACTTAACGGGAAAACCCTGAAGCAATACATCCTATGCACAATTACAAATACCAATATACATTCATCGATATAAATTAGAAAAAAAAAAGTTTCTAAACCTTAAGGCAAACAGTAGTGAAATTCAATCATGAATAATCTATCTATATGGATCATAAAGAGAGAAACAGTTACAGTTCCACTTGCTTTATTTTTACAGAATGATTATGAAGAGAACCAATTTTATCTCAAGGGAACTTCCTCCCATGATCAGAACGAGAATTCCTTGAGAGGAAAATCTGTCAATGTTTAAAACTAAGCTCTTTAACTTTATTATAGTAGATACCTGAAGAATAAGGGACTCCCACTTGACAGAGCCCATTTCCTCCTGCAGGTTTTCCTTAAGAGGCTTTAGCCTCTCTACCAAGATATTACAGCTAAGCCTAACTGCTTCGCAGCTTGATTCTGATGTAGTGCTCCCAGCAGTGAATCCTCCTTGAATCAAGCTCACACTATCAGATTGTACAACCCGTATTTTGTCGAAGAGACCTCCAATTCCATCACATTGAATAGCCCCAAGAGCATATGCAGCCATCTGTTTCACCTTCGTCCAGAGACCCTGACCCAGTTCAATTCCTCCAACTTCAACAACCACAGACCCGTCTGAAAAAATACTTACTTTTCCAGGAGTTGGTCTTTGAATCAATTGAAACACAACCGGTACTCGAGAGATTCCCCTTTTCTTCCATGTGTTAATCCTGTTAAACTCTTGCACCATATTGGTTCTCTGGTCATAGTTTGCAGAAACAGCTAACTTATTCCATATTGTAGGCAAGGTATACTCGTGAGGTTCACCATGACAGTACTCATAGAATGACTGAAGACTATTGTATGTGTGAAGATTAATGCTTCTTACAGAGTCTACATCCTTTGAAAGTGTAGCTGCTACATTTTCTATAATAGCTTCAGCAATAAACGATCCCTGCACTTCCCCAGGGCCCCTCATAGCAGATCTACTGGGATGGTTTGTTCTGCATACCTTTATATCAAAAGCTAAGGCACCCCAATCGTACTTTTTAAGTGCAGAAACTACATTATGTGGCATTACTGCACTTATATCCACATATATCCCTGCATTGACCAGAATTTGAAGTTCTAGTGCTGTAATCTTACCATCATTCCTAAACCCAACACTGTAAGTTATCTTCATAGGATGCCTTCCTCCAGCCATTATCATATCTGTCTTTCGATTTAGATATATCCTAACTGGGCGCTGTAATTTATGTGCTGCCAGTGCACATGATGTGGCAACCTGCAAGATCCAATTGTTAGTACTACACACACACGAAGACATATAAATTTTCGTATATAAGAGAGAATTTGAGAGAATTAGTAAGGAAGTGGGTAGCTACTGTTACAAAATAAGAGGGAATCAGTTGTATGTTAGTTAGAAATTTTGTAGAAATGAGACCCTAGACCTCAGGCTCAGTGGAAGGAGATTTGCCTAGGTAAGGATACTGTACTTCCTGTTCGATAATAAAGATTTCATTGCACCCTTTGTTCTTTCTTGGTTTCCTTTGACACTTAGGGATAATTTTAGGGGAAGTAGCTATAATTCCTAACAACCAAGCAGTCTTTGGACATGAAATTTCCAGAGGCCATGGATTCTGCTTACAAGGGTAAGGCTTCATACAACTACCCTCCTTGGACTCCACTAAGTGGAAATCTCATGCACAAATAAGTCTTTAGTCTTTGGTAGTAAATTTGGATGTAACCTTCCCTAATCTCAATTCTTTAAGTAACTATTTGAGCATTAGCATTGGGATCTATAGGTGCGTCAAGGGACTTGGAATTCATTAGTCCAGTCTCCTTTAAAATATCCAATGTATACTTCTGAAATATTTATGTTTGTCAAGGTCTTTTGTCTAAAAGTGATGACAAAGGTGTTGTTTTATTTGTAAAATGTCATGGTGATTGCTACATGTAAGAACAATGTCATCAACATACACTACTAGGTAGATACACCCAACAATAGAATGACGATATACCATATAAAGATTTGCGGAGATGACAAACCAAGTCGAAAGATTCCCCTTGATCAACAAAACCAAGAGGTTGTTCTATATAAATTTCCTCTATTAAATCACCATGTAGGAAGACATTGTTTACATCCAACTGATAGAGGAGGCAACATCAAAAAACAATTATGGCTAAAAATAATTTGATAGAGACCATCTTGTTGACTGGAGAAAAGGTGTAACCATACTTTAACCCGAAAATCTGAGTAAGGGCCTAGGCCCATATTGTAAAACACATCTAACAATTGGGATAGTAGCTTATCAAAGAGGATCTTTTCACCTAATGTTTTAATATTTTCTTCTGTCTTGTTTCATTTGCTTATCTGACAACTTTTTACCCTTCCTCCCACTTAACATTAATTTTTTATCCAAGAGAAGAATTCAATTTCTAATTTATTACATTCAAAATACACATTTCAAGAGCAAATGGTTGCTTTAATAAACAAAACCATTGTCAAAGACAATAGTAGAACGTCTCCAGATTGCTGAATATAATACATAAATAACATAAATGGAATGACTATAGACACATTCTTTTCTTTTCTTTCACATTATTAGTGTATTTCCTTTACAACAGGAGATGAAAGTTCATGTCTACACTCTACAAAATTTATTAGTTAGTCAATGAAAAAAACAATAGAGATAAAATAAAGTTATATTTTCAAAGAATTATAAATACTTACAGGCATGGCTTTTATAGACTTTCCACCAAATCCACCCCCAACCCTTCTTGTAATTACACGAACATTATTTTCTGGAATACCGAGGCATCTTGCTATAATAGAATGCGTATTCTCAGGGCACTGGTTTGAAGAGTAAACTGTAATGCTATTGTCTTCATCTGGAACAGCAAGTGCAGTCTGTGGCTCCATATAAAAATAGTATTGAGACCCAAGTTTCATCTGTAGTTCACATATTTTATTCAGCATAACCATTTAAACAGTAATTATTCAGGAGCAAACTTCAACATTGCCTAGGAAACCAAGGAGCACAAAGGCACGAAATGAGAGGAAGTGGGAAACAAAGGAGAGCAACAAAATTCTAATGTACCTCAGCAGAAAGAATCTTGTGATCTGCTTCAGCCATTCCTTTTGATATATCACCAACATGTTTTGGATACAGAAAAGGAGGAACATCAAAAAAGCTAGATCTTTCAACAGCATCTT
>Ga0123342_1003304_pt1 | contig 25970 bp, 10 predicted proteins | sample Turbeawhitnodule_FD_89960 | JGI IMG/M metagenome (GOLD analysis project Ga0123342, IMG submission 89960) | Root nodule microbial communities of legume samples collected from Mexico - Turtle bean Mexico white nodule | ecosystem: Host-associated > Plants > Roots > Nodule | place: Mexico: Nepantla...
AAAATAGGAATAATAATAATAATGATAATAATAAATTATAAACAATAAATATAAATTACATATTTAATAATAATTAAAATAAATTTATTAAATAATAATATTAACAAAAATAAAAGTTAATTTTAATTTTGATTTGATTTTGTGAAAATATTTTTTTTTTAAAATGGTAAATTTGTAAACTTACATTTTAAAAATATAAAAATCTCCTCACAACCATCCTATCACACACAAACTTCAATAAACTTTTCTCACAAATCCACTATAATATACCATAATCCAAACAACCTCACTTTCTTTACACTTTTCTCTCAAATCACTTTAAATCCACTCCCTCAAATCCTCTGCCCAATCCAAACACACCCTTAGGGAAATAAGTTATTGACTCTTGGTGGGTTTAGAAGATTAAAACAAAGTTGAACGGGTCTATTGAGTGTTAAGACTCGTTTAGTCACTAAAAGATTTTATACAAAATATGACATTGGTTATACAAAAACCTTTGTCTTGGTTGTTAAGATGATTGTCATTCATACTTATTATTGTTGTCTTTATCCATTAGTGGGATGTTTTTCCTGATGGATGTTAAAAGTATTTTCTTAAATGATGATCTAAAAGAGGAGGTTTACATGATGCCTCCTCCAGATGTTTCTCATAGTCTAGGAAAGTGTGTAGTTAAGAAAGATTCATTATGGTCTTAAACAAAAAGCTGCCCAGGCTTGATTTGAGAAGTTCTCTACATTTATTTCATCTTAGATTTTATTCTAGTGATTGTGATTTTGCTTTGTTTTTTAATACTACTTTTCATGGTCATGTTATTCTCTCCTTATATGTTGATGACATGATAATGTAGATTAGATGTAAAGTTAAGATTGCAGTTGACAAAATAGTCTAAAATGAAGGATTTATATTTTTTTTTGTTATTTATAGGTATTGAATTTGCATATTTTTCTTGAGTGCTTTGGATAGAAATTCTATGTATTCCTATATATATATATATATATATATATATATATATATTTGTGATACTCAGTTTTAGAGTCTTATATTTTCCTCATTATCTTTCTTAGAATTGTATACTTATTTTGATGTTGATTGGATTTGTGACCTTACTGATCGTAAGTTAACTACAATTTTTTTGCATTTTTCTTGGAAATTCTATTATATTTTGAAAGAACAAGAAACAATATATTTTTTATCATTCATCTACAAAATTTGAATATATTGTCATGACTCTAACCACTATTAAGATTGTTTGGTTGCGTTGACTCTTTTGTAAGATAAGTGTTTATCTTTTTAATCAAATTTGTGTATACTGACAATAAGAATGTTATTCAAAATTATTTATAATTTAGTATTTTGTGAATATTGAAAGATTGATATTTCATTCACTATTATCTTTAATTTCATATATGTAGATTGCCAATTTATTTACAAAATCTTACAATATTAAAGATTTATTTGCTAACAAACTCTCAATACTTTCTAGAGAGATGTTAGATGACAAAAATATATAAAAATCTAAAATTTTGTATCAAAGTTTAGGGTCACATTTTAATTTCTATTAAAATTTCCTGTAAAAATAACACATTTTTATTACAAACCATTTAAAAAAAACTATAAAAGAAATTATCCTATAAAACATATCCATCTAAATACACTATGGTGAACTAATTTGCATATCTGCTGCATTTATTACGCATGTACTTCAATTTCTAAGGGATTTTTTATATTCTTAAACTAATATTCAGTTTTTTTCTCATTTGCACAATTGGAGAGGATTGATATGACTACCATACATATATTAAAAAAAATTATAAAAAATAATGATGGTAGAGTTTCTAAAAGAACTGACACAAAGAAAAAAAAAAGTTATATGAGACTGGTGTGTACTTAGCATCCCAATAAAAATGAAAGTTAATTTTTTGGTGGTTATGCATTAGAGACAACCAATGGAACACAAATTTACAAAATAGTGTTGGTTAAGCCTAGATAAAGAAAAATATATTATTTAAGTAAGTTTAGGGGACACTAAAATGAATATAAAATTAAATAGTTATTAAGAAGTGAATTTTAGGTTTAACTTAACCTCATAAAACCAACTTATAAAGTGAGGTTTACACCCACTTATATACTATGAAATGTCCTAATCTCTAGTCAATGTGGGATCTCCAACAATAATTAAAATTAGCGTCGCCGTTAGGAACACTACGTGAGAAAGCAAATGTGAGTAAATTGTCACCATTGGAGACACTACCTAAGAAATAAATATGAGTAAAATGTACTTAAGGAGAACAAAATGGCAACGGAGACAAAAACGAAAAACGAAATTAATGAGAGTGAAATGGCCATGAAGAAGACGTATGGTTTTTGGGAGAAATCTCAGGATTATGAGTTTGGAAGTTTGAGACAAAAATGAGAAATTGAAAGTTTGATAAAAAGAAATTGTGAGACAAAAATGTTTTAATGTTTTGTTTTTGTTCTCATTAAATAACTTAGTCTTGGCTAAGGTGATAATAAACGTCCACGTCACCTAGACATATGCTAAATGTAATCAAATATTAACTTGCATTCACTTTGTGCCCCTCATTCTCGACGTAGTATCATTCCGCAACTTATTATGTGATTGCATATACTTTGTGTCCATATTTTAGACGTTAACTTATTATTATTTTAATAATTTATAACGTGCATTCACTTTGTGTCCCTATTATAGATTCAATATAATGCTGTCACTTAATTTTTTTTCCATTATATCTACTTTGTGTCCTCATTCTAGACGTTAACTTATTATTATTATAATTATTTTAATAATCTTTAGTGAGTTAAAGATCTTCCTTGTGAACACAATATTTGACATTTATATTTGTGTCCAACTTGAGTAGACTTCACCCATGCTAGTGGTTTCTTTTTTATAGTCCCAGTAGTTAAAATGATTTTTTCTGATAAAACTAGTTTTTTTTTATAGATAAATTCTTCCTTCACCTTATAAATTATGATGTGTAACCGATATTTTTTTTTTAAATTTCTAAAATTATTCTGAAGTGAAAAATCTAAAAATTCAAAAAATAAATTTAAAATATATTTTTGAATTCTGTAAATAAAATTGAAAAAAAAACCTTTAAAAAGGGTAATTCTAAAATACAAAAAAATACATTAAAATTTGACCACAAAGTTTTGCCTTCTTTAAAATGTAAAAAGCACATTTCCTAACAAAAAGAACAGGAGTGCATAAACAAGGAGAGAGATAAAACAAAAGTGAGAGAATTATCAGTGAAAAGGAATTGAAAAGGTGAAAAGGAAAAATACTTCTTCGGGTTCTTTTTACAATTCTTTTTACAAGAAATAAATAATAATGTATTTATATTATTATTATTATTTTATATAAAAAAAAAGTATGCAAAGACTGTGAAACTGGGTTGGAGATGTTCTAAATTTGAAATGTGGTGTGTTTAGATTTTCAACCTATAGAGTTTGATGCAAAAGGCTTCAATTTCTTTGTGATGAATAACACAGCTGTAGACAGCGATGTGTCGTGAGAGTGCAGGCCTACTGCACTGTCTTTTTTCAACTATAATGCATTTAATACTTAGCTCTCTCTTCTACTTTTCATTCACTACTATTCATATTCAAGAATGGGACTATGCTCTATAACAAATAAGTGTGTGGAGTTTATCACCAACATTAGCCTTCTTCCTACATTTTACAACAATAACAATTAATACCCACCAACAATAATGCACTTCAATTCATGACTTTCCTCACCCAAACCCTTTTCTTATTATTATTAAACTTCAACAACTATAGGAATAATCAAACCATGGAATGTCAAAAACATATTGCTATTAACTACCCATTTTCTAAGCAAACATCTGAAAATGATTTCAAAACCCTCATAAATATTATACCTTTTTTTTCTTATTATCACTTCACTTTCAAGAGTGTGTGATATATGACATTTTCAAAATTTTGAAGCCCTAAAATTATGAAAGATTTCTGAGATATATAACATAAATTAAACTTTAATTTTTCATTTCATATTTAATATAAAGATTTAAATGTTATTTCTAATTCAGTTTTTTATATTTTATTTTATATAAAATTAATAAGATGGGGTATTAACTATGATTGTATTGTTTGATTAGATATAATTTGAAAGATTTCTTACTTTTAATAATTCACTAATGCATGTATTTTAATTAACATTTCATATACAATATGAAATTTAAGTTGATTACATTTTATTTTATTTTTGGTGTCATGAAATGTCATTATTTTTTATAGAAACAATGAGGTCTCACTATATAATATATATATATATATATATATATATATATATATATATATATATATATATATGTGTGTATATGTATATGTCTTGGAGATTCTACCAAGCAACCAAGAGTTCAATGTGTTACTCTCCCAGTCAACAAAGAGCTTAACAATTAATTATACTTTATATAATTTAGGATTTAGGATTTAAATAAATGAGTTGTATGTTTAAATGATATGTGAACGAGGGAAAAGAGGAGGTGTATGAATTCATGGTGTGTTAACTCATTCAACCAATTAATGATGAGAAAGTTGAAACACAAATATATATGACATAAGAAAACAAATAAATTTATGTTGCATCATTTATGCTTTAATAAATAAGTTATATTAAATTATTTTAAAATGTTAAAATTATTTTATAATACAAGTGTTATTAGCAACTACTTATTATATCGTTCCACTATCACACTTATTTGTGATTTTACTTGTTGCACAAGAAGTTGCTCTCATGCTTTAAACAAACAATAAATTCATTATTATGAAAATCAATTTTTTTATATCTTACATAAAACTTATATATAGGTCCTAGCCAATTTTATTTTTTTTATTATAGTCTACTCCAAATATAATATTTTAAAGGATTGACCAAGTACAAAATAAAAGAAGTTGATGTGAATACAATACAAGATATTCATTTAAAGTACACATTAGCTGTTCTTAAAGTTGTTATATCCATCTAATATATAACATGTATAGCTGGAAATTGCTTTGTGACAACTCTACCAATGACAGTCAAATAACTGTTGTTAAAATCCTATTTTGCAGTGATGTTGATGTTAACAAAGATGTATACTGTAAATCTATACTTACTTCATCACCACAAACATTCAATTCATACTATAACACAACATTTCAATTATATTAGAACAAGCAAAAATTCAAAGAATTTAACTATTCAAATTTCTAATCCAAATTTGCATTTCAAACATCATCATCATTTAATTTCAAATTATACCCAATCTTTCCTAATGTTTATTTCTTACTTTCATAATTTATCAAAGCCAATTTCCCTTACCTAAAATGTATTCATCTCCATTGAAACTATTAAAAAAAATGAGTTAAACATTATAAGAAAATCTAGAATTATATACTGTCCAAATTCATATACACGCAAAAATCCTTTTTAATGCAACATATTTTATTTTTAATTTTTAATTATTTATTTTTATTTTATTATTATTTTCGATTATTATTTACAATTATTATTTATGCCTATTTTTATTATTATTAATTAGTGAAAATTAATATTATTAATATTATTATTACTCATAATATTATTAATATTATTATCACTGATAATAATAATATTATAATAATTAATATTAATATTATTAATAATATTATTATAATAATAATAATTATCAATATTAATAATATTTTTAATACTAAATAAGTGCTAAGAGATTATCTATTTTGCTTCTAAGATGTTAAACCTAACTAACAAACACATAAATATATGGAATCAGACTAATATAGATTAATTTTTTTTTAGGTCATTCACATATATACCTCAAAATCACATGCAAACCAAAAAGAAAGAAAACTTTAAGAGAGGAAAAATAACTTAGCATGAACAATATTTTCTTTAATTGAGTTAGATTTATTCTCAATAATTTAACTTATAGATTAAGAGAAAGTGGGAGGAGGATATTTTTCAAGAAAATTCAAAACCAATGGAAATTAAAAGGTGACTTGATTCAGGTTTTGCATTGAGAAAGTAAAATTTTGATAATTAAGTTCAATTTGGGCGTAGGATTTTGGTTTGAGAACTCGAATCAATCTCATTCATTTGATTCAACGAATTATTTTTCATACTTTTATTCCATTTCATCGAATTTTTTCACCCTTCTATCCGTTCGTTACCCACATTATGCATACAAGCAAAGTGTCTTTATTAAATGTTTGTATTAAGAAAATTTTTGCAATTTTAGTTGTGTTTTTAGCTTTTATCCATCGAGATTGATTTAACACTAATAATAATAATAATAATAATAATAATAATAATAATAATAATAATTAATTTAATGATAATAATTTAGTGTACTTCTTTGAGACCGAGGCAGACAAATATCACCAGATGCATTACTTCAACATTAATTTATTTTTTATCGTTTCATTGCAAAAGGGAAATTAAATGGAATTGTAATGGTATATGTTAGAATTTCAAGTACAGATTTATGAATATCTATAAAGAAAAAATAGAAAAAATATAAGTACAAGGTTTTAGATTGAAAATAATGTTTTAACTTTATTATATTAAATATTCGTAATTCGGTGATATCAAATTATTTGGACATTTTTTTAGAGAAAAAATAAAATAAATTAACGCAATTATTCTGCATTTCCAAAAAAATCCAAAAGTATACGTAAAAGTCCAATAATGGTTCCCTTATAGGTGAAGCAGTCCATGTGAATCATAAATAAGGATCGATGTTAACGTGTAGATATGGCTCTGATTCTGTGATAAATGTGTTCTAAACTGTACCTACAAAATGTTAGTTAAGGTCAAATCAAATCTTTAGATGTGCGTAAAAAAGAGACTAAACATATAAAATTACGTATTTATTTACCATATTTAAATTTAATTCATTATTCAATATTGCATATTATTCTCTCCATACTAAGATCTGTTTCTTCTGGTTTAGTAAGGATGTTTATAACAAAATAAATATTAAAATTATAAGTTGGGTTTAAATATATAAATTAGATTTCTAATCTATGTAACATACGGACACTAATACGACAGGACACGGAGATACGTAAAATCTTTAAAATATAGGACACGGGGACACAAATCTATATATTATATAATTATGAATTATATAAATTGACAATAAATATTTATGTGCATAAGTATGTTCTAAATTATTTTTTGAAGCAAAAAAATGTTTTTTATGGCTGATTCACAAGGATTTGCTTCTTATTTTTATAATCATAATAACAATTTATACAATAAAATTTGAATTTAAAAAAATATGTATTTTTCCTTTTTAAAATTGTGTTAAAACTGTACTAGAATTATCATAAATCTAACAAATATTTTTTTGAATTGGACACTTCACGGATACGTATCTTATAGGTGTTATACGAGTGTCGGTGTCCAATAAGAATATTAGACACCAACACGTCATTTAACAGGAGTGTTAGAGTTTCTAATTATTTATTTATTTGTTTAATATTTCTCTTTAACTTTTTGAAGTTGTTTTTGCGCCTTTTTTTTTAAATGAATCTCTCCTAGTAGTAGATGATCGCGATCAAAACAATCTTATTTTACTATAATTTGTTTTATGGTAAGTTTTTTTTCTTTGTGGTAAACATTTTTCCTTTTCCTCCATGGTTTAATTAGTGAATATCATAAAGTTCACAGCCCTACAAGTTGAGAACTTTTATTTTGATTGTTCTAGTTCCTAATTATTATTATATTTGACAAGTGGTTTAGTTTAGACATTTTAAAAAAAATTAGTTCTTATTTTTTTAATTAGAGTTCATGCCATTATTAGGTATCTGGAACTGAAGATTTTGGTGGAACTCAGAGTTTATACAGTTTATTTTAATTGGTTGAACTTTTCATCGTTACTTTAATACTTAAACAATTATCATGTTATGTAACTCGGGCGATAATGTTTATTGTCTAAATTATAGTTTAATGAGAAAAAAATGTTGAAATAATTATTTATTTTTTAAAACTTTCATCCGTCAAAAGAGACAAAATTTGAGTGGTGCTTCGAAATTTGTTGGTTTTTGAACTAAGTGATGTTGCTCAAGTGATATTTTAGTGAAATAAGATAATATAATTAATGAATATAGAATTATATAAATAATGTTGTAAACAATAACCATAATACTATTATCACGATAAGTGTGTGGATATGTGTGAATGTAAAAATAACTTTGTAGGTACTACTAGGATGCTTAATATTTTATTGGTTTTTAAAATAATTATTTTAAAAGTTATATTAAGTGACCGTAGACAGAAGAGATGTTTTTTTTCCAACCGCAGTCACCTCTGGTTTTTTTAATTGTTCAATTTACCATAAAATAATTTTCTTAGTCTAAAATGCGAGAAATAAGTTGAATAATTTAAAATTTATTAATAAAAAATCAATTTATTAGTATAATAAACTTTCATATATTTTTTTTATAATTTTTTATAAATATCTAGTGATAACATATGATTGTTGTAATTTGAAGTGTCAGTATAATTACATAATTACATAATGATGCCTAAATAAAGATTTTTTATAAAATAAAAAATCGTGAAATAATTATTTTATCTATATAATTAGTGGAAACAACTGTATACCATTGTTTGTATTTCCAGGTAATTATGAATTACTATAACTATAATTCATAAAGTAATTATTAACAAAATAATATATTTTCAGCCAGACTATAATTAGATATGAATGTAAAAATGATTTATATTGTAAATGAATTAACATAAAATCTCTAATATGATATTTTGAATTGGTTTAGAAGGTTACCTAGGTGAGAAAAGGGAAGAGGATTAAACTATCCCTTTCTATGCTACAAGTACACCTTTCTCTGGGTTTGTTTGGAAATCCAGAAACCACTACACCTAACTCATATCTCACTAGTCGACAGCAGATCCCCAACTCAAGGAACACAGGCCAATCATATTCATGACCTCATAAGTAACTAACCATACATATTTTTTCTTCACTTATAAAGTGCTACACCATTCAAGTGGGTCACCATACTCCATTGCTAAACACACATTATTAATTAAATCAAATCTACCAAACTTTTGTAGCTACCACAAACAAACAACATATTTGTTTTAATTTCATATGTGTTTTTTTTTTAATTTAAATAAGATAAAACCACCACTTGTTTTTACCATGAGATAAAGGTTGGAGGACAAAATTTGCATGCCATAAACTCAATCTCAGTTTTTACCAACAAGAATGCCCAGCTATAACTCACTTTTATTGACTTTTCCACCTCTTATGTCCTGTTTGGGGAGGTTGCCTTTGCATTAACTAATTCTTGGAAGTTATTCCATTGAAAGGTAAACATAATGTGGTAAGACTTTCGAGGGTTGTTTGGTTTAAGAAAATATTTTCCATTATCATATTTTTTTAAAATATTTTTCATTTTCTATATTTTAAGACTTGGAAAGTATATTTGATTTGACTGCTTTTAAATCAAGTATAATCATTTTTTGTTTTAATCTCTATGAATATTTTGTTATTTTAAAATAATATATTTAATACTTTTTTATAAATAAGATAATTACTTATTATTTTTTAAGCTTTAATAGATTTGGAATGATAATTTCATATTATTTTTAGAATGATCATTACTTTTTATTTTTAAAATATTACTTAAATAAAATGACTACATATAGTAACTATTTCATTGTTATGTAGTGTAGAGAATGATCTGTGTGAAAATATATTTATATATTGCAAATAAATTTACTTTATATTAGTATTAAATTATGTAAGGAAAAAAATAGTACTATGTAGCCCTCCAAACACAATATATCAAAATCATTTTTGTTTTTTTATCAAGCTTATATAGAAAAAGGGTCAGGTTAATTACTTTCTAAAAATCGCTCATATTCTGCATAAATGTTAATATGATTGACTACTACTTGAATTTATAAACTGTTTTCATTAATTATTACAGAAATTTTACCATTTAAACCAACAATCATGTTACCAAATAAAAATCCAATAGCACTTAATTCAAACCAAACATTCTAAAATACCAACCTAACAATAATACTAATATCAAAATTTTAATACTAATACCAAATTTCAAAACCAATGTAAACACAATATTGTCAATTTCAATATTCACCATTTATAATCATAATTAAATTTATTTATAATTGGTAATAGTTTCCTCTATTCCATACTTATTTTTTCTCTACACCATCATAAAAGAGAGTTAAAAAATACACCAACATTTATAGATACTTAATTAAATATAATAAAAACACAAATCAAATAATAAATTAATTGGGAAAATAATTTTTTAAAATTAACATAATCTATTTATAAAATTTGTACTTTTATTCAGACACCTTCTAGTTGATAGAATCTATTTGTTAAAAATATGAGAAATGTTTTGATAAATTAAGAAATAAAAAAAAAGAAAAATTGTAGAAAGAGAATACTACTTACAAAAGAATAAAAGTAGAAAGAAAAAGAAAAGAAGAAAGAAAGAAAAGAAGGAGAAGGGAAGGAAGAGGAAGAAGTAACGAAGATGGACATCCTTCTTACATATTGTTATTCTATATTATATATAATTCATTATAATTAATAATTATAAAATTAAAATATATTTGATTGTTTTTTATTTATTTTAAAGATAATTTTTTCTTTATCACATTAGAAAATAAAATAATTTTATTCAAAATTATAAATTAAAATATTAAAAACTAAATTTTAAATAAAATTAGAAATAATATATATAATTATTTTATTTATATTAATAAATAATATGTTATTAACTAAACTACATACATACAAAATATAATTAACTTAATTTAAAATACTTTTGACCTTAACAGCATTAAGTAATATTTCTTAAATTAACCATAATTTACCCATATCATTCTATGAAAGGATAAAAAAATTATAACTGATTTTAGTGTAAATTTTAATTAGACAATTAGAAAATAATAAGCAATCGTAAATTATTTGGTTGAAAAAATATGCCCGGACATTTCTTGCTATTTGTATTATTCAAGAAGTAAATGATTAAAACTTTTTATTATAATTTTTCATCTTACAAGTGGTTGAAACAAAAATTTATTTGAAATGAAGGAACACACCTAAAATGTACCTAAGAAATTGTATATTTACTTTATTCTAAACTTTTCTCTATTAAAAAATATTAATAGATAATATTTGTTACAAGAGGAGTATTTTATTCAATTTTCCTAAGTTTTTTTAAATAGATATATTGAATTTTTGTTTTATCTTATCTAATTCTTGTTTTTTTTAAACAACTCCCATGGTGGACTCTTTGTTGTGGAATTTCATTGTTACATAACTGTAGTTTTACTTATAAAAGAGATAGAATAACATGTGTTTGGAAAACGTTTTTTTAAGAAAATCTCAAACATCTAGAATATTTTGATTTTTTATTTATTTTAAAGGTTTTATTTAAACCTTTTACATTTCAAATTATTAGTTTGAACAGAGTAATTTATTTTTTATATATTAAGTATATATTATTTTTTTCAAAAATATTATCAAATATGAGCTAATTTTAAATGTTTAATATAAAAGAACATAGACACGATAAAAAAAATAAATAAAATTTCCAAATTTTTAATTTATTGTACAATTTAAAAGGATATAATTTCGTATAATCAAACCACTTTTTTAAAATTGCATAATTTAATTTTTATAAAATTATTTATCTAAAGAACCTATATTTTCAGAAAATATTTAAAAATTTCAATATAAAAGAATAAAATATTTTTCTGGTTTTTGACATTTTGTTTTACTAGGAGAGATTCAAGTGGTAGAGAATATGGGAATGCGATTTTTCGTTCTTATTCCAAAATAAGAAAATCCAAATAAATTGAATAACCAGGGAGCAAAAGTAAATTGAGCAAAACTGAAATAATATATTTTCAAAGTTATTAACTGATCCATAATTATTGTCTTGTTTTATCTGAATGATTCATGCAAAAAGGCAGAGTGTAGAAGCTAGTCCCACATTGTGAATCCATAGGCAGCAAGTGTGTTCCTAAAATAGAAATGGCGAATCACATCATATCCACCATTGGATCGTCATCACTCGAGGGCAAAATGATAAATCTCACTGTATAACCGTTTTGGGAAAAGGGGTATCATCCCATATGTTACTACTTCTTAATACTAATATGCACTATATTATATACTATATGCACTATATTATATACTATAGAAGTATGAAGTTGTTAAAGTTACAACTAGGTTACATGGGAGAGTGTTTTTTTCCATCTTCATAATAAATGAAGAAATTTCCGCTGATTTCAGTATAATTATTACATTTCACCCGGATTTTTTTTTTATATTTTTTATTATAATATACAAAATTAATATTATATAAATTTATTTAATTTTTTAAAAAATATTTAATTAATTATACTATTAATAAAAATATATAATCATAAATAATAAAAACAATGAAATACAATTATAATATTAACCATTCATATATATATATAAACTAATAAATATATATAATAATATTATTTTTTATAATTTTTAATAAATTTATTTTAATTTAACACAAAAATATTTTTATAATATCTTTTCAATTTTTTATTAAAAAATATAAATAATTATGAATATTATATATTAAAAAAATTAATTAATTTAAAATTACAGAATAATTTTCAATCATCCCATATCTTCTCTAATCCTTATATACTACCACCTCTTCTCCTCCACAAATTCACTAGTGAATCCAAACATAGAAGTAACAACATGAGAGCGCGTGGGAACTGTAGAGGAGCCTTACTTGTCTTTCGCGCGGCTATTAAATGAGGGTCCTCTAACAGCACGCAGACATTATGCTGCACTTTAACAAGGAAGAAAGAGAAGGTGCGGCCATTAATGCACACTCTCAAGTCTCAACTACTCCTATCCAACGCTAACAAACAACTAGTAGAAGAAGTGCTGCACCTCCATTCATCCCTATCACTCAAGCCATTCTGGACTCTTTTACTTTTTTCAGTGGCGGTGGGAGGGCGCAATGTGGAACTCCGCGGAGAACGCCTTCGCCAGATCGGCCTCCTTCAGGGAGGAAGGAGAAGATGAGGAGGCGCTGCGCTGGGCGGCGCTGGAGAGGCTTCCTACTTATAAACGAGCGCGCCGGGGAATCTTCAAGAATCTTACTGGTGACATGAAGGAGATCGACGTTAGAGATCTACAGTCACAGGACCAGCGCCTTCTTCTTGAAAGGCTCGTTGACTGCGTGGACAATGATCCTGAGATCATGTTCCACCGAATGAGAAGTCGATTCAACGCGTAATCTCTCTCTCTCTCCATCTCTTGTTGCCATACTGTAGAGTTACCGAGTAGCAGGACTTGCGATTCTAAGTCTATTACGTTATTCTTCACTTACAATTTATTACTGGATCTTCTCGATCTTTCAGTTCTGTTTTAGTTTAAATATTATGAGAATGTAGGTGGTAATTTTGTTGAATGTGTTTTACTGGATGCTGAACTCCGCAGAGTAGGTTTGGAGTTTCCGAAAATTGAAGTTCGATTTCAGAACTTGAGCGTTGAGACTTTTGTACATGTCGGTAGCAGAGCTCTGCCAACAATTCCTAATTTCATTTGTAATATGACCGAGGTGCTTATTTTTTCTTTCCTTTAATTTCCTAATTTCATTTGTAATATCTTCCTTTCTCCTGTTTAGAACGTAATTCTAATATTACATATGTTGTGTAATCAGGCTCTTTTAAGGCAGTTGCTGATATACAGAAGGAAGAGAAGCAAATTGACAATTTTAGCAGACATCAGTGGGATTATTAGACCTTCAAGGTCAGTGTTTAACAAAGTAATGTGGTAAAAAAATTATCCATGGTCACCACTGTTGTAAATGAACCGAGGAAGTATTCCAGATTCGTGTGTTTAATTAATAAAGCTTTAGTTGTTTATTTTTTCTCTATATTCATACAATTTTTTTATGTTTTAGTCTCTTCATATTTTGGACCTTTAATCATGCATTTTTAATAAGAAGTAAAACGAGTTAAATAAATTCACAGAATTATAAGAGTATGTTTTATATGTGTAAACTAAAATATAGATATTATAGAAGTCTGAGTCTAAATGTATAATTTAATCTTAAATTAAATTTTGAGATCAACGTTAATTACTTAAATTTCTAAAAAGTCAAGTTTTACAAGCTCAAGGCAAATACTTGGTGAATAACTTGACATAATTCTTTTTACATAGATATATACTATTTCATACCACATGTTGCCATTTATTACCAAGTGTTTTTAAAAGAAATCTTTCTCATAAATAAACATAATTAAGTTATAAAAGAATCAAGGTTGATAAATCTATTCCTTTTCTTCATAAAATCAAACCTAAACTTGTAGCAGTTTGACTAGTTTGCATGTTATCGTATATTAACTGCTAAGTAGGTAGGGTTTAAGTCATGGAATTAGGTTCAACGTGGCCTATTTTCCGTCTTTTCATTGACTGTTAAGGAATAAGTTCAACCTAGCGTTAACTGCCATTTGACAAATCAAAACGATAAAAGGGTGATTTTTTTTTTTCATTCAACTACAAATCCCATTCAAAGAACATTTACATGTATAAAATCCTAAATTTTACGAATCAGTTTCTCCTGTTCATTATAACGAATAAATTGACTCCAAAAACATTGTTTAATACTTCTATTTTATTTAAATTGTTGAATATTTATAATTTTATTTTCTATAAAACTTCATTTGTTACATGCATTGTGTTACACAGGCAGACACATATGTCGTTGTCGTTTTTTATTTATTTCTGTGGGAGAAGGAACTAACATCCGGAAACAAAAAAAATGTATTAAATGATACTTAAATAATTTTTTCAAGACCTAATTGTAATTTTTGTGTGTGTATATATTGGATAGATTGTGATTTTGTTATTCTTGCAGGCTAACGTTGCTTTTGGGCCCGCCAAGCTCCGGAAAAACAACACTACTATTAGCACTTGCTGGTAGACTAGGACCCGGGTTGCAGGTACTAAATTTTCCAATTACTCTGACAAATTAAAATGGGGTTTCTTTATGCATGGACGCCCAACTACTTTGCCAATATTGTTGGAAATTCTAAACAGACAACTTGCTGTTTAAGCTTAATGCCGATCGATTATCTGCATAGATTGCTTGGAAATTGAAATGAATACGAACAACTTTCGAAGTCCCAAGTCCTAACTACTGGAGACTCTATTCGGAGGCTTTTCTGCACTCTGTTTGGAGTTATCCATACTAGAGATTTTTTCTTTCTTGCTGTCATTATCCATAGAGTTTGCGCATACAGAACAGCTGGAATAGTACTGCACAAAACTTATTACTTATTTGTGTTGTTCTCCAATTACATTTAAAGCTTGATGTCGCTGTAATGAAAATAAAATCCCGTCCGTTAATATTGTAAATGAAAATAAAATCCTGTCCATTAATATTGTAAGTTGTGTAGTAGTAACTAAAGTATGAAAGTTCGATTTTAAAGATAAAGTCGACAATTTTACTGTTTTTTTTGCACAATGTTATTGTTGACATTATGTCCTTTTTTAAACAAGTACATAATCAAATTGTCGATTTTATCTTCAAAGTTGTTTTCTCGGTATTATCTTAGATAATGTAAATAAATACCTTTTTATAAATGGAATTTTATTCTTCTCTAAAAAAAAGAAATTTTATTTTTCGTTATACGAATTGGATAAAAAACCCTGATAAATGGCTTCTATATTTTGATTTATATTTCATATTTATAAATAACATAATTGGCCAAATAGCCAATACTTGCTCTACTCCACTTTGGATATAAATATTGGTTTCTTCCCCCATCTCATATATGTATTTATGCTCTTTGAAGATGTCTGGGAACATTACATACAATGGACATGGTCTGAAAGAGTTTGTTCCTCAGAGGACTTCTGCTTATATCAGCCAACAAGATTGGCATGTGGCAGAGATGACCGTGAGGGAAACTCTCCAGTTTGCTGGTTGTTGTCAAGGCGTTGGATTTAAATTTGGTATACTTATGTGACCATCTTAATATGTTCAATTTGCAACTTTATATGCTAATACTAAATTGTGGGCTCTTACCAGATATGTTGCTGGAACTTGCAAGAAGAGAAAAAAATGCTGGAATAAAACCAGATGAAGATCTTGATCTATTCATGAAGGTATACCCTTGCTTCTTCTTTTTTCTCTGAAATTGATAAACATCGTTCAGGGATTCAAATTAATTCACTCTAGTTTCTTTTGTAGTCATTTGCTCTCGGGGGACTAGAGACAAATCTTGTGGTGGAGTACATCATGAAGGTATGCTATTCTTGTAAAAAAAAAATTTACTCTTGAATGCACAACGACTTTTCTTGTGATTATGACCTGAGGTCCTGAAATTTCTTTGATTTTTTTTATTAATGGGATTCGTTATGCCAAATAATTCTTCTGTTGGATACAATACGTGAGTGTGTTTGAAGTGAGAAAGTCCCGCATAAGAAGAAATAGAGAAAGAATGAAGGATTATTAGCTTTGATAACGCGCCAAAATTGAATGGTGGACTAAGCTGATGTTTGGATCATGTTAATATTATTGTGACGACTCGTAAACTAAATCCTGACAAGTTAACTAAAATACTCACACTAAATCTAGTACTGTAACATTATGCACGAGAGAATACGAAATCCACGTCTTAATATATATTATATTATTGGATGAATGTTAAATTAGAAAAACATAAGAAGTAAGATGATTAACAAAAATCACGACGGGTTATACTGAAGGTCCACAAAGCAAGGAAGTCATACAAAAGAAGTAACAGCGGTGAAATTATCTGAATTTTCTTTCAGCATGGGAATCTAGATGGAAAAAAACAGACAAGGAATGAGATTTATACCCAACTTTTTCATTCGCTAATTAATCTAAAATATAGAAAATATAAGAAACTAAAATAAAATTTTGGTTTGTATATTTTTTTCTTAGTATTGTCTCTTAAAATATCTTTGTTAGATAATATTGGTTATTCTATCAATTTACAACACTAATTTTGTCAACTTGCTCACGTGCACGTGAGAAGTGGCATGTTATGTAGACTATTATTTTGTCAAACTTGTTTAACATCATTTGTCCATAATTATCCACTAAGGCCAGATACTAAACTTGTTTAACTTTTTCAACAAGTGATCTCAATGAAGATTCATAAGCCACTATTAACGTTTTCTACTAAGCGTCCTTTTGGATCTTTGAACACCAGAAATACTAAAATATTTCTTACAAAGATATTAGGTTTGGACATATGTGGTGACACATTGGTGGGAGATGAAATGCTCAAGGGCATCTCAGGGGGGCAAAAGAAGCGTCTTACAACAGGTTAACTACATTATTACTTTGTCGTGTCTACTAGCACGTTAGATCTGTTTGGTATATGCTAATCAGTTTATGTTTGATTTTTCAGGTGAAATATTAACTGGTCCAGCAAGAGTGCTATTCATGGATGAGATATCAACTGGTCTTGATAGTTCAACTACTTATCAAATTATCAAATATCTTAAACATTCAACCCGTGCACTTGATGCGACCACAATTGTATCTCTTCTACAACCAGCACCCGAGACCTATGAATTGTTTGATGATGTTATTCTTTTGTGCGAGGGTCAGATTGTATATCAGGGCCCCCGTGAAGCTGCTGTTGATTTTTTCAGACAAATGGGATTCAGTTGTCCAGAGCGGAAAAATGTAGCAGATTTCTTGCAAGAAGTGAGTTAGTACTAGTAGCCACATTGGAATTTATGTTTCTACTATATTTGATTTAGTGACGGTTCACTTCAGACTTCAAATTCTTCTCATTAGGTTACGTCTAAGAAGGACCAAGAGCAGTACTGGTCTGTTCTCGATCGCCCTTACCGATATGTACCTGTTGGAAAATTCGCCGAAGCATTTTCCTTATATCGTGAGGGAAGGCTTTTGTCTGAGCAACTAAACATACCTTTCGATAGACGCTATAATCATCCAGCCGCCTTGGCAACTCTTAGCTATGGCGCCAAAAGGCTCGAACTTCTCAAGACTAATTTTCAGTGGCAGAAGCTTCTCATGAAACGGAATTCATTTATCTATGTTTTTAAGTTTGTTCAGGTAATCTCGCCGGTTAAAATGTATAACAGTTAATAATTTATATTTGTTTTCAAGCAATTCGCGTGATCAAAAAATGACCTCAAGAAAAGAAAACAATAATTCTTAACTAGATAATTGTTTGTTTATTTTGTTGACAAAAAAATGTTTTAGTCATCTCAAAATCTCTTTTTTTGTACGTGGCCGTGAAACATTTTTTACTTTTTATTGGTTCTAAGATGGATGTAATAACTATGTAAGGTTTATTTGGAGCTGATTTTGACCATTACCCACTATTTTCAGCTACTTTTGGTTGCCTTAATTACGATGAGCGTTTTCTTCCGAACAACAATGCACCATAATACAGTGGACGATGGGGGCGTATATCTTGGAGCAATATACTTTTCTATGGTTATTATTCTTTTCAATGGTTTTACCGAGGTGTCAATGTTAGTTGCAAAGCTTCCAGTTATTTACAAGCACAGAGACCTGCACTTCTATCCTAGCTGGGCATATACACTTCCTTCTTGGTTCCTTAGTATCCCAACTTCCATAATAGAGGCTGGATGCTGGGTGGCTGTCACATACTATGCAATTGGATATGATCCTTCAATTACTAGGTAAATCTTATATTCACTTAGTGATTCAGTTTATTCTTAGAGTTTCTCTTACGTGAATATTCTGTGTACCTCTGGATTTGCAGATTTTTTCGGCAGTTCTTGCTTTATTTCTTTCTGCACCAGATGTCTATAGGTCTGTTTCGTTTGATAGGATCCTTGGGCCGAAATATGATAGTATCCAATACCTTTGGATCCTTTGCCATGTTGGTTGTAATGGCTCTCGGCGGATATATAATTTCAAGAGGTTGAACGGCAGTATATTTTCATGTTTCTAAAGTCGATTTGGTAAAGTAATTTTTCTTAGTTTTTATCTCATTTTTTGGGCAGACCGTATTCCTGTTTGGTGGATATGGGGTTTTTGGATTTCTCCTTTGATGTATGCTCAAAATTCAGCTTCAGTGAACGAATTTCTTGGACATTCGTGGGATAAGGTATAATCCTTGTTCTGATTATAGGAACGTGATTCTTTCACAACCATTGTAACTATTTTTCTAGTGTCAAAGCGAGGATGATAATGTTAATTTTCTTACTGCAATTGAAAATGTACTCACTATTTAATCATTTTACAGAAAGCTGGAAATCAGACGACCCACTCATTGGGTTTGGAAGTATTAAAACAGCGGAGTTTGTATGCAGAAAGCTATTGGTATTGGATTGGTCTTGGTGCAATGGTTGGATACACAATTTTGTTCAACATTCTATTTACAATCTTCTTGGCTTACCTTAATCGTAAGACACGTTATTCTCCATATAATCTCAGTCTAATGTTACGGTGCCTTGTGGTGCTTCGTAGACCAAAATGAACTGTTATGTTTTTATGATATATTCCTAAACTTTATTTCAGCCTTGGGAAGACAACAAGCTGTAGTTTCAAAGGATGAGCTTCAAGAAAGAGAAAAGAGAAGAATGGGTGAAAGTGTTGTTATTGAACTGAGAGAATACTTGCAGCGATCGGCATCAAGTGGTTTGTAAATTATGAATTGTTCGTGTGTGTGTGTGTGTTGGATTGTGACATTTCATCTAATCCTCACATATTCTCCCAGGAAAGCATTTTAAGCAAAAAGGAATGGTTCTCCCATTTCAACCACTTTCCATGTCTTTCAGCAATATCTATTACTATGTGGATGTTCCTTTGGTATGTAAAATGATCATTCTTTTTATTTTGTAAAATTTAATTTCAGTACATTAAATGCTAATTTATTCAATTGTTGCTTCAGGAATTGAAACAACAAGGGATTTTAGAGGACAGGTTACCGCTGCTTGTTAATGTTACTGGAGCGTTTAGACCTGGTGTGTTGACAGCATTGGTTGGAGTAAGTGGTGCCGGAAAAACGACGCTGATGGATGTGCTAGCTGGAAGAAAAACCGGTGGAGTCATAGAAGGGGGTGTATATATCTCTGGTTATCCCAAAAGACAAGACACTTTTGCAAGAATTTCTGGTTACTGTGAGCAGACTGATGTTCATTCTCCTTGTTTAACTGTTTGGGAATCCTTACTGTTCTCTGCTTGGCTTCGATTGTCTTCAGATGTTGACTTGAATACACAAAAGGTGTGAAACATAGTATGCCCTTTTTCCACGTTATAGACACCTTCTGGAATTGTTTTAATACAAATAAATAAATAACTTAGCCTTTTTGACTGCCAGGCCTTCGTTGAGGAGATAATGGAGCTTGTGGAACTCACTCCGTTAAGTGGAGCACTAGTGGGTCTACCTGGAATTGATGGTCTGTCAACTGAACAACGAAAACGGTTGACTATAGCAGTGGAACTGGTTGCCAACCCTTCTATAGTCTTCATGGATGAGCCCACTTCTGGATTGGATGCCCGGGCCGCAGCCATTGTGATGAGAACTGTGAGGAATATAGTTAATACTGGGCGAACAATCGTCTGCACGATCCATCAGCCCAGCATAGACATTTTTGAATCTTTTGATGAGGTATTCTCTTTATCAATAAGCAACATATCCTCTCTCCCGTGGAGCAACCGACTTTTTTACTTTTAGTTGACATTATTATATTACTGTTATACCGTCCGTAATTTCCTTCTATTTTGACCGTGTGCGTGTAACAGATAGCCGTAGTTTTTTTATTTGTATATTTAAGTTTTCCTAATCCTGTCTATAATTCGAAAAGATCGATGGTTTCTAAAGCGGGGCATCATATATTATCTTTCTATTTGATCTTCTCTTTTAACACTGTCTTTTTCTTCACTGGTCTGACGAAATCCCAACTTCTTTTACAGCTTCTGTGTATGAAAAGGGGAGGAGAGCTCATTTATGCTGGTCCACTTGGTCCTAAATCTAGTGAACTGATCAGTTATTTTGAGGTAAGCTGATGCACCTTCAGCTCTTACTGAACCTGTGGTATATGGTTGAATGGTAATGAAGCAATATAATCCTTAATTATTCATAATATCTATATCTTTGTAGGCAATAGAAGGAGTTCCAAAGATCAGGTCTGGATATAACCCTGCTACGTGGATGCTAGAGGTTACTTCTTCGGCTGAAGAAAACCGGCTGGGAGTGGACTTTGCAGAAATCTACCGAGGGTCAAGTTTATATCAGTATGTATATTTTTTTATGGAAAAATTTGTTCAACTTTTTGTTGGTTTATATAAACATACCATGTTTTTCTTCAGGTATAACCAAGAGTTGGTTGAAAGGTTGAACAAGCCAAGTAGTAATTCAAAAGAATTGCATTTTCCAACCAAGTACTGTCGTTCATCCTTTGAGCAGTTCCTAACTTGTCTGTGGAAGCAAAATCTTTCTTACTGGCGTAACCCTCAGTACACTGCTGTTCGCTTTTTTTACACCGTCATCATCTCAATGATGCTCGGTACAATATGCTGGAGATTTGGTGCTAAAAGGTCTTTTCCTCTCAGTTTTCCTTTATTTTATGGATCTTCGATTTCAAATAACATTTTGGTTCATATGCTTCAAATTTGGGTAGCGTACACTTTCCAATTTTTTTCAGTATTTGGTACATCTCTGCAATGTTTTCCTGCAATGCCCATTTGTAAACTGTATTGACAAAACCCTGCCAGACATGAGCTATTGACAGAGTCATCTATCCTTTTGTTGAATTAGTTTTAGTTAGTGTGCCAAGGAGATTAGTTTACATTGTTTTATTTGGAGATTGTCGGAATAGTTAGACTATATGCTAAATTTAGTTTATTTATACTGTCACTGAATCCGATGTACTTTCTGTTTTTTAACCATCAGACTTTATGTAACAACCTTGTTTTTTTTCAGGGACACGCAGCAAGATATATTTAATGCCATGGGATCCATGTATTCGGCAATCCTCTTCATTGGTATAACAAATGGCACAGCTGTTCAGCCTGTTGTTTCCGTGGAAAGATTCGTTTCTTATAGAGAAAGAGCTGCAGGGATGTATTCGGCCTTGTCATTTGCATTTGCTCAGGTATTTTTTCAGACAATATTAATTTAGAATTTGTGCATGGAAATAGAAGGTTTCCGTAAGTTAGCTCACTCGTTATGCTACAATGTGCAGGTTGTTATTGAGTTCCCTTATGTGTTCGCACAGGCTATTATATACTCTTCAATATTCTATTCCATGGGTTCCTTTATCTGGACTTTTGATAGGTTCATTTGGTACTTATTCTTCATGTATTTTACGATGTTATATTTTACCTTCTATGGAATGATGACAACGGCTATCACACCAAATCATAATGTTGCTGCCATCATTGCTGCTCCATTTTATATGTTGTGGAACCTTTTCAGTGGTTTTATGATTCCTCGTAAGGTATGGAAACTGATACTTCATTGCTATCTTTGTGATGTTTTACAAAAAATGCTGAAAATTATAGTGTAGCAGACCCATTTGAATAATGAAATAAGCGACCAAAAAAAGCAATAAGAACCGAATTGTCCTTGAAAAATTCTCAAAATACCAAATTAAGTAGTGATTAATAATATCAAATGATAGATTTTTGTCATTGACTGCATTAATCTATTTGCTCCCAACTAATAATTAACTTCTGAACTATGTGTCAAACATATGTCGTCCGGTATTATACTGCAGTAAAATCTTTCAACTAAACTGATATGCCAAAATGTTTTTAGAAATTGTTACTCGTAAAAATAACTATTAACATGATGTGTTCTGTGATTCTCTGAGTTTTATATGACTAAGGTTTTTAGGATTTTAACTAGTTAATCTAACAAAATAGTTCCACCCGAAAACAAGTCATATAATTTCGCATTGCAATAAGACAAGATCCGAACTCCACAAAACTGTTTTCTTATGACTGTATTCTACGTTCGAAACTTGGAGAGATGCAACCTCTAGGCAGATCCATTTCATACATGGATAACTGATTCTTTCATATCCTCTTAATACTTTGATTGCAAGTTATTTGTATGTGGATTCAGAATTACACCAACCTGTGCATAAGTTCTGTGATCTAATAACTTTTTCTGCTTTAATTTGTCAGAGAATTCCTATTTGGTGGAGATGGTATTACTGGGCAAACCCTGTAGCCTGGAGTCTGAATGGTCTCCTGACATCACAGTATGGTGGTGACAGTCATATGGTGAAGCTCTCTGATGGGAACTTGATGATTATAAGAGAGTTACTTAAAGAAGTGTTTGGGTACAGGCATGATTTCTTGTGCGTTACAGCTGTTATGGTGGCTGGGTTCTGCATATTTTTCGCAGTTATATTTGCCTTTGCAATTAAATCCTTCAATTTCCAAAGGAGATGATGGGATAGACACTAGACACCCTGTAGCCAATTGTATGTTAATTTTTGAATACCTCATTACAAATAAGCGTGACATCTGTATAGCGATATGATTATATAGCATAACATTAATAGCCTGCTTTTACATCATTCAGGAACATATTTGTTGTAAAGTGACCTATTATTGGTTCATAAGGTTTTTGTTAGATATCAACTCAGATATTACTGATTGGTAAAGACAGATTTTGGTGAAAGTGAATAATAAAATTATATTATTAACGTTATGTTTTTTATCTCACGTTATACTTCCGCATTTTCTTTTTTATATCTCGTATAAAAAGTTATTGTATAAAAACTTTGTATGAACTCTATTCTCATTAGTATATTGAGGATGTGTGGTGTTTATAAGATGTAGACAATTATCTCTATTGAAAAGTGAGAAAAGTTAATGTTGTGAGATATTTACATAAGTTGATCAAGAATTTGAATAATGATGATATAAAGAAAACATCACTAAAAATGTCTAATCTCATGGACTAAAATTAATGTATCAGTTAATCAAATTCAGATATCAAATACTAAATAGATCATTATTTGTTACGTAATCAAAGTTACTGATTTCATCCAATCCTAGCTACTTAAAATAACATTTCATGAATTGGAATACTAAAATATAAATTTTAATTGATAGAAAAAAAATTAATACTTCTAGAAGTTTAAAAACATATTTAATTCAAATAATTAAGAGAACTGTTATGGTATATCTTCAAAATTAAAGACTGTGTAGTACATATGGTCAACAAATTTCCTCATTTCCACAACGTCGACATGTAATGAAATAGGTCGAGTTGGTCTTATCAAATGAAGCCCAACAAAGTATCTTTTTATTATAGGTTGTTGTTTCTTGCTCTATACATTTTGATACCTACACTATACATATTTTTTAAATGCCCAAAATACCCTTGCAATTTTTATTTGAAAGTGCATTCCAGAAGAAGAAAAATTTGCAATACAAAGAGTACATTCTGGAAGAGGAAAAATTTGCATTGCAGGAAGTGCATTCTAGAAGAGAGGAAATTTCTATTACAAAAAGTGCATTCTAGAAGAAGAATATTGGCTTAGGATTTGGATTTCCAGAAGTGAAACAACACAACCGAACACTTTTTAAAAAACTAATGAGACTATTTTGATTATTTCACCACTCTGATATAGTACAGGTTTGAAATTGATATATTGCTGGAAGCAAAAGCCTTTATTATAATAAGACTATATATATAGACATTCAAACTCATTTTCATAATTACAAATTACAAATCGGGTTTTAATTACAGTATCCAAAGAACATCCACAAAGTTACCTCGTGCAAAATCAAACATAATTAGTTACATAACATTACTCACAATTACACAATTTTTCTTAGCAAACATATTTTTACTAAAAAAACAACGGTTGTCTCTCAAGCATTCTCTCAAACTATTGAAAATCCAACATCAAGTACAAATAAAATCAATTTACAATATATAAATGTACGGCACGACTGACCGAATCATACGACCTAAATCTATGAAATCAACCGACCTCATGAATCCAATTATGCGAGTAAGATCAGCAAGGTTAACTCATCATTAGGAGTTAACTAATGCAATCCTAATCACGGTCCAACTCCCTAATCTGACCCAACAAGGTAAGGCCCATGGTAGCAATATAAATAACACACATTTCAAAAAACTAGGTATGTTATTTATTATTGTACTCTGACAACCGAGTGTCGAATCCCCTTTCCTAACTTAAGTGTCGGAGTACCTTCTACAGGTACCCTCATTCGATATTCTCTAGAAGACCAAGCGATCGAGTAGTTGAGACTAAAGGAGTAGCAAGCAGTTGAGAAGAGGAAGCGAAAGCATACATCAACCGTCCGACAGAAAAGAAGAAGATGAAGTCTCTCAACCGTTCTCTAAGTCTCATTTCCCTAACATAAACAATAAATATAAACAATCCTCACCTTACAAGCTAGTTTACCTTACAAACTAATTTTGTGAGGATTACTTAAGCTTAAATTTCCTTCTTAATATAATCTCAGAATTTATCCTAATAAAGTTTGATAGACTTATCAACCATTCATTATTAGACCACTATGAATATCTAGATCACTTACCTTACAAATCAATTTTATGAGGATAAATTAAGTCTAAAACTCAATTTGATAAGCTTATCATACCACTCATTATCCCCCTGTTTGCTTCCATGGATGTACGGTTCAAGAGGAAGGATGTGAGTGGATATCCATGGTTTGGATCAAGGGATGTGCAGGGGAGTGAAGGAGAGGATATACCTGTGAACAGTAAATATCCTTACCCCTCAAAATGAAGAAATGTAGAGGGAAAGCCATGTCAGCATCCCTTATTTCCAAATTTACCCTCATTTGAATGTATCACAATGCTTCATTTGAATGTATTAGTATTTTAAAAAATTTATTGTACAATGTTTAAAATATATATATAT
>Ga0123342_1003305_pt1 | contig 25961 bp, 12 predicted proteins | sample Turbeawhitnodule_FD_89960 | JGI IMG/M metagenome (GOLD analysis project Ga0123342, IMG submission 89960) | Root nodule microbial communities of legume samples collected from Mexico - Turtle bean Mexico white nodule | ecosystem: Host-associated > Plants > Roots > Nodule | place: Mexico: Nepantla...
GAGTACCTCTAATATTCTCATTTTTTTTTAATTTTTTTTATATAAAAAACTTATGCATTTCTCTTTCTATGCATAATAATTCACTTTCCCTATATATTTCTCCTAACCAATTAAAATTTAAAAAATCCTTCTCAACCACACAAGAAACAATAAAACATGGAAAAATATAAAAAAAAAATTATTAAAAAAAATTAATGAAATATGTTAAACCATTTAAAGGATGATCCAGTCACCAATATAAAAAAAAATTAATGAATTAGTTTATCTAATGATCCTTTCTTGTAAATAGTATATGCATTGGAGCACCTAATGTCTTAATTATGTTTATTTTCTTTTAATAAAGTCTCAAAATGGATAAAATATATTTATTTCTCTCTAGTAAAGTCTCAAACGTACAAAATACTTTTTTATTTATTTATATATATAAAGTGATGGAGTGACGTGTATATTATAAACATGAAAAAACATAAATATTAATGCATGCATATAATTTCTATAATATTTTTAAAATAATAATATGACTAAAGTATTATATGTAAATATAAATTTATGATTAATTAAAAAAACCAAAAGCATAATAAAGTTACATCTAGACATACCATTTTTTCATAATTTAAAATAAAAACTTATTTATATTTAAACCGTGTTCGAAAACAAGATTAATTTATTATAAAATTCTATTTTAAATTACAACTTACTCAATTTTATAATGAGACACTTGGCTTTTTCAACACAATTGATAAATCTAAAAGGATACATCACTTTGGTTAGCATGAAAAATGTATCAATCGTCAAAAAAGAGGACCAACAAGACAAACTTCAAAACGATTATACAAAATTATAATATTTTTGCCTGTATCAAACTCAAACAATTCAAAAACATAAAAGTTATGTTTTAGTTAAGTTGGAGAAGAAGATTACTCGTAAAAGCATGGAAAAGGATTAGTGGTTGAAACGTAATGAGATGAAGTATTATTTTATATGTTGTTTCATCACCTATTGTTTTAGTGTAAACAGTAGCTACAAATTCTATCTTTGAAAATACATGGTGGATGATGTTAACACTTTACTAAAAAGTACAGTTGAAAATGATGTATGCACACAAAGTCAACTTATTAAATTGGTTTATTAGTTGCAAGAACCCAAGATTCTCTGTTATGGTTCAGTAAGCTTTTTCACTCCTTTCATATACATTTACATTATCACTGCACACTACAATTTTTAACCACGGTTAAATTCATCTTTCAATAATCACTGTAACTTGATATAGATAATATTTAACAAAGTTATAGTTTAGAATTGTCCTTGTATCTTCATTTACAATGACATTTTTTTTATAACCTTTTTTTTGTGTGATACAACAATAACTTTTTACACAATATATTTTTGTCTTTTTTTTTTTTTAATTTTTCACCCACTTTCAAACTCACTTTCAATTGTATTTAGATATAGAATAGTCATTGTAAGTCGTATACACAACTATTTGTACGTACAATTATTTAAAGTAATTATTTTTAACACCTAAGTAAATTTCAATTTGTATCCGATTTTTATGTAAAATTATAAAAATGTCCTTACTTAATTTAAAGGGTTCGAGTAAAAATATATTTTGAATTTTTTTTACCATTAGCTTTGACAATGATTAACTCTTATATATTGATTTGTTATTATCCATAAACTCTATTGTATCTTTCACCCTATATTATTTTTTGACCTCGCTTGCTGAATTTAAGTGTGCTCAGATTTTTAGGATATTAGTGTATTAGACTTTCCTTCACTCATTTTTCTTGTTTTCCGCAAAACAGTAACCAAAACTTTTTCCAATCATCAAGGATAGCCTTTTAACACTTTTGAAATGTTCCACAAAGAAAAAGAAAAAAGAATTTAGTTTTCTTGTGGTAAAACTAAACTTATAAGAAACATGTAACACTGGTACAAAAAAACTTAATTATGACTACGAATAACGACATTCGATAGAAATCTTCGTAGCAAAAAACTTGATGGCATTTTCGTGAATAATTTGAATTTTCGATGCTTTATAACAACGGTTGTAGTTATAACCATCATTAATAAGGATCACATTGAGAAATAACGTTCTCCCACCTAATCGTCGTTATAAATGATTTTTGTGTGTGAAAAATAACGACTGTTACCCACTTAACCGTTGTTATAAAGGTGAATAAAAATGAAAATTTTCATGTCCGCGCTCTCGCACTCATTCTTCTTCTCTAGCCTGCACCCTCACTTCTTCTTCTCCATCCAACTCTCCATTCGCACTATCGCTTCATCCTTCCTCTCCTTTGCGATAGCGTGCTCCACTCTTCTCCTTTGTGCCACTGATCTCTCAAAAACGAGGTAATGAGTCGTGTAGCCAATATCCGAAGGGAATTAGGGTGGACCAAAATTTCGAAAATCTATTATTTACTATTATTTTTTTTATTTTTAAGTATTATTTAAGTATTTTAAGCTTTTAGTTCTCATACTTTCACTTCTCAGAAAATTCTGAAATTTTGCATGATGTTTCTTAGTATGAATTAGATATTTATCAAACCATTATGATTATATTACATTCACAAATTTATTACTCATATATTACATAATGTTATGTGTTCTAACATAAAATCTTATTATTTTTGTGTTTATTCTGGATATAACATGTTGAGTGGGAGAGGAAGTGCAAATGCAAAGAAACTCACTTGGATGTACCTTAATATATTTATAGAACTTTTTGTAGAATGTTATATGTATTAATTTATTGTATGTAGACTTTCATATTTAAATTATGATATTACATGCATTATTGTTTTGAAAATTTACTATTTTATGTGAGATTAAAGTATATATATAATAATAAAATATTTTTACAAAAACATTTATAACGACTGTTCCATCTGGAAATGGTCTTTAAAAAGCATTTATAATGACGATTCAAGTGGGAACCGTTTTTAAAAAGACATTTTATTTTTATTTTTTCATTGTTTATTTGGAAGAATAACGACAGTTTTTTACACGTTCCGTTAATGTAGTTTTATAACAACGGTTCTAGAATAGTGGTTATAAACAGTTGATTTACAACGACATCCAAAATAGCGACGATTCCTAAATCGTATTTATATGACATTTTTAACCGTTGTTAAAACACTATTTTGTAGTGTAAACTTCTCGTATGAGTCTTGATAAAGGAAGAACATTACTTCTCATGAGTCTTGATAAATATGAAGAGCATTACTTCCACAACATAGTAAATTTCAATGTCTACTTGTTAATTTCTCACTAGCTTGAAAATACTTCTAAGAGAAAAGCACATAATTCAAACAAAACTATGGAGAAGATAAATTGTGTTGTTGGGAACCAATCGTCTATAACCTACTAACTTTAAAATTTATTGATAGTTAAAACTTTAATAGCTAATTAAATATCAATACAAATAGTTGTTTATAAATTTTATTAATAAAAAATTCTTTTAGATATCAATAATTTATTTAGTCTATAAAGTATTATCTAATTAATCAATATATTAACTAATTAACTGATAATTAACTCATATAGTATTCTACCGTAATAAATTTATTAAATAGAAGTGAATTATTGCACACTTTATTTTGTTAGAGATATTTCATCCTTTATTCGATCACTACATTTGTGAAAATCACTACATTTGTGAAAATTTGTATACATATTAGAATAAATTATTTTACCTTTTATTATTTTATAAAACATATGATTTAATAATTTATTTACAACTTCTACTTTTATATCCTAATCTGTAAAATTGCATATATTATACTAATTTATAATTTTGTTCCTTTTAATAGTATTTTATTAAATTGAAACAAAATATTATTATATATATATTTGATTTAGATTCTTCTATTTATTTTAAATATTAAAATAAATCATAATAGAATTTTATTTTGTAATGTTATAAAGTGTTGATATATTCATTTAATAATATTATTATTATTTTATTAACACAATTTTAACTGTGATGAACTATTAAATTTTGAATAAGAAATCTTTGTTGCTTTCAGCCCCAGACCCGATTTTTGAACATCCTATGTAAGTTGAACTATTCTAGACTGTTCTAGAATTCACTGCATACATATGTATCTCAAAATCCCGTTTAGGGTTGTTGTAGTACTCTCATTTTGTACTATTTTTCTTTCTTCTTTTTGGCTAAAGTACTACTCAGTGCACTGAATCCATTTCCATCAATCTTTGGTGTGTTACAATCTCACAATTAATTAAAGCAGCAAAAATACATAACATTTTGTTTATTTCCCAAGCAACAATAATCATAATTGAAGACAAAAAAATATAAAATAAAAAGGAAGCTTCTATGGGTGAAAGATTCAGTTTCTATAATTTAATCAATAAAAATTGATTTCAGACGTGGGAGACACTAACAACACAACGAGATTGTTTTATTTTATTTTATTTAACTAATTAATTAAACATCAACTGTGATAATACTCTCTCCAGTTATCACTTGTTTCTTTTTACAGAGATAATATTTTTAATTATTTTAATTATTAAAAAACTGACATGGTACGTATGTAATATAATATGGAGTGTATAATTATTTTTATCTATCGCTTATACTTTCTGAATAAAAACACATTGAAAATATTGTCAAAAGTCTCAAATTTTTGTTTAAGAAAACATTCTTAATATTATATCTTGAGGGTTCAATTATATATGTCACCGATAATATTTAATGTATATTAATACATGATTATTTTTAAATTAATTAGATACAATTAAAAATATACAGTAAATATAATTTAATATATTTGAACTGATTTTAAGAAAATATATAGTGAACTATAAGAGAGAAAGTTTTCTGAAGTTATTTTGGTTATCATGGAAATACTAACTATTAATTGGGGAAGCCGAAGGTTAAAATGTATAAAATATTTAATTTTCAAAAAGAATAAAATGAGAAATTAGCCAGCACTTAAAAATATTATAATTTAATGTATAGATATACAAGCATTCTAATTAATGAACATCTAATGGCAAAATAAATGTACACCCTATTGTATGGTTAATTTGACAATATAAGCATAAGGTAGCTTAGATATGCCAATGTCCAATTTAAGAGAAGAATTCACAAAGTTTCTTATATATATTGACCACAATTATATATTCTGCATGACATGTTTGCCCTAGTTTAAAAATTAATCTAATAATTATTTTAAGGGGAAAAAAGTCAATTGAAGCATAATGAAATCACAGGGACCTATGTAAATTATTTAAAAACTTAATAGCCTCCAACAACTTGAAAGAATGTAGTTCAACCTCTGTAACTGGAAAGTGTCATTAGTGTTAGAAAAAGGAGAATATTTTATAATTCACATGACACAAGCATATCCCCTCTTAATGACCATTGCTTACGCTAATTTCACTTTGGTTAATCCAATTCTATGACCTCTTCCCTATCCGTCTTTCATGAACCAGGCCACCAAAATTTAACAACTTCCTTTTATCAAGTTTATGTTGAAGATTTATATTGACTAAAAGAATAAAATTTCATAATGTGTGCAAATTTTATTTTAAATCATTCAGACTCTATTATAACAAGAATTTGTTGAAGTGATCTATCAGATCATTAGTATCATATGTTACCCCGACTAGAAATAATAATATTTTATAATATACAAATAAATGCAAAATATATATATATATATATATTTTATTATTGTATATTTGTGATTAAAAATATATATTGAGATTTAAGAATAAATGGAACAGAGATACGATTGTTATTATTGTTGGAAGTAGAAGTACAACTGGATGAAGCAATATATAAAGAAATGTGGGAGAGGTGTGAGGAATTGGTTGGTTTTATTTTAGAGTAAAAAAGAGTAGAGAAATTGAAGATCCCATTTCTCAACTACTCTCTTAGGTGCGGGAAGACCAGATTGGCGTTGAAATCGTGTGCGCAAATTCGTTGAGAGGTGTTTGTCTTGTTTTCCAACCATTTCCTTTCTTTTGTTTTAATACAAACTTCCACGCTCAAACGTGTAAACCAAAAACCATCTACTCAAACATTTCACTTTCTCTCTCTACACAGAGAGAGAGAAGTAACTCGCTTCAAGAATTAAACGAAGAAAACGTATTGCAACTACATTGTTTGATGAGGACGTCGTCGTTCGGGAGATGCAGCAGCAGCGAGTTCCAATTGCCGGAGAGCTTCGCCACCTCGTCGCCGGCAACCGGAGGACGCGCTTACGGCGCAATGATGCCGGTGTTCCTCAACGATCTCCGGAGCAACCACCACAAGGAGCTCGTGGAGATCACGCTGGAGCTCGAAAACGACGCCGTGGTGCTCTGCAACTTGACGCCGGCGGCCGCGTATTCCGCTCCCAATGCTTCTCCGTCGTCGAGCAGCGGAGGAGGTGACGGCGGCGGCGGCGTGGCGCGGAGCCTCTCTATAACGTCGAGGATTCGGAGGAAGTTCCCGTGGCTGCGGTCGTTGTCGTCGGCGTCGGTGGAGAGTGTGGCGGCCGCTGAAGATCCGGTGACGATGGCGCGAAACGCACGGAAGATGAGAGCGAAGCTTGAACGGACGAGGTCGAGCGCGCAGAGAGCTCTGAAAGGTCTGAGATTCATCAGCAAGTCCGGGGAAGCCAGCGAGGAGTTGTGGGGAAAGGTGCAAGAACGGTTCAGCGTGTTGGCCAAGGATGGCTTACTCGCTCGAGAAGATTTCGGTGAATGCATAGGTAATTAAGGATTTATAATTCAAGCTAAATTAACCTTAATTACATTTTTAGTTCGTGAAATAATAGGATGCATGATTGTATATAATTTAAATACTGAGGCCAAGGCATAGTTTAGATTTTGAAGGAAATGCATGAGCGTATTGAGAGATGCAGTTTTAGTAAAATAATTATAAATTTGTGGCAAATTGAATGATGAAAGGAATGGAAGATTCGAAGGAATTTGCAGTGTGTATATACGACGCATTGAGTCGCAGGAAGGAAAGGAGAGTTAGTAGCATAAACAGAGAAGAGTTGCACGACTTCTGGTTGCAAATTTCAGACCAGAGTTTTGATGCTCGCCTGCAGATTTTCTTTGACATGTAAGTTTTTCATCATCTTTTCTCTTTGGAATCATTAAGAAACATTGTTTTTCCCTTCACATGCCCAATATTTTTGTGGTTCTCGTCAGCAAAACTAGTTCATAAGATAAACTACCTTTTAATTCATAATTTAACTGTTAACTAGTACACAACTTCTTAACTTGTAAATGTTTGTTTACATAATATATTTTATATTCGATAGTTATTCAATTTATTTTTAAAAATATATGTTTTTTCTTTTAATTTGGTATCATGGACCTGTTATTACAGAATTTGATAGCTGGAATAGTAGAGTTAGGGGACAGAAGTTGAAAGAAAACAAGGGTTCTGTTCAACCCAAGACGTGCACCTCTTAAGCTTCTCTAGTTTAAACTGTAGAGACCCATAGTCTATGCTTCTGTAGACGATACAAACAAAATAATGATATCTTATCTATATGTACTATCATTTTACACCAACTTATTACCTTTCATTTCACTCAATCTTCAAACATCTTGTAGGCAGAATTTTTCTTTCTTATTTTAAGACTTTTCTATAATTCTAACATAATTTCTTTCTTTTTTTATTCATACTCACTAATCACTTTTTTTACTTTTGAATTTAATAGAAAATAGTAAATTATTTAGAGTGATTTTGGTATTGACTTGAAATTAAATTATGAGATATTAATCTTCATATAAAATATATATAGATAATTTCATTTAATAGAAAGTGGCAAGCAGAGCCTTCAATTCGAATAAATAATCATGTATTTAAATATGACAATTAATTATAATTGTTTTTAATCACCAGGTTTGGCATTGTTCTTTAAATGTTAAATTAAAAAGTTGTTTATTTCAGGGCAGACATTAACGAGGACGGAAGAATTACTAGAGAGGAAGTACAAGAGGTAAGACTTAAGATGTTTAAGAAATACATTTATCCACTAAACTCTTATTATTTTATCAAGTTTCACCATCATTTGTAAAATTAATCTTTAATCAAGACTAATTTCTTAAATCACACCTAATGTTAGTTTAGCAACAACTTCTTAGAAAAAATGTTTCTCCTATAGAAAATTTATTATTTTATAAAAAAAATATGCTTACAGGAGATATATTTAAAATGATATTGAAAAATTGAATGGGAGATAAAATAAAATAAAATTGGACATTAAAAATAAGAATTTTCCAAAATTCGCTACAATTTTTTAATTAGGTGTGTGTTACTTATTATCATTATTAGTTTATTTGTCGTTGAAACGAGAAACTCTATATATCTGTGACCTTAAGGTTAAGCATTATACGCTTTAAGCAATAGATTTAAGAGAAAAACTGTACGAAAAATGCTAATGATAATAAAGAACCATAGGTTAAACTTCAAGCTCATTTAAATACAGAGTTTGATCTGACATTTGTATGACTAAATTTGACCCATATCTAGAATTTTTATTCTATATGTAGCTTGAAAATTATATCTAGTCATCAGTATCTTTTTTACTAACTCTTTAATAAAAAAAATTAAAAATAAATATAGACAAAATAAAATGGATCTTCTAGAATTTTATTCCGTATGTAATTTTGAAAATTACTTTAAGTCATCTTTTTATATTTGGATTAAAAAATATTTTAAAAAAATTAAACTCAATTTATGTATTAAAATTATTATTTTTTAAATTGTATAAAATATTTTTTATAAATTGATTTATATATAAAATGATTTCATTTTATGTATAAATTAGTTTTAATCAGTGAAAAGGTTAATTTTATTTTTTAAAATATTTTATAGAAAAATTGGTTAAAAAAACATGTCGTATAAATTAACAGAATTTACTATCCTATTAAAATAACTTCATGAATGTAGAAAGAGTAAACAAAAATATATTAATTTAATGCAGAGAAGCTTGCATTGAATCAAATTTTAAAAGGCATTACGATATATTCATGAATCAAGAAAAAGAGAAAAATAGCGAAAGATATATATTTATTGCATTGTGAGATGGTGTACGAATTTTTGAAATTACATTACTTATTGCTGACGTGAATATTTTGTCTTGTTCATACGCTTTGTTTATAATCTTCTTCAACAGCTCATAATGCTCAGTGCTTCCGCAAACAAGTTATCAAAGCTAAAGGAACAAGCTGAAGGGTACGCTTCGTTAATAATGGAAGAATTAGATCCAGAAAACCTGGGTTATATCGAGGTAAGAGTGCGGAAAAAGACAAAACTATAGCATAAATACCCTCTGTCTTAGACCTGAAAAACTTATAATTGAAATTAAAAACATTTGTTAACATATTATTAAATTTAAATTTATATATTTTTAAAACTTTTTTAGCATTAATAAGGAGTATTTTTTATGAATTTAATTAAGTTCTTTTAATCTCATTTATTATTAATATATTCATTATTTTAATTTTAATTAATAGTCAGACTATGTTCTCAATATTTTTCATACAGCACAAAAATCAGCCTGTCAAATGATTTAAAATATTAATACATTCAACTAATTTTTTATTAGTTCTAAAATTTTGTAAAAAATAATTAACGTAAGAGATATTTTAAATCGATTCTTTTACCTAACTTAGTTCCTCAAATAAGATTGGAGGGAGTAATTTGAAACTTTAAAACAGTTAATTACATTTTTAAAAAAAAGTTAAACAGAGCAATATACTGATTCCAGCCATCTAACTTGAGGAGATTATTGAAGTGTTGTGTTACAATTTTTGTTGAGCACTAAAATTATTGTCTTTATTCAGCTCTGGCAGCTAGAAATGTTGTTACTAGAGAAAGATAGGTATATGAACTACAGCAGACAACTGAGCAACGCAAGTGTAAACTGGAGTCAAAATATGACCGAGACAATGCCTAGAAATGATATACACAGATTGCGCAGGACCCTCCAATGCCTTGCATTAGAGTATTGGAGAAGGGGTTGGATTTTGTTTTTGTGGTTAGTTATCACTGCTAGCCTCTTTGGCTGGAAATTTTACCAGTATAGAAACAGATCAACTTTCCAAGTCATGAGCTACTGCATACCAGTAGCCAAGGGTGCTGCGGAAACACTCAAGTTCAACATGGCTCTCATCCTCTTACCAGTTTGTCGAAACACTCTCACATGGCTTCGTTCCACCGGAGCCAGGAAGTTTGTGCCCTTCGATGACAACATTAATTTCCACAAGGTAAGACGGCTGTCAACTCGGGATATTTTTATAATTATAATGCTAGTCGTGTAGGATTTAAATGAAGCTCATACTAATTGCTTGAAAATTTGATTTTGTCCCCGTCCTTTTCTACAGATGATAGCATTCGCCATAGCTGTTGCAGTCGCCATTCATGCCGGCAATCATCTGGCGTGTGATTTCCCCCTTCTCGTAAACTCATCTCCGGAAAAATTTTCACTTATATCTTCAGATTTCAATAACAAAAGACCCACTTACAAATCACTTCTGACCGGTGTAGAAGGCGTAACTGGAATCTCAATGGTTATTCTCATGGTCATCTCTTTCACTCTAGCAACTCACCACTTCCGGAGAAACGCACTGAGGCTTCCTTCACCCTTTAACAGATTGACAGGCTTCAACGCATTTTGGTACTCACACCACCTTTTTGCTCTGGTCTACGTTCTGCTACTCGTCCATGGACAATTCTTGTATTTGACCCATACCTGGTACCAGAAAACGGTAAGAATTTCAAATGCTATAAACAATAACCATGGGGATAACTTGAAAGTAATTTTGTTTCCTTTTTATTCCAGACATGGTTCTATATCTCTGTTCCTCTGTTGCTGTACATAGCAGAGCGTACTCTACGCACTCGAAGATCAGCACATTATACGGTGAAAATTCTGAAGGTAATCATCCAAATAATTGAAACTCTATCTACTTTTCCATCTCCCACTAAGCTTAGCATAAGGATCTATAAAGATATAACATGAGAAAAACTTGTTTTTTCCGGTACATATTTCTTAACATTGATCTAGCAGGTTTCGGGGCTACCAGGAAATGTCTTCAGCTTAATCATGTCTAAGCCTAATGGATTCAAGTACAAAAGCGGACAGTACATATTTTTACAATGTCCAAAAATCTCTCCCTTTGAGTGGTATTGTTCTAGTTCTCGGGTCTATTGTAAAAGTTATAGACATGATGAGTACATGTGCAAATTCAAATTAAATATCTCGTCTTGAAATACATTTTAGGCACCCGTTTTCCATCACCTCAGCTCCTGGAGATGAGTACCTAAGTGTTCACATCCGGACAGTGGGAGACTGGACCCAAGAACTTAAGCTTCTCCTAACAAAAGAAGATGACAATTTGCCTACGGTTAAACGTGGTGCGACGTTTGGTGAACTAATACAACTGGATCAAAGAGGGTAAGTAAAGGCCAGATTTTTTCTTTCATAAATAGAAGGATAAAATGTCTTTAAAGTTTTGATCAAAAGTTGTTTTGGTAACAATATTTTGAAACCAGCCATTTTGGTCCTCCTATTTTTTTGGAGCGTGGTGAATTTAGTTCCTGGTCAACTTATTCTATTCGAAATTTCAGTATCATAAATTGTTACATAAAGTAGAGATTTGTTTCACAGACAACCGAGGCTGCTTGTTGATGGCCCTTATGGAGCTCCAGCACAAGACTACCAGCGCTTTGATGTACTACTCCTCATAGGATTAGGAATTGGAGCAACTCCTTTCATTAGCATTCTCAGAGATCTTCTCAATAACACCAAAACAATGGATGAAGCCGGGGTAAAGTGCAAAATCTGGCTCCCTTTTCAGAAAATATAATTATTCCACTTCCATCTTCAGTTATCAATTTTTATAAGGTGATGTGCAGGAGCCATCAAACACAGAAACAAGTCAAGCAACCAGATCAGATGAGAGCTCCAATAGTTTTACATCGTCAAACTTAACACCAGGAGGAAATAAGAGAGCACGAAGGACTACCAATGCTTATTTCTACTGGGTTACTAGGGAGCCTGGATCTTTTGAATGGTTTAAAGGAGTAATGGACGAAGTTGCAGAAATGGACCACAAAGTAAAACTAATAATATATATGGTGTTCATAAATAACTCTCTACTCTACTTATAAATAGTTTTCTGATATACTAACTCTCCTTGTTCTTCTGTTTTGTTTTTGTTTTTATTTTTAATCTGATTCAGGGGCAAATTGAGCTCCACAACTATCTTACAAGTGTCTATGAAGAGGGGGATGCGAGATCAACCTTAATCACCATGATCCAAGCACTGAACCATGCCAAACATGGTGTTGACATCCTATCAGGCACTCGAGTAAGATCTTCAATACCTGGAGTTGTGAACACAAAATGAACAATGTTCATTGTTTGTGCTTATTGTGATGATTACACACCTAAACATTATAACGTGACCATTTTCCTTTTGTTGTTTTTCAATGGCAGGTAAGGACACACTTTGCTAGGCCCAATTGGAAAGAGGTTTTCAACAAGATTGCCTCTAAACATCCGTTTTCTACAGTAGGTAAATTGCTAGCTACAAAGTGCAGAACCGTTTTCTAAGAGAGGATATTGAATTTTCCTTCTTTTTTCCTGCAATATTGGGACACCAATTATAAATTGCCAATGCTATGCATCACATGAAGTCAGGCCCTAGGCCTTCTCCTACCATCCACAAAACACTACAAATATGCTTAGGAGTAAAGGACACAGATAAAAATTAAGATAAAGGGGCTGTAGTAACCGGTTGAAACTATGAATAATACTATAGTACTAAAGCATGTGCTCATCATTTACATGAAACTATAGATCCAGTTGTTCAATGCAACTATGAAGTAATTCTTCAATAATTTAAATTATTTACACTTATAAAATTATGACTTAGTTTAAAGTATCTTACTAATAATGCAAATCTTAACAATTTAATTTTGAGTGAGATAGAAGTTATACTGATAAAACTGATCCCTCTACATAAAAATGAAAACCAAAGTAGTGAAAATGTAAGGCAAATTAACCGTTCCCTCCTTAAAAAAACTGTTATTGGGAAAGTTAAAGAAGTATTCTAGTTAATTAAGTCAAAAAAAAATTTATCAACAATGATAAGAAGATTAAAACCTATGACCTGAGATAACAATTATTTAACAACTATAATATAATAATACAAATAAATGATTGATAAATTAAATAAAATTTTCATCTGGTTACCATTACTTTATTCACAAATTCTTTATTATTAGGTCTACTCATATGAGTTAATTAAGTCAACTAATAATAATATATTAATTAACCATTGTTCAATATGATTAAATAGTTAAGCAGGTAGATAATCCTAAAATAACATTAGTAGAAATTTAAAACAGAAACAGCTGAGTTGCAAACCATCCCTCTCTGCATACGGAGCACATGCATGCAGGCTAAGCAGTGAGGTTTTTGGAACACTTTTGTATTGATGTATTCAGTTATAAAGCTTGATCCATATTTGTTAGTTGCCAATATTAGTAAATTTTAACAAAGCAAATGTATAAACTTGCAGGGGTGTTCTATTGCGGGATGCCAGTATTGGCAAAGGAGCTAAAGAAGCTATCACTTGAACTGAGCCACAGAACAACTACACGCTTCGAGTTTCACAAGGAGTACTTCTGATATAGGAAATGAAAATCTAAACAACTTTTACTTATTCTTTTGTATTTACCAATTAGATTATTCAAAAGGGAAATTAAGAAATGTGTAGGCCGTAGTAGGAAGGAAGCAACATGTAATTATAGTATATTTGATACAAAAATACGGTACAGTAAAAAATCCAATAACAGAGGAAAGTATAGAAAGGCGAACACATGATCTGAAAACTGGTAACAGTGGAACTGTGGAATCATCCAGTAAACTCTATGAGCAACCTATAGCAAAAAAGTGCATACACGATACAAATCCTGCACATTTCCACTTCTTCACCTTAATCCTCTCACTAATTGCTTTTTCTTTTTGTAAATTCTAAAGACTAGTTAATATCTGTAAAGACTTTAAGTTTTACATTATGATCCAATCCTATAAAATTGTTCTAAGGAATAAATTCAAAGTGTCTAATGACAAACCAAGAACAATAATTATTAAATGAGTTTAAGTCTAATTTATTCTTGTAAAATCAACTTAGTAAGATGAGATTTGTCCTCCTCACTTATATACTATAAATTAGTTTTATTAGTCGATATGAAATCTCCAACACACCAATCACATTGACGATATTGAGTGTTGAAATCGAGAGGACTGATATGAATGAATTATTCTCATTACTAAGTTGAAAAGTCACTTAGACAGTTTCACCAAACGATTCATGTCTTAGTAGACATTAAGAGACTAGATAGTTTATTGAGACCATCTACCACATATGATAGAAATTGCATATCAAAGATCGAAGGGTCTAGCAAAATCAAGCATACTAAGAATCTTTAAACAAAATTTCACTAAGTCAATCTTCACAAATTTACACATTGGTTCAACATAAATATTCTAAGTGATAGTTGCTTTTTGTCACTAAGCCCATTACAGGCTTAATCATCAATCATTTGGATCAAATCCAAGCACTGAAAGAACTTGTTGTTTGACAAAACTTTTGTAATCACATCGGAGGAATTATGATCTGTTGAGACCTTCATTACCTTCCCAAATCCTCATGCAATCTCCCCTCTTACAAAATGCAGTTCCACGACAATGTGTTTAATTCTTTCATGATAGACTTGGTTCTTGGACATGTGTATTGCATTATTATTCTCACATACTATAGTCACAAGTTGTACATAAAATAAAAGAATTTATTAAGTCTTCTTTGTGTCAACACAGGACCTGTAGTCGACATGCTAATCAATATCGTTTGACTTTAATGGTGTCGTACTTGTAAATACATTAGTCATTGCAATACACAACATTTCTTTTATATTTATATTTTGGCTTATCACAAGGTTGCACATTTATGTTAGTAATATTTGTGTTATTGTTATATGCTTAGTGTTTGGTAGATAAATTCTCTTTCAAAATTTATGCTTTTTAGTATAGTTTGAATGAAGGTATACACTACAAGAAAATCATTAAATAGAAACCAATTTTAAAGACAAAAAATAACTAGTTGTTATATTGACTAAATTAGATACTATTTTAGAGACTAAAAATATTATTATATCTAAATTAGTTTTTATAATTGATAAATATTTTAAATTAGTATTTACTTAGCTACCAAAGTACAATTAAGTACAATCATTGTCATCATCCATGTTCATCAAAAGGTGAGAATAAAGACTTTGGCCGCCAAATGTGGAATGTTGGTGAGAGGAGTCATCTGGGTCCAATTCGATGTGATTGGGTTTCGAAAGACTATAGTCAAAGTGCTTTCTTTTCAATGGTATTGTGACGGTCTGTTCTGAGTCAATAACAACAACACTAACAGTTTTCTCTTTGTTCAAGATGCCTTTCGTATGACGAGTCATCTTAGTTCCGCTTAGTGACATTGTGTTTTCTGAAATGGGATAAAACAATGAGTATCAATAAAAGAGTATAGTGTGAGAGTTATAAGTATGATGAGACCGTTGTAGACTTTAAGATTAGTGGGTCGGCATTCGAGTCTTAGAAGAATAGAGGTTTCAAACATAGTGTCCAAATCATCAAGTTAGTTTCAAGACCAATCTCTAGGATGTGCCTCAAAACCAATTATGTTTTAAGTTTATCAACCCCATTGGCTTATGTTTGAGGCTGGGGGTTGTGAGATCATAGTTCGAACACAATCATAGTATGAAAATGATCCTAACACCGATCTCTGAAAATAAAAATAAAAAATCCCCTTTACTTCTCTATTAGGGACAGTGATTGCGGAAATAGACTGGATATGCAGGATTGTGATCAATTTGGAAATATAACTAGAAACGATATCAGATACAAGGAGAAAGAATGAGAACATTACTCAATATAAGAAAAAGAAAGAGGTTTAATCAAGAGACAACAACAACTCGACTGGAAACCACTACTTCTAACTAAACTAAATGCTCTAATTGGACAATCTCTCTTTATTTACTTGAACATTTAACAACTTTGTCTTTATATAGATTTTCATAGAGATGATTATCATTGTGTAATCTATAGGTAAGTTTTCATATAGATAATTATCATGGGAAATAATCTTTATGCGTTTGATAATGTTATCCTTCAAAATTTTGCATAAATATGTCTACGTCTTCGTGTTGTAAATAGAGATAATTCTTTGTAAATAAATATAATGCACGCATAGACACTCATATAACTTAGATTACATATTTATTACTGATAATTTAATTGAAAATAAAATTGTATAATAGGATAAAGATAACATTAAAAGGTTCTTATATATGTGACGTAGTCTATTAAACATAACAAGAGTTAGAGGACTCATAAATATATAAAAAAATATTAATTCAATTACTTAATTATATTTATAAGCATCAAAACTTTTTTACTTAAAAAGATATTTAGTACTAAGATAAATTAGGTCTTAACAACCAACACTCCTACCTTTCCAGGCACAACCACTATCATATGATATGCTCCACTCAACCCACATGGGCTATGATGCTCAAAACCTTCCTCTATTTTGTTTATGAAAAAGTATATATATATATATATATATGAGTTATTTTCTTTACTTCTCTAAGAACATGCTAATATATATTTGCTTTGAAAGCTCATACTTTATTAATATCTTACGTGTTTTGATTAATATATTATTTTTATAATGTTATATATCATACGTTCTAAGTGGGATGTTTTTATCTAATATATTTCAAAAAATGTTTATTTTACATCTAACTACAATTCAATAAATATTAATACTTTAATTATTTATAAAAATTTATAAATTTTTTAGTTTAAAAAAAAATCTAACATTTTATATTTTCTTAATATTTTTATTAAAAAAAATTAATTATTTTTATTACAAATATTAATATTTATTATATTATTGAGTGAAACAGTTAAAATATCATAACCCAACCCAATATAATTTTCAGAAAACTACGGTAGACAAACACAGTGTCAATAAAAATATGGATTTCGATGATGCTCTGAGCTACAAATAGTCTTAACCCTATAAAAGGTCTAAAATTCAGTTTCACTTTAATTTCTTTTCAAAAGGATCTTATACTTTTATATAGATTACTCACATGACATTTCTTTTTATATGCCTGCATGAAATGCACTTTGGCTTAATTAATTTTATTAACAAAATATTTTTTTATATTTGAAATATTAATCTTAATTAAATAAAAATTCAATATAATTTTAATCTCTACATTCTAATAAGAGAAATACCAAATCTAAATCCTTCACTATCCAAATAATGAGGAGGACTAAAGTTGCACATCACTTTAAATAAATGTTGAGATAAAAAAAGAAAACCTTTTGAACCTTTTTATAAAGACTATACACTCAAAGACATCACAGTTTCATGAACTACCACACCAAGTAGCTTCACCTCCAACTTTACACTCTCATCTCTTTTTTTTTTTTAATTATTTTTATCTGATAAAAGAAAACATTTCTCCCAAAAGATACTACTTTTACATGTGAATTCACCATGGAAAGTGATAAAGATATAACATTATTGTTATTATTATTATTATTATATATAGTAATATACATAATTTTATTTGTAGGAAGAAACACAAAAAAAGAAAAAAGGAGTCACACGGTGCTTTACCTAATAAAATAACTAGACATTACAGTTTCAGGTACTTTACATGACCTGCTACCTCCATTTCCCATACCTCTTTCTATCCATTCAATTCTTAGAGATGGTGAGGCCTGACCTGGGCCTGGGCCTGGGCCTGTGCATGGGCATGGACTTTCGAGTCCTACTTTGACCGAGCCGATTAATCATATACAGAGCATTGCTGGTGACCTTGGCAACGTCGGTGACCCTGCGTTTGACGTCGGGCCTGGCATTGCCCGAGAAACCGTCGAGGCAAGTGTCGCCGTCAGTGAGGGCGGCGCTGACCCACGTCTGTGCGTTGCTCATTTGCCAGCGGAAGGTCTCGGAGCGTAGGTGCTGAAGCTCGTCGAGGCTCCGCCGGAGCTGCTCCACGGAGTCCGAGATCTGCTCGGTGCAGTCGTGCAGCGCGGAGCGCTGCCGCTTGCTCATGGCGGCGGCGCCGCCTTTGGAAAGCGCGTGCAGGAACTTGGAGGTCCGGCGGGTGTGGGCCAGGCTAACCCTGAGCGCGGCCCGGGCCAGGTCGAGGGGCGTATTGGCGGGCCCCGGGTAGTGGGAGAGGGTGCGGACGCAGAGACGCGCGTAGCGCGCGTGGACGCAGGATGATCGGAGTAGATCCTGCGGCTTGCTCTGTGCTGCGGTGGTGAAAAGCGTTGGAGATGTTAAGAAAAAGAAGAGTAGAAGCATTTGGAGTTGCATTGTAGCGAGATCTGGAAGAAGAGAGTGAGTGAAGAAGAGTGAGGTGTGGCAGTGCTGGTGGTTGGGAAATGGGAGAATGATTTTGATTTTGGGGAATTAATAGGGATTTTTGTGTTGTGGTGTTTGTAGCTGTATGGGCGGTGGAATTTGTTGGTATTTATAGCTGTGTTTGTGTTAGGGTGGTGAGAGTATTGCTTTTTAAAACTTGAAATTACAATGACCGTTTTATCATGTACGTGGGGTTCCATTTCTCACCAATTACTACATCCAAACGTAAATTTAAAGTTTGTTCGATTTATAATCTAGTATAAAATTTAAATTAATTTTAATACTTTGATTTTATTAATTTTTGTTATATATTGTTAAGTAGGCCTGTATAAAAAAAAACTACATTAAGAAATTATTAATAAAATGATACGCTTGTAAGAAGTTTTTATAATTACTACTGGAATACTAATGTCCATCATGTCGACATCATCTTTTTACCTCAGTAACTCGATATGTTTTATGAGATTCCATAAAAGATTTAAACACATTATTAGTTAGTAATACATTAAATTACATGAAAAACATGATGAAGATATAATTAGGTTCCTTTTAGGCTTAACATATCTATTTATATTAGCGAGGATCTAAGATAACTACATAAATAAGGAATTTCAAAAACATTTTAAGTATGTTTATTATTGGTTAATTAACTTTAAATATGTAGTATTATATTTATATAAATAAGCAGTTTTTTTAATTTAATTTTTGAACCATTATTCCTTTGATGAAAATATAGATTAAAAAAATCTAAACAATTAATTTTAATTGATTGTTATTGTTAAACTTTAAGTATTTTTTTTAATTGTATATTTGCAAAAGAATCGGAATTAATTGTTTAATATATATATATATATATGTATATATATATATATATATATATATTAAATTAGAAATAAAAATTACAAAAGATTTTGTTAATTTGTTTTTAGTTTTTAAAATTTATGTGATTCCGTTCACATGCTTGCAAGCTTAAATATTATGTAGCGATAAATCACAAGTTTTATATAGATCAATCTACTCCAATTTTCTTTTTTTTATGAACCAAATTAGGTTTGCGCAAACAATCTAAATACTCGAATTCAATTTGTAAGTATCTAAATCTATATTATTTTAAGCTTATTTTAATGTATTTATGTCAAATTCAAATTCATGTTTTTTTTTATTTTAATAGGATTTGGATCAAATATACAATGGATAAAATTTTGGATTTTAAAATTCTAAAATCATGATGAATTTAAGTTAATTCAACTTGTGAAATGTTAGGTTTAGTTAGACTTAGGTAAGGCTAGATCGCGTTCAGTTGGGTTTAACTCATGCAAGATCGAGCAAGCTTGAGTCCAAGTCGTGCAAGGTTGGCCAAACAAAGCCTATGAGAAATAGAATTGGGCCACACCAAATTCAAGCTACGTTAGTTCAAATCCAAGTTAGGTTGGGTTCAACATCAAGTCAGGTTGCGTTTAAATCAAATTGGACTAGGTTAAATCTAGGTTGGTCAAGGTCGGGTGGGACCAGTGTCAAGTTAGGTTGGGACAAAACAATGTTATGTTGAATGCATAGGTAATGTTTGGTTAGGTCGAATGCTGGTAAGGTTGAGTCTAAATGAGTTTAAATAAGATTGAGTTGGGTTGAGTCCAAGTATGAACAAATCGGGTTAGGCCTACTTCGTCCTAAATCAAGATAGGCCCATCTTAGGGCGAGGCAAAGTTGTACTAAGTTTGCAAAGGCCCAAATCGAGCTAGGTTAGTAGGGGCTTAGGTTGGGGCGACACGAATTAGGTATAGACAAGGTCAAGAAAGCATGTTATCTTAGGTTAGCTTGAGTCCACTTCATGTCAAATCAACACGGGTCCATATCAGGCTAAGTCGACCTAAGTCTACATCTAGCCGAGTTAACTAGGGTCCACATTAGGCCAAGTTAGGGACATGCCCACATCAAGTTGAATCGAGTTGATGCTAAGATGGGCCTGAGTCGAACCAAGATGAACCCAAGGTGGGTTAAGTCGAGGAAGACTTCAATTGAACCAAATTAACTTAGATTTATGTTGGGTTAAATCATGTCAGTCTCAAGTAAAGACGAGTCAACCTGAAATGTCAGACCAAATTGACCCGAGCTACTATGCACCTAGGTAGACCAAGTTGGTTTAGGTTTGGTTAAAGTTGATTTATTTTATTTAACATAAAGCTTGATTTACTTGATTTAATCTTAATTGAATTTAGATATGAAATTTTGAAAAATAAAATCCAATTAATACCCTAATTGCAACTCTAAAGTCGAGGGGGTGTAAGGAATCCGAAGAACTAGCCAAAGCGAAAGGCTTGAAAAATAATGAGTGACTTACGCGTGTTGACAAAAGATGAATGAAGAGGAATTGTTGGTGCTGTACCCTTAAATGATACAGTTTGTTTTATCACAACACTTTCATCAAATTATTTAAAATTATTTGGGAACAGGACATGTGCAATCTCTGAATTCATTATTTCATCGCATTTCATGAATAGCAATTGCCCCACATTAGGTCAAATCGCCACTGCTACTACCTACATATGCACCAAATGTTTTATCAAAAAAAGTTATTTTTTATCCATTTATTCGTAAGTTTCTCATGTGCATTTTAAAGATATTTTTAAACTTCAAAAATATTTAACTTTAAATACAATAATAATATATAGGTATATCATCTCTACACTAATGTGTGTTTGTTAGGCTAGAAATAAAAGATAAAAAAAACAAAGAAAAAAAAAAGGAAATAGAAGAATATGAATAATTAGGTAAATAAAATTGGGTGAAAAAATCAAATAAAAAAAATTGCGAGACTGCATGAAAAAAAAATGTCCACATGTTCAACCAAGACGTGCGTTGAAACAAGCTGAATGGAACTATGTTAAAAATACAACACAGTCAATTATATCATAAAAATATATTTTGTTTAAAAAGTAAATTTCCATATAATTAATGGTGTATGACCATGAAATACGTAATTATTTTACATATTTATTTTTTATAATAAGAATAAATAATATTAATAATAAATATACTTTATTTTCATTTTATTTTATTTTTTTAATAAAATATCTATTTTCAGTTATTTATTTATTTTAACTAAGTAACCTCTATTTTTTGTTTATCTTTTACCTTTTTTTTCTTCCATTCCCTGTATTTTTATTTCTTTCTTCTTTACCTAAAAATGTATTGAGTATTTGTCTCTGCGCATCAGTGTTGCCTACTGTTCCCTCCAAACTATATTATATTATTATAATAACAAAAATAAATCATAACAATAATAGTAAAATATCGCTAATAAAAATAAATCTAAATAAATAACTTTTTAAAATTACATAATCTCCTAACATTATTATTTTATATTTTATTCTTATTCTACTTCTCTTTTATCAAAATAATATTTATTTTTTATTTACCAAACCATGTTTTTTTATAATTTTTTTCTCCTAAATGTATTTTCTTACTCGAGACAATGGACAACAGTAACTTTTTGATAACTTTTAGTTTGGGATGAGAAAGCAGAGAGGTCGTGCGGACTAAGAATAAAATATAAAATGTAAAAAGGGTGGGAGGTTGTTTATTTCACCTTTGTTGGTTTGTTTATGTCTCTTCAATATAATATAGAGTCCACGTGGATCAAATGTACATAATCCACATAATTTAATTTTATATATATATATATATATTTATTTATTTTTTTTTATTTTCATATAGTATTGTATTCTAAAAAATTCTAAGATTATTCATTCTAAATTTTATAATATAGAATTTTTTTTATCAGCAATAAAAAATAAATAAATGGGAACCACTTCAGAGGTGGTTCAACCCTTATACATAAATAGCTAGCGTCTTACCAACCTCCAATCAAATAATATAAAATATAAATATGTATTTTGAATTGTTCAATATGAAATATTGTAAAATGTGAAACACAAATTTTAACTTCTAGATTCTATAGTCTAAGAAGTTTCTAAATTTCACATTCCAAAAATTTTACCCATCTTATTATACATGTGTCGTGAGAATAATATTGCGATACCATTTACCTAATTCAACTAAATAAAAACAAATTATTCAAAATTTATTTTTCATTATTTTAAAAACAATATTTTTTAAATATTCTCCCTCGGTTGTGCTTTCCTCTCTTACTTTTTTCGTGTTCAGTATTCAGTTCTCAGTCAGGAGTGCACTTACAAAAGATGATTCGACGATGAAGTAAGTGTTCAATATTTGAGTGTAGTTAATATATTGATTAAAACGTACCTTATTATTGTATAACATGCTTATTTTATAGAGTTTGTAATGAGCTCTATCATTAATGGGTTGTATTTAATGTGTATCATAACTTAAATGAAATTACCTTATTTATCTCGTATTTTCTTACTTGACCTGATACAACTTTAAATACCAATAGATTTTTAATTTATAAAAGAATATTTAACTTAGTTAATATAATAACTAATTATGTTTTTATCTAAAATTACTTGTTATTTAATGATTTTTTAATGATATAAATATATATATATATATATATAATTATATTCAAAATTAAAATTAAAATTAAAATTAATTTTATTACTACAAGTTAAATTTTATTTTTTTATTTGCATTTTTTTTTAATGTTTTTACTTTTTTTTAAAAGATATCAAAATGGTTCGTTAACTCGACATCAGGTTAAACTGGGCCATTTTTTTTGTCAACAATAAAACTAGGCTTAAAAATCACAGTGTACTTGTAATAAAGTTAACACAAATTTATTAATCCATTTTGCCACATCTATATGACTTTATTGATTGTTGAATCTAGAAAGAGAATTAAGATATGATTTATATTTTTTGTTACATAAATAGGAGTTTAAGTGTATACATATCTATCTTTCTTTAAGTGCTTGTAGAACATATTAATCTCATCCAAACTCTCAATATTTGTGCATAAAGAATCTTGATGAGTACACTTAGAAGGATTAAAAATAATTTGTTTCTAGATCGAGATGTCCTTTGTTCCTAGATTGATAAGTCTCATTCCTCTAATGGTCTCAATGTTCCCTTTCATAAATATTTGTACTACTCTCTCCATGTGTGTCATCTCATGCAAAACCAATCTCATGCAACTTATTAATAAAATAATAAATGCATAATATTAATAATAGTCTTAATCTATTTATATTAATTATTTACTTTATCTTGATAAACCTGTTTACCTCCTCAATGCTTTAATCATATATTAAGCCTAGATTATATAATTATGTTATCTAATTATATTAACTTAAACTATGATAAGAAATGGTAACTTTTGTAATACAGAGTCTAGGTCATCTTAACTATTTAGGGGTGGATTTTATAAAGGCTATCATTAAGGATGATTCAAATATATTTGAATGGTGAGAAAATTGAAAAAGAATAAATGATAGAAGAGAAAAATATTTAAATATGAAACATCGTATTTTAGAAATTTGGTTAAAAAATGGTATTATTTAGAGGTGACAAATCAAAAGAAGGACATAGACGTAGGGCATGAAAATGATGTTAAGAGTTGAAAGGCATATGAGCAAGTGGAAGACAACTTTATTGGAAAGAATGAATTAAATATTTGAAAAAGTTAAGAAATTATTTTGAATCAAAGGAATGAGAAGGAAGAAAGTCAACTTGCATCACTCGAAAAATACATAGGAACTAATTGAATATGTAAGAACTAATTGAAAGAAATAAGAGAAGGCAAAAAGTTGTAGCAACTGATTGAACTTAATTGTACAAAATTGCAAAATTGATCTTATTCATTTTGATCTACTCAATCATATATATAATAAAATTACAATTACTGGAAGCTATAAGATAAGAATACTAACAGGCCTGTAAATTGACCATTAATGCAATATAACGGTAAAATAGTTTAAGGGTAATAAAATCTGAATTAATAACCAACAAAATCATCAAAGACAAATGCTAAGTATAAGAGAAATTGGTTGATCGAAGTATTATAGCAACATTATAAGTGATAGAGCATGTAAGACAAATTTTAAACATCAAGAACTGCACTGAAGAGACAATTATAAGCAAAATATAGGATATTATTTGACCCCATTAGGAAAAATAAATGGATTAGCAACTATTATTATTTAAGCATGCATGCAAGTGTAATTATCATTATTTGATGAACACACATACAAAAGACATTTACCTATCCACATTTTAAGACTACTAAAAGCAATCTAAATGTAGCGATAAACTTAGCATGTGGTTTCATACACCTACTATGTCGATAGCCATGGTTGTACAATTAGGTGAAAAATTTCGTGTTCTTTATTCTTTATAATTCTTGTCTTTACTCTATATTTTTATTTCTATAACGTATTCTTATATTGTATGACTTTATAGATATTATTTAAGATCTCTACTTCTTTTATGACTTCTCTTCGTCCAAATTCGGGCTCTTTCTACTTGTTTATAAGTCATATATGTTATTTGTGTTTAATAATGCGTGTGTTTATCATTTTAAGGTTTAGAATATGATATTGAAATATTTATTAAAGTGACATATTTGAGTGCAAGTTATACCTTAAAGTTAGAAATTTTCATTATAATTTATTATGAAAATATTTAATATTAACGAGACTTAAACTTTAAATCTAACTCAACCTTATAAAATCAACCCATAAAATTATTTTTAAATTCATATATTATAAAATATTCTTATTTTTACTCGATACAAACCCATAAAATGTTTTTTAAATTCATATATATATATATATATATATATATATATTATAAAATATTCTTATTTTTACTCGATGCGAGATCTCCAACAAATCCAACTAATAGCGATACGGTGATCTGATATGCTCATCTAACAAACTCTTGTTATAATATACTCTAAATAATTCTAATACCATATTAAAAAGTGGGCTTTAAAGCTTAACCCAATTTTATAAAATTGATTCATAAAGTACAATTTTGTACTTATTGATATACTATGAAATGTCTTTATTTCTAATCACTACAAAAAAAATCAGTATTATCTACGAATTTTTACTCACGGATCTGAGTTCGTAGGTAAATTCAGCATTACCTACCAACTATTACCCACGAATCTTTTTACCTACCAACTTTTACCTACGGATATTTATTACCTACCAACTATTACCACGAATCTCTATTACCTACGAACTATCACCCACGGATCTCTATTACCTATCAACTATTATCATAATAATTATATACATAATATTAAAAATATTAATATAATATGAAGAATTTTAAAATCATAATTAATATTCATAAATAATAATAATCATAACTAATTTATGAATATTATTAATATTATAAAATTAATAAAATTATAAAATTAATAAAATTAATAATATTAATAATATTAATAATATTAATAATATTAATAATATTAATAATATTAATAATATTAATAATATTTAATAATATTAATAATATTAAAATACTTAATAATAA
>Ga0123342_1003306_pt1 | contig 25961 bp, 30 predicted proteins | sample Turbeawhitnodule_FD_89960 | JGI IMG/M metagenome (GOLD analysis project Ga0123342, IMG submission 89960) | Root nodule microbial communities of legume samples collected from Mexico - Turtle bean Mexico white nodule | ecosystem: Host-associated > Plants > Roots > Nodule | place: Mexico: Nepantla...
ATTGAAACTGTGACAACGTACGCCTTAGCTATTGAAACAGTTATCTCCCTGAATCTTGATCGATAACTTACAAGACAAAATGGCTTGAATTGATGTAAATATTGTCCTACAATATTGTTCTGTCAATAGGCTTTCTCTCTTTCTCACTCATTCATCACACTTGGTAGTTCCTATACAATATGCAACTATCAATACACACAACTATCGCAACTCGATCTAAAATAGCTCAAGGATTGGAATAAACCAAGCATCGGTATATATACATTATTCAACAAGACAACCTTACCCAAATATGTCCATAAGAACTAAAATGTGTTGTTTGCTGTACAGACAATGGATTATCCCTCTTTTTGGCTAAAATATACATAGATAAACAAATACATCATGGACATACATGGTCAAGAGAAAAGGGAAATTAATGAAGAGCATCTTGATATCAACCAGTATTCTCAATAGTAACCAGTATTTCTCTATGGTGTTGATTGGTGGAGGAAGAGAGATTTGGCCAACTCTTCAATCCAAAAGAGGAAGCCAACACTTGGGAGGTTCTAACCTGAATTATCAAAGAAGAAAGAACCTAAGGGGAGCTAAGAACAATAAATATATGTGCACTCATTGGCATCAAATGTGAATTGTATTCAAAACTATTTTAGAAGTACATGGATGATGTAATTGTTGAAGAAGAGCTTTGATGACTTCAAATCTCCATGCATTGCTTGAATGCTGATTGTAGCTTAGTTGTGTGTGTTCTCGGGTAGTTTGAATTTGTTAATTCACTTTTAGTTTGAATCTAAAGCTAGTTTAATTCAAATCTTTTTGAAAAGAGTGTTTTATGTAGAAGCAGAAAAACAAACCAGTTGTTTTGTTGTTTCAATTGGTTGTTTCATACTTAAGGTTTTTGAAACTGGTTTTAGTAGATTTGAGTTTGGTCGACTTTGTTGTCAAACCAATTCAATCGGTTATTTCGACAAAACAACCGACTATTTTTTTTAATTGTCTTAACAGAATTCTGTTAAGTTAGTTAAATCTGCTTTAAATGATTTGAAACTGATTTGGCTTTATAATAAATGTTTTCAACTGCTAATTGGAGTATAAATGTTCTGTTTTACTCTCCTAGCATTAAACTTTACAAGATCAGTTTGAGAAATCAAATTTTCTCTAAGATTGCTTAAGGCTTTGGATATTTCTTTAAGAGTGAAGTGGGACTTGTTGTGTACTTTGATTTGATTTGTACAAGGTGTGATCAATCCTATTTCTTTCTTCATTTATAATTTTGTAAGTACTGGTGTTCACAGTGTCAAAGGGTGTTCTGATCTGTGGTGTGATTGTGGTGTGCCAAAGGAAGTATGTGTTCTTGAGGGGATCAAGATCACTTCTTTGGTGATTGTGTGTTTGCAATCTGATTTTTGATTACTTAGTGGATACCCAGAGGTTTCTAGTGTAAGAGTGAACCAGTATAAAATTGTTTGTGTGATTCTTTCTCTACCTTAACTTTTTTATAACTGCTTTTAGTTGTTTTTTATATTCTGCTGATAAAAACAACCGGTTGAATCGTAGAAAAAACTAGTTGAATTTCTGGAATTCGACTAAAATTGTTTTATATCTTGTGTTCTTGTATTTCTTTGGCTACTATTCTTCTTTGACTTTCTTCATACCTTCAATCTTTGCAAAAAAGTGTTTGTAAACAATTCACCCCCCTCTTGTTTAAGGCCTTCAATTCTAACAATATTTATAGGGGAAGGTAGCTTGTAGCACAAGCTACATCACCCTAACTCTGGATAAACCCTACACTAACCCTAGGATTACCTTGGAGAGTCGTATGCAAGGATGGAGAATAACCTACATCGTAAGCTAGGGTAAATATCCTAACTTGGAGTACATTACACTCCTCTCTCACAGGGTCAGGTTTTATGACCTACTCTAGGTTTTGGTCCAAATAAAACCTATACTATTTATGGCTTAGAATACAAAGCCCTAAAAACTTTATTCTATGTATTTACAATTCTTTGAAAGCATGATTCTTTATTTAGATAGTTATTCTCCTTATTCGTGTTATTTGTCGTTCTTGGTGGTTAGCAAGATTGCATCAATCATTACCTAAAGTTTAGGCCACGATTTTTAGGCTTTAGGCCATAGTTTTATGTTGTTTCCTAAAATGATATTTAGATAGTAATTTTAGAAACAACTCTTGAATTATCTTAATGAATTATCAACCCTGATAACATAACATATAGACTCATAAAAAAGAAATAGACTCTCTCTCTCACACACACTATGTAAATTAAGTCTTCTTTCTTCAATACTTCAGACTTGGGTTCATCAAATATAACATCTCCAACTGCATCAACATGGTTTTTCATAACATAAAATATGTTAATGAACTATAGAGTGTAATTGGATTCATCTATTAATTGTGAGATAAATATTAAGTTGCAATTTAGCTTGTGTGAAAGGACAGTTGACTCTAGAAAGGGGGGTTGAATGGAGCTTGAACTCAAATCACTTAGTTGAAAAGCAAAGCAATTACAATGTCTAACAAGTAAAGGATATGGAGAAGTAGACAAAAGATTTATACTGGTTCATCCAACAACTTGGGATACATTCAGTACCCTGAAACAACCTGCTTAAGAGCATTCACTAACACGAGAATTCAACACCTCTCTAGGCATCGCTATTATTTGACACCTCTCCATGTAACAGGAGTATTCGACACCATTCCAGGTAAGACAAGTATTCAAAACCTCTTCAAGTACACAAGTATTATACACCTCTCTAGGTACACAAGTATTCTACACCTCTTTGGACAAATCAGTCTCAATCTCCCCCTAAGATCAAGACCTCTCAAATATATGACAAAACTCTCTAAAGAGGTAACAATGAAAGCTCAAAGGGTATGCTTCATTGAGTGAAGGATTTACAATGGTTAAAAACACAACCCAACTCACAAGATGCTCTACAATAGCAGATGCAAATTGTATAAGCATAACTTTTTTACACATGTATATATCACTTGACAATGGCATTTTTATCTCGTTCTATGTATGTTCGTTGTGTGTTCTTCATCTTCAAGGTCTTTAAATAGCCTTATAAAATGTGACCCTTGAAGCTTCGTGTGAGGAAATTTTTCTCATAGCCGGTAGACGCTCAAAATGGTAACTTTTGCTCTGATTGATTCTTCCATGACTTTAACGTGTGGATTAATTCAAATTGTTTTTTTTTATTCTTCAAATTGGAACATTGTAGCTTTAATGTTCTTAACTCAATTTGGTGATGAAATCTACCACGTTGTTTCTTCATCAATGCAAAAAATGCTTAGATAGGAAACATATGCTCTAATGGAATATGTGCGTCTTCAACATATATTTGCACTTTCAAACTATTTCTTTATCGGTATAAATTTTGAACTTTGAGGCTTTAACACTTTTTGGCCAAATCTTTGATTCACTGTCTCCCTTGTGCTAGACACTAAAATCAGAATGTTCTGTTATGAGCCTTTAATGAATTTTATCACTTGTTTACACTTTGAATCATATTTTTCTTTCTAAATCTTCATTCACAATGGTTTGATAATGCTTTAAAATTCATTCGTGCAAATCTCACAGAATGGCTTCATCTTTATGTCATAAGACGCTTGATAAGGAAACTTCAGCTTTAATAATATGTGTCTTGACCAATTAATATTACATGATTTAATCTTTGAATAATTTCCATATTTAGATTGTTCGTGGAAACTCTTTGCGTTTGTACAAATCTCATTCAACACTTCATCTTTTTGTCATCAGACACTCGAAGAAGAAACTTCTAATATAAATATTTCTTCGTATCTTGAGCGTTTATTTATTGATGTTGCACTTTGAAATCCTTCCACATTTCTATATATTTAATATTGAAGCTTGATTCTACTTTAGTCTCAGTCTGCACAAATCTTGCATTGTAGCACTTTAGTTTTCCTGTTATGCTCGAATAGAAAACTTCATATTTGATCTTCATACTTGTCTTTTAAGTTCCTTCAAGAATTTTTGGAAACATTACGAGTATCAAAGATAATAATAAAGATCATAATAATGAACGACTATCACTGAAACATTATCTTTACTATTTCTGATTATCTAAACCTTCATTTCCAAAAACTCTACTGTAATTGTGTTTTCAAAAACTTTTTAATTCTATTCAAGATTTGAATGTTTTATTTCAAAAGCTTTGGTTTATAGGAACTAAGATCATCAAATAAGGTTCAGAAACATTAAAGCAATGTCAGAACATTAAAAGATTATAAAGATGAAGTATATACATTCCTTGAAATGTTAGATCGTCTAACATGTAGAAGACGAAGTGATTGCATGTCATGTACAAGCTCCATTAATCGTCTAGTGTGACTATGAGCTCTATCTTATTTAGTTTTCTTTGAGCTTTTAAGTCTTTTGACTTCATATAGCCTTAGGTACCGTTTGTCAAGACTGTTTGGTGTAACCTTCTAATGTTGGATCGTCTAGTCAGTTTACTCCAATGAGACCTTCTATCATATTTACATTATGGACTGGCTAACATGTTGATTCTCCAGTGATGTCTTACGAGACCATCTAGAGTACCTTTATACTCTTCATATTGTAAGACTGTCTAATTAGTATATCGAGAATAAGATCGTCTGACACGTGACCGTCTAATAGGTTTAGTAAACCTAGAACATCTAATGAGTATTTATCTAAATCTGCACATGAGTGAGCTTTGTAGAATTTTTAACACATCTTATAGTGTTTGTTATATCAAAACTTATAGATTATTTTCATAAGATTGTCCAATGGGCGTTAGAACATCTAGCTACTAGACCATCTAGTTGTTGATCAAGAGTGATCAAGAGCTTTGAAGAATCCAAATCCAAGATGTTTGATGAAAGGCTGGTGTTGCTGCTGTGTATGGGTGGGATCTGGGTAGATTAAAGTGTAATTCACTCCTTGTTTGAATCCAGAACTGATTTGATTTGAAAACTTTTTTAAAATAGAATGTTTTTTAACTAAGTAAAAAACAACATGTTGTTTTATCGAATCAACCGGTTGTTTTGTTCTTAGATGGTTTTGAAAAAGGTTGAAACTTGTTTGACTTGGTTGACTTAACTGTCAAACTAAATCAATCGGTTGTTTCGTGTTTTCAACCCATTGTTTCTTTGAAAATCCTAACAGAATTTAGTTCTAATTTGTGAATCTCTCTTAAATGATTTCTAACTGAATGCGCTCCTGTTTTAAATGTTTTTAATTATTCTTTGGAGTATAAAAAGTTAGTTATATGCTCCTGGAAAGTAAGAAAAATAGTTTTGAGAAATCACAGTGCAAATTCAATTTCAAGTTTTCAAGATTCACATCAAGCTTTGGATTTTCAAGTGTGTGGAATAGGATAGAGGTGTTCTTCTGATCTTTAAGCTTTGTAATACCTAGGTGGATTCTATTCTCTTCTTCCTTAATTACTGTATTTTTGTAATTGGGTGTAAGTGCAGAATCAGAGGATGTTCTAATTTCTAAGGATTGTTGTGCCAAAAGGAGTGTGTTTCTTCATGGGCTCAAGGTCACTCTTTTGGTGGTTTATGTTGTAATATAGTTTTGGTTGCATAATAGAAACCCAGAAGTTTTTGGGGACTGGATGTAGTTCTGGGTTTAAGAGTGAACCAGTATAAACTGCTTGTGTGCTTTTTCTATCATATGATTAGATGTTCCATTTCAATTATCCACATAGTGCCACACTTACTTGTCATCTTCTCCTTCGAGTTTTCCTATTGAGTATTCAAAATTTTCATCAATACTTTTTTATTTAATGTTTAGTCTAGCAAGACCACTCTTGTCTACATTGGAGAAAATTGTGTTTACGCTCCTAACTATGACAGTTTGTGCAACATTAGCACAAACACTTCCTCGTGCTTTTTGCATCCTACTATACCTTATTATTCTACCTTGCTTCATGTATCACTTTTTGTTGCAGCTTGGCATAATGATCTGGAAAAGCACTCTAAGTGTTTCTTTGTCTTATGATTACTACAGTGAAGGTCCTCACGATCCAAGTGGTAGGGCGTTTTGAAGACTAGCTATCGTCTCTAACCTGCACAAACTTTCTCACCAGATGACTTCACCACTATATTGTTAGCATTAAACTCAAAGTCGTCATCAATTTTATTTAGAAATTTGAATGGGTCAATAATTATTAGCTTCAATTATAATTTTGAATGTCATTTATACTATGGTTTTAAATGTAATTTATAGTATAGGTTTTATGAGAGAGAAGGTAGAATTTGAGAACTCTATTGTAAGACTATTTAGAAATTGTATTCTCATTTGAAAAGCAGCAGTGAAATAAAAGTTATATTCTTTGTTCATAAATTGGTATAAGAGTTATGACCAGTATAAACAATAATTTGTCCCTTCCTCAATTAACAAAGATGACCAATTATGACAAATTGAGCATCCAAATGAAAGCTCTTCTAGGATCCCAAGATTTTTGGGAGGTGGTTCAAGAAGGTTTTGAAGAACCAAAAAATACCACTCGTTACTCGGCGGCCCAAAATAAAGTGTTGAAAGAGACACGATCGAAAGATAAGGCAACTTTGTACATGTTGTATAGAGTTGTCGATGAGTAAAATTTTCGAGAAGATTTCTTATGCATCCACTTCAAAGGAAGCATGGGACATCTTAGAAAAGGTGTTCAAGGGTGTAGTTCGACGAGTTAAACAAATGCGTCTTCAAACTCTACGAGGTGAGTTGGAGGCCATGAAGATGAAGAATTCAGAAGATGTATCTAGTTACATCACTCGTGTGCAAACGATAGCCAATCAACTTAAACGTAATGGAGAAACTCTCACAGATGCAAGGGTCGTGGAGAAGATTATTAGGTCATTGACCGATGACTTTGAAAATATTGTATGTGCAATCGAAGAGTTAAGAAATGTGGAAGAGATGACCATTGATGATCTCGCGGGTTCTCTTAAAGCACATGAACAATGAAAGAAGAAAAAGAAACAAGAAGTCTTGAAGGAAGCCCTACAAACAAATATGACTATTAAAGAAGACAAGGTGATGTACATGCAACATAACCAAGGAAGAGGAAATGGACGCAAAGGTCACGGTTTTGATCACAACGGAGGTCGTGGTCATGGAAACAACAATGAAGATATGGGACAAATGAACCAACAAAACTGGTGTGGACGAGATCGTGATCGTGGTGGTCGCTCACATCGTTCAAATGTTGAATGTTACAATTGCGGAAAATATGGACACTATGCAAATGAGTGTTATGCCAAGAAAATGTGGAAGAAAATTCAAATTTAGTGCAGGAAGATGAGACAAAAGATGAAGGAATTCTCATGATGGCCAATGAAGACGTCACTCTAGATAGTGACATGATATGATATCTAGACACTGGTGCTAGTAATCATATGTGTGGGCACAAACACCTATTTCTTGATATACAAAAGATAGAAGATGGACATGTGTCTTTTGGAGACTCAATAAAACTTCCAATCAAAGGTCGAGAAAAAATATGTTTTTTCCCAAAAGGACGGAAAAGAAGGTACAATGGAGAGTAATATTCTCAGTATGGGACAATTATTGGACAAAGGTTATTCGGTTTTTATGAAGATCGAATTTTGCACTTGAAGGACAAAAATGGACGAGTTATTGCAAACGTGGAAATGGCGAAGAACCGGATGTTCAAACTCAACTTAAAGAGTACATTACCAGAGAAGTCCCTTTGTGATGAAAAAATTGAGCTTAAAGGTTTAAGGGAAAAATCAAGTAGCTTGGAAGAATTGTGCAATTCATTGACTAATGAAAAGCATAATCTTCTGAATGAAAGGAGTGTCCTGGTATCTCAATTGCAAAGTGTTTAAGCAAAATATGATAACCTGGAAACAAGGTTTACAAAATTGGAAGAAAAATATGTTGATATGGAGAAAGAAAAATAAAGTAGAGTCAATCAAGTAGAAGAACTCCATTTGTTGCTTTTGGAACAAAAGGAAAAGGTGAATGAATTCTTGTCCAAATTAGAAGTCCCTTGTAAGTTTTCAAATTCCCTTGAAAATAGTGGTTTTGATTTGGGAGAAGATGATAGATGGAATGATGTTGAGGCATTATCTAAGAAGGATATATGGTCTAATCATTATGTTCCAATCTCATTGAAGCTAGAATCTTTCTTAAATCCTTTTAATTCAAAGGGTGAAAGTGGAGAAGATTTTGTTTGGTAAATTAAAAGTAATTTAATTCAAAATTTAGCATGGATTGGTGCAGTGAGGAAAATTGAAGTTGCTTCTAATCTAGAACAGTATGGGGGCAGTTGGGTAGAGAAAAATATAAAATTGGAAGTATGGACGATGATAATCAGAAAAGAAATCTAAATGAAAAATATGAAAAGTTTGAGTTTAAGGGAGAATTTGTTAGCATTAAACTCAAAGTCGTCATCAATTTTATTTAGAAATTTGAATGGGTCAATAATTATTAACTTTAATTCTAGTTTTGAGTGTCATTTATACTATGATTTTAAATGTAATTTATAGTATATGTTTTATGAGAGAGAAGGTAGAATTTGAGAAGTCTATTGTAAAACTATTTAAAACGATTGTATTCTCATTTGAAAAGTAGTAGTGAAATAAAAGTTATATTCTCTGTTCACATATATTCCTTCATAAACCTAACTCTACTTTCTGGCAAATGGTTTAAATATACCACGTGGTGTCACTGGTCATTATAATCTACACAAGTCCTCTTTTGTTAAATTAAAGCATTTTCTGGAAAGAGAGGACGTTGTTGCTCATAGATGCTTGAGGGAGTTGTTGCTAAAGGAGATCTGGATTTGTTCTGGAATGACATGTGGTAAATAAAGAGTTTTTTCCTTAACGCAAGGCTGAGTTAGATACTATTAGACGAGAAGCTGAGAAGGTTCTAGATATGCATATGAAGGCTTCTTTTGAGCCCCTTGAGCCATCTATTGTTCATGAGCATGTGGCTGAAGTTGTTGATGATCAGTCTCGATCTTGAAGATTCTGGATGAAGCTCCTCAGCAAGAGTCTGAAGAACCTAAAGAGGTCTCTCAGTGCTTGGAGTTGGTGCTTTCTTTTAGACCATCTTCACTTGTTAGTGCTGATCAAAAAGTTCCATATGCCATGCTACATTTCAACAATGATGATTTCTTTGCGAACCCTTTTGATGATATCAAAATAGGGGAGAAAATGGCTTAGTTGTTTTATACAATACTCTTTTATATATATATATATATACATATAATAAAATAATTCAGTCAATTTGTATATTATACAGAACCTACATTTTTTTTTCTCAACAAAAAATAAAATAAAATAAATGAGGTACTTAGGGTACCTCAACCTCTGTACAAGATCTAAACAACCCAAAACAACATTAATTATTGGTTTCTAAACTTAACACCCTACAACCAGCCCAAACATATTAAAAGGAAATAAAAAACCAATGTCTGGCAGCTCCCATTAAACCACATTCTTCAGAGCCAAGAGGATTAACCGAGATTGTGACTGCAGAAGCTGTTTTGCACCGCTAAACATTACAAACTAAAGAGGTATATAGACCTAAAAGGTGCCAACACGTGCCTCCTCGTAATACAACCAACACAAATACATCTAACAAAATCATAACGCCACAGAGAAGACAGAACTACAGAGTTTTCTTTATAGCCCTTAACAGCTGGACATGTAACAGAAGAACCATCAGCTTTTGATCCAAAAAGAGAAGCTTGTACCCTTTCTTCTACTCCCCCATACGGCTTCCAATTCCAAACACTTCCATGACTCAGCAACGTTTTTAGTGCTTCCATAAAACCATTAATCAGAATAACAGACTCTATTTATCCTACCTTCCAGAATAAACAACACCTTGTTTCCTTTCTAGCACTCCTATAACCACGCCATCACTTCGCTTCCTTCCATTCTGCTTCCCTTAACCTACATATGCTGGCCACAAGTGCTCATTAGCTTTTCTTGAGGTTAACTCCTTTGGTCGACCTTATATTCCTGCATAAACCCTGTTTCAACTCAACCTGTGATAAACAGCAAAATCACCTTGCCCAGCATGTCCTTGTGCCGAACCAGCATCCCCGCAACACATGATCCATCAAGGCCTCCCAGCTCTTGGATAACAGACCAGAGAGGGTGCTCCTAATCAAACAAACCTAGTTTGTATTCTTGCATTTCTAATCACTAAAGCAACCTCCCAGCATCCCACTCCCTTCTAGCCCATGTACCTTCTACATAACCTAAAGAATCAAACGCTCTACAACATCCTCCACTTCAGCAGCTTTGCATACAAATGCCGGGATTGAGAATCCAATCCGAGAAAGAATAGCTAAGAGCATAAGTCCCATGCTTCAAACTTAACCACGCAGATAGTTGGGTTGAAGAAAGATTTCTTCAGCATCACCTATCCTTGTTTAAACACAACTGAGTTTCTCTGATCCCATATACTCCGTATAATAGCAACCCATAAGCCCTTCCAGACCTGATTCTGTTTGGTAGATAAATGAACTAGGTGAAAGCTCTCAAAGTGGTTTATAAGGTCCTTGTGTTGAACGGACAAGATACCTATCCACCTAAGACAGAGTGACCAAACACGTTGTGCAAAGATACAACACATAAAAAGATGATGAGTTGATTCTTCAGCTGAGGGAGGAATCAACCCTCCAGGCCAAGAGTTTCTCCCAACGCGAAGCTCCCTTGCACCAGAAGTTGGCAAATCTTCGCCAAATTGAGAAGGAGACCAAGAAGCTCCTTTTTGACAAATCTCAAGAGGCCCTTCAAGCTCAGTCGAAGATTCTGCCCCTCCGAAATGAGGTTATCGAGCTGAAGGACAAAGCTGAAGAACGCCTGTTGTGTATTGTACTAACTTTGCTAACAACGCCTTTAACGCATATTTACACCTTAGGTAGCACGCTTCCTGTCACCTACTTTACCTTCGTACGACCTTCATTATCTTAAGGTATCGGTGATGTGCGCGCAACTCTTGGTTGGTCTTACCTTCGTTGTACGAAGATAGGGAAAACCTTCACTTGCTGCTTCTACCCTTCATCTTGCAAGATAAGGGAAAGGTCTTCCCAGCGATTTCACCCTTGTCTTTAAGGACAAAGGAGATGTCTTACTAGTGATACTGGTGAACCATGTTGTCCTCAACCTTGCCTTACAAACAAGGGAGAGGTTTGCTTTCTGACCTCGACCTTGCTCCATGAGGCAAAAGAGGATTTAACTGTTGATCCATGGTGTTCTACCTTGGCGTTCTTACTCAAGAGGGAGGCGTTCTCTGCGAACCATCCTATCCCAATCTCGAGATTTCTAACCCAAGTGAAAAGCTCGTAACTGACCTCGTCCTCGCCCCTTAGGGCAAGGGAGGATTTAATTGGAAAACCATATCGTTCAACCTTGGCGTTCTTACTCAAGAGGGAGGCATTCTCTGCGAACCATCCTATCCCAATGTTGAGATTTCTAACCCAAGTGAGAGGTTCGTAACTGACCTCGTCCTCGCCCGTAAGGCAAGGGAGGATTTAACTAGCGAACCATATCGTTCAACCTTGGCGTTCTTACTCAAGAGATATGCGTTCTTTGCGAACCATCATATCCCAATCTTGAGATTTCTAACCCAAATGAGAGATTTGTAACTGCACTGTACAAAACGCCTGAAGATATATTCTTTTAACTGAGTAACTAAAATTTTATTGGGTGACCTCGTTAAAAAATCCTTATAAGGGAAAAAGAGTGTCCCCTAAAAACTGTGTACAATGCAATAATTCAACTGAAATAAAATTTAAGGTTAGCTGCGTTCCATGTACGAGGGATTGCTTCACCTTCTAATGTCTCGAGCCTGTATGCTCCATTCCCAAGGGCCTCTGTCACTCTGAAGGGACCAGTCCACTTGGGAGACAACTTGTTCTCTAGCTGGTATGGGTGGGCCTTCCGCATTACCAGGTCAGCGACCTGGAACTTTCGAGGTCTCAGCTTGGAGCTGTATTTGTACTCCACCCTTCTCTTCAAAGCTTCAGCCTTGATTCTTGCTTCCTCCCTCACTTCATCCAGTAGGTCCAGGTTCACCTTTCTTTCTTCATTATACTCTTCAACCACGAAGTTCTGGAAACGTGGTGAGTTCTCCTGGATCTCTACAGGAATCATTGCGTCCGAACCATACACCAAGTTGAAGGGTGTTTCTTTGGTAGTAGACTAGGGAGTAGTGTGGTAAGCCCACACAATTCTAGGAACCTCCTCTGCCCAAGTCCCTTTGGCCTTCTCCATCCTTCTCTTCAGACCTCTGAGCAGGACTCGGTTGGCGGACTCGACCTGGCCGTTTGTCTGGGGGTGTTCGACTGATGCGAACACCTGCTTTATTCCCAGCTTCGTACATAGCTTGACCAACTGTTGGCTCGCAAACTGGGTGCCATTGTCAAACACTAACCATTTTGGGATTCCAAAGCGGCATACTATGTTTTTCCACACAAAGTGCTGGATCTTGTGGGCTGTAATATGTGCTACTGGCTCAGCCTCTATCCACTTTGTGAAGTATTCTATGGCAACCACGAGGTACTTCATCATCTGTCGCACCGCTAAAGGGAAAGGCCCTAGAATGTCGATTCCCCAAGAATGAAATGGCCATGGGATATACATCGACCTGAGCTCTTCTGGAGGTGCCTTGTGCCAGTCAGCATGTTGCTGGTACTGCTTGCATCGCTATGCATACCCTGTGCAATCTTCCCTCTTGGTTGGCCAATAATATCCTGCGCGAATGGCCTTTGATGAGATGGCTTGACCGCCGATGTGGCTCCCGCATATCCCTTCATGAAGTTCTGCCACGATGCGCGTACATTGCTCACCACTTACACACACCAGGATAGGGTGAGTGAACCTGTGCCTGAACAACTTTCCATCGATCAAGGTGTACTTGCTCGAGTTTTTCTTGATATTTCTAGCCTCTGTAGGCTCTAGCGAGAGTACCCCATCAGTCAAGTAGCATTGGTAGGGTGTCATCCAAGTTTCTCCTGCTTCAACTAGGCAAACCTGCAACAACCTCTCCCCCCAACAACTGTGTACGCGCTTATTTTGGGCGTTTTTAACGTGTCCTGAGTCAACGACCGATGACTCCTCTTTATCTCCTCAGAAATGCTGATCTGTTGGACTTCTGATGTACTATCTGTGGCAGTTTGAGGTGTTCTCAGGGTCTCTTGAATGACAGTCCTCTGTTTTCCCCCCTTTCCTGAACTGGCGAGCTTTGCTAGCAAGTCAGCTCGGGCATTTTGTTCTCTGGGCACGTGGACTAACTCAAACACTTCAAATGTCTCCCTCAAAACCTGGATGTACTCCAGATATGCGGCCATCTGAGGGTCTTTAGCCTGGTATTCTCCCGTGACTTGACCTATGACTAACAAGGAGTCACTCTTTGCCAACAAACCTTTCGCACCCATCTCCTTAGCCAACAACATTCCAGCGATCAAGGCCTCATACTCTGCCTGGTTGTTACTGGCCTTGAAAGCGAACTGCATGGCCTGCTCAATCAGTAGCCCATTTGGCCCTTCCAAGATGACCAGCCCCACTACCCTGTTGGTTGGAGGAACCGTCTACAAAGAGTACCCATCTGAAACCCACTCCTTCTTGGTGCATGGCCGCCGAGGAGAGCTCTACCACGAAGTCAACATAAACTTGGCCTTTAATAGGGCCTTTGGGCTCATACTGCACGTCAAACTCTGATAGCTCTACTGGCCATCGCATCATCCTTCCTGCCACATTCGGCTTCTGTAAGACCTTGCGAATTGGAAGGTTTGTCATCACTATTACGGTAAAGCTCTAGAAGTAGTGGTGAAGTCTTCGCACTGAGAACACTACCGCCAAGGTTGCTTTCTCTATGGCCTGGTATCTCACCTCAGGCTCCTGCAATACTTTGCTAACAAAATAGATTGGCTTCTGCACCTGGTCATGCTCTTGCACCAGGACCGAACTGATCGCCTTTTTTGTAACTGCGAAGTACAGACAAAGTGGAGTACCCAGTTGTGGCTTGCACAACACTGGTGGACTGCCCAGGTACTCCTTCAGTTTTAGGAACGCCTCTTCACACTCCCTGGTCCATACGAACCTGTTATTCCTCTTCAGGCATTGGAAATAAGGATGCCCTTTATCTCCCCCTGCCGACACGAATCCAGAGAGAGCGGCCATGCACCCTGTCAATTGTTGTACCTCTTTTACTGAGATCGAGCTCCTCATGGCTATGATCGCAACACATTTCTCAAGATTCGCCTTTATCCCACGTTCGGTGAGGAGGAACCCCAAGAACTTGCATGCTTCTACCCCGAACACGCACTTCTCAGGGTTCAGCTTCAGCCTGTACTTAGCTATTGTGGTGAATAGCTCTTCTAGATCTGCTACATGCTGCTCCCTCTGTTGTGAGGTGACCACCATGTCATCCACATATGCTTGGACATTCCACCCTATCATGGGCGGTAATACTCTGTCCATCAGCCTTTGGTAAGTCGCACCTGCATTCTTAAGCCTGAAGGGCATCACCTTATAACAATAGCAAGGAAACTCTGTCATGAACGCTGTCTTGCACTCGTCCCTAGGGTGCATTATGATCTGGTTGTAACCAGAAAATGCATCCAGGAAGCTGAGTAGTCTGCAACCTGACGCACTGTCCACCAAAACGTCAACACTGGGCAGCGGGTAGGAGTCCTTCGAACAGGCTTTGTTGAGGTCTGTGAAGTCGACACACATTCTCCATTTCCCGCTAGCCTTTTTCACTGGCACCACGTTCGCCAGGCACTCAGGGTACTGAATCTCCTAGATGTGGCCAGCCCTGAGCAGCTTCTCCGTCTCTTCTCTGACGACCTGGCGCCTCTCGTCACTGAACTTTCGTCTTCTTTGGCGAACAGGTCGGACTTGGGGCTCCATGGTGAGACGATGACACAGGAAGTCAGGATCTATGTCAGGCATGTCTGAGGCGGACCATGCAAAAGCATCAAGGTGCCTAGCTATGACTTCGACGATCTGGTCCTGTGTCTCTTGGCCTATGGATTTGCCAAGCTTGAACTTCTTCCCACCGATCTCCTTCTCCAACACGTCCTCGGCAGGTTCGGGCCGTCTCTCCCGAGCGATCTCTGCGCAGGTGACCCCTTCTTCCCTCGGAGGTTGAGTGGTAACAGTGAACACTCCTCTCTTCGTCTTGAGGCTATTCTCGTAGCACATCTTAGCCTCATTCTGATCAAACTTGATGGTGATCACCATACCCTCGAGGGAAGACAACTTCATCTTCATGTGCCTCGTAGAGGCCACCGCTCCAATCCTGTTCAAAGCAGGTCTACCCAAAATTATATTGTAGGCTGATGTTTCCAGTGCGTGAAGTCATGCCATCTATGAAGGTCGTCCTCAGCTCTATGTGTCCACGCACCTCCACCTGGTCTCCAGCGAAACCATACAAGCAACCGGTATAAGGCCTCAACTGGTCTGGAGACAACTGTAACTTGTTAAAGGTCGACCAGAACATCACATCGCCAAACTTCCTTGGTCCACGAGGACGCGATGCACCCTCTTTCCTGTTGTCACTACCGAAATCACCACCGGGTCATTGTCATGTGGAACAACGTCCTGGCGGTCGGCCTTGGTGAAGACGAGGTCGACATCGGGAGTCTGATCTGCCTCCTGTACCTCTACTGCCATCACCTCTCGTGTGTACTTCTTCCACTAGGAGGCGATGCATCCTCCTCCTGAGAACCCTCCAGAGATGGTGTTGATCTCACCATGGGCACCTCGTGCCCCTGATCTACTCTCGTGGCTGCTAAGGCCTGATCCCCCTGCGGCTCTAGGAGGAAGTCCTTCAAGAAGCCGTTTTTCACTAGCTCATCCAACTGGTATCCCAATGACAAGCAATTTCGTATGGCGTGGCCATATGCTTGGTGGAATTCGCACCAAGTGTTCTTGCTGGGCCCCAACTTTTTGTCGGTCTTTGGGGGCATCTTCACCCTTGCTGTTATGTTAGGAATAGCGGTCAGCTCCTTGAGCTCTACAAGAAAATTGTGCTTGGGGGGCAAGTCTTCTCGTGTGCACGCTCTACTCTAGGGCTTCTCGTAAGGTTGCTACTTTCCCGAGCCTTTCTTCTCTGTTGTTGCCTCGTGCACCCTCATGGGTTGAGGTCGACCTGCTGCTCGAGGTCGGACAGGACCGACACTGCCGCGTTTTTCTGTGACTCGATCTTCCGCGGCGATGTGCGCCATAGCTCGACGCCTGATCTCGCAGAACGTCTTCGAGTAATACCTAAGCAACGAGTCACTGAAGGGCCCTTGTAACATTCCTTTGGTGAAGGCATGCATCGTCATGGCTTCATCCTTGGGGTTTAGCCTCACCACTTGGACCCCAAACCTGTTCAAGAACTCTTTCAAGGACTCTCCCTGGTATTGTTTTATGTCAAAGACATCGTAAGAGATCGGAGGGGGAGCCCTGTTGATAAGGTACTGCTCTCTGAACAGCGTTGCGAATTGGTTGAAGGTAGTAACGTGTCCATCAGGGAGACTGATGAACCATTCCAACGTTGTGCCTGCCAATGTGCTCATAAACAACTTGCAGTACACAACATTAGATCCTCCTGTAAGCATCATCTGGGTGTGGAACGCTGTGAGGTGAGCCTCTGGGTCCTCTACACCTATGAAGGTGACTTTCGGACCCATAGACATGGTTGGTAACACAGTATCCATAATCGCCTGAGAGAACGGCATCGGGCGTGCCCTAGGTGGTTTGGGTGGGGCATGCTCATCCATCGCGCGCTCCCCTGCCTGTTGCAAACTCCTGCGCAGTTCCTCGTTGGTTCTGCGCAGCTCTTCGTTGTCTGCCTGTGACGCGGCTATGTCAACCCTAGACACCGCTACTGCCTCCTGGAGAGCGCGCATGGTCTCCATGATTTGTTGCATGGTGACGTTGCCCCCTCCAGAGGGCGCAGCAGATCCTTGCCTCGTACTCCTCATATTGCTAGTAAACTCTTAACACGATTGTGAGTGGGACCTGGTTTTATTGGGTTCCATGGTGGACGCCAAATGTTTTCACCAGTTGACTCGTTTGTCGGTTGACTCGAATGACAGTCTTTGGCCCGCCTATCGTTGCCTTCTTAACACGATTGTCAGTGGAATGCGTTTTTGGAATTGAATTCGGCATAGTGCTTCTTTCTCTGTCTATTATCAAGTAATTTTTGAATAATTTGTTGATGCAATGGTGTTGGATAACTGCCAGCTTTTATATATTTACAAACTATAAAGTCGCTAGGATTGGTCACTGTATTATTTTATTTACTATTTTACCATTTTTCACAAATTAAGTGCTCGATGTAACCGATAATGAACCTTGGGGTCCTCATGGTACTGCACTGGCATAGATCTCCCAGGCTACCAAAAAATTGTAAACAAATATGTGAACAATTATCCTTTTAAATACATAATTTGATCTTTGGTGTTCAGTTTTTTTTATGCATATTTTTAATAAACCTGCTAATATGATTGTATCTATTCCTAGACCTCATAAAAACATTTAATAATTTTAAAGCTGTCTTTTATTAATTTATTAATTACGATTAGTTTAACATTAAAAATGAAAAATATTAATTTTATATTAATTTCAAGTAATACATCCATATAAATAAGATAATTATATTGAATCATTGTTGCAGGACAACCTTCAACACGTGATACTGGCTGAATTAATACACCTTCAAGGTGTATTTATCACCCAAATATAATAAACCATAAATAAATAAAAACCCAAGATAAATCCTATTTAGATATATGGTCTTACTAAAATAAAAAGTTCCTTAAACTAGATGTCTTATCAAAGATAAAAACCCATAAAAATAAGAAATATATTAATATCTTAAATAACAATTGTCATGAAGTTCATATATTAAAATAACGCAATAATTTTAATCTATTTTATTTCATGGCTATAGTAAAATATTTGATTTAGTAATAAGAGTCTTTGCTTCTTCTTGATAATAAAATAATATCGATTATAAAGAAGCAGAGAAATTGTCTATCAAGGTGACCATTATTCTATCTTCCCTCCTTGGGAATCACTAACATAACCTTTATGTAAAAAAATAACTTTTGGCTTGGATTGGTAAGTGTTAAACCTTATGAAGAATAGAGTGGTGTTTCAATCCATATACAACAGTCAAGAACACCATACAACAGAAGTCTTTGGTTTCTGACCACCAGAGAACACCTACAAGACTCACAAAACCAGCTGAATGATGCAGTAAAACATCCTAAAGACTACTAAAAACAGCAGCAAAAATTCCAGCACATGCCTTAAGCTAATCTGAACCACTAGCAATCGGGAAAGCACAATAACAATATCTTCAGAACTGCATGAAGTAAATTAGGCAAAACACCACAGCCAATTCCAGAATACCAAACAGCAGAGTGTTAAACAAGACAGCATCTGCACACCGGAACTGAAATTTTACACAGTGTTGTGTTGCTGGAAACATCCACTCTTCTTAACCCCTCTCCTATTCACCTTACACTGGACCTACCTCCACAGCAGCCAACCACTATGCTCAATACTTCCATCCATGGTATCCTCTCTTCCAAGATCAAGAAAGCACCACAAATTATGCACACGCCTGATATATTTTCTTAATTAAGCAAGACCAGCGCAACATTTGTACTGCAAAATACATCAGCTCCTTCCCACAACACTTAGGGGTTTGGATCAGCACAAAGACAATACCTCTTAGCAAAATATAAACCCTTAAAACATCCCCAACCCTGCATCCTGAACTACTAAACTCATTCAACAGAGCTGCTCCTCCATAAAAGGGCTTAAGCATATATGTAGCTAATTGACTTTGTTTTGGGTGAACTTGACATGAAGAAAACTATTGAGAATAGTGATGTTGGTGTAATCTATCAATACTGATTAACAAATTATACTCTAAATATAATTACACAACTGTTTTACATTATAACTTTGTTTCTTATTAATTAAGTTTACATTATAACTTTGTTTTTTATTGATTAAGTAATTTTTTTTTATTCAACTATTCATCTCCATTTAAAGATAAAGATATTAAGATGAATTGAATTTGCTTTTTCTAAAGATAAGTTGTAAAATTTGTTATTTTATTTAAATATACAATTGAATGTTATTTATCCTTTTTGGACAATATTTATTGAATAATATTATTCAATTATGAAAAAAATTGCTTTGTTTAGAAATTTAAATGTTTTAATTAATTATTTAATTATTGAGTAAAATTAAATGTTTTAAGATTATTTTATGTAGGTTTTGAAACAAATAATATTTTATGAAAGTTTCGAAATCTATAGTATTTTACGGAGGTTTTGAACTCTATGAAACTCATAATATTTTATAGAAATTCTTAAACCCATGGTATTTTATGGGGGTTTTTTAAACCCATCGTATTTTACGAAGATTTTGAATTCTATGGTATTTTATAAATATTTTGAAACTCATGGTATTTTACAGAGTTTTGAAGTCCATGATTTTGGAACCTGTGATATTTTACAAGGGTTTTGAAACTAATGCTATTTTATGGAGGTCTTAAAACCCATGATATTTTATGGAGGTTTTCAAACCCATGATATTTTATGAAAGTTCTTAAACCTATGATATTTAAAGAAGATTTTGAAAGACATTTCCTGAAGCTTAAAAAAATCCCAGGAACATGTTTCCAAAGCGGTTTAGCGCGGGGGAAACTATATTCCGAATAAATAACTAAGTGGAGATTTTAACCCTTATTAATGTAAAATTGAATCCGTTAAAATCATGTTATTTGTAGTTTGTCATCTTTGTAAAGTGAACTCAGTCTTGTAACAACATTTTGCATACACTCCATGGTTGAGTTATTTTCATTTGATAACTATCAACCCTATTGGCTTTGAAAGAAAGACGCAACAACATAGCTGTAATTTTATTATTAGCGTCTTGTACGTTGAAAAAGTTTCTTAAAAATTAAGGATTATATCATGTACGTTGACTTTTTAAAAATTAAAGTTTATATGTGTGGGTAAGAAAATTTATTTACACTGTAAGTATTTAAAAGGATTTTTACAATTAATTTAAATAACTACAATCTAAACTATATCTACGTCTATATTACTCGTGAGCATTGTATAACACAAATTAAATTATCTGTTTTTTCTTCCTTGTTCAGTTTCGCATTTTCAACTCACATTGGGAACTAGTTCCACGTAAATCAGCCTATTTTTATTGAACATCTCCCTCAATTCACATTCTGTATACAGCAACCTTAGTTGCATTTTCGTTTTTAAAAGTACGAATATAGGCGTTTAATTTCACATAAATTATTCTTTATAAAGAAGAACTTTCCATACTTTACACCCAAACCTAGGGTGTGAAGATAAGAAAGAATAAACTTTACAACCATGGTAGATCCTATTCCCATAATCTTCATATTCTTCACCACCACAAAAGCAAAAGCAGCATAAATTCTTGTTCCCTCTTTCCAAATATTTACAGGGCTGAATAACAATGGAAAATCGCACAGCACCACACAACACCACTCTCTAATCGTGAACATGGCTCAAGTGGGTTCTCTCTGTGCCGAAATGGAGACCCTGAACCATGTTCTTTCCCTAGTGGAGGCATTCAGAGCATTCGACGTGGACAACGATGGGCGAATCACGAAGGCAGAGCTAGGAGGAATCTTCGGGTCACTAGGGTACAACGCTAGCGAGCAAGAAGTGAGTGCAATGATGCAAGAAGGTGACAAGAACAAAGATGGGTTACTGAGCATACACGAGTTCTTGGAGATGAACACCAGGGACTTGGAGGGTGGGAGTCTCGCGAGCACCCTAAGCACAGCGTTTGAAGCGTTGGATGAAGATGGGAACGAGATTCTGTCCGGGGAAGACCTTCATGGAGTCATGCAAAACTTGGGTCTAGACTTGTCACTAGAGAACTGTCTGCACCTTGTTGCTTCTCTTGATGCAGACGGAGATGGAGCTGTGAGCTTGGATGAATTCAGACTCATTGTTGATTCCCTCCTCTGAGACTACGTTCTGTGTATGTGGTATATGTGATGAATGATCATATGTTTACGTATAGCTTGGTTTGAAGGGTAAAGGTTAAGGAATTAAATAAGAACTTGTGAGATGCAACTTAGTTTGCAAATATAATGCATGATATATATTATAGGATAATGCTACTCATTGTATATATAATAAATTTATAGTTTTGGAGAGAGGTTTGAGAAGAAAGACAAGTGTTGAATTGTATTTGGAAATAATGTTTTGAAACTTCATCAACAAGTTGATGATCCACTCTGAATAATAATATGGTTATTAAAAAATGAACTTTTGTATTTGTAAAAGAAAAGAAAAGATGAAGGATATAAAATATGTGTAAAAAATTATTGATGTCAAAATAGAATGGTTCTTCTATCAAATATGCATATCCAGTAGAGATCATTTATATAGGTTGCGTATCAAATACCTTTGTTTTATCTCTCTTTCTTTTAAGTCCCAACATCAGTTTGTAACAAAATCTCGAGCATCCAGAGAAGTTTCCTTTGGGCATAAGGCAAAGATCACAAACATATTTCTTGGGTCCGGTGGGAAAATGTATGCAAAGTAAAGGAGGAAGGAGGATTGGGGGTCAAAGATATTATAATTTAATCGAGCCTTGCTAGTAAAGTGGAAGTGGAGATTAATGAGTGAGAAAAAAGGGAAATGGAAAGAGATCTTAGTATCTAAGTATTATAATGGTGATGTTAGAAATGAAGACTCTGGTAAGCGTCACTCCTGGTGGTGAAGTGATCTTTCCAAGGCATGTGGAGAGGGAGAAGGTGAGGGTTGGTTCCACAATTCTGTTACATGGAAAGTTGGATCCAGGGATAAAATTAGTTTCTGGGACGATGCCTGGGTGGACAATAATAAGGTTAAACATTTGTTCCCCAGGTTGTATATCATTTCTTTGGATCAAGGAAAGATGGTGGGCGAGGTAGGCTCCTGAAAGGCTATAGAGTGGTCATGGAGGTTAAGGTGGAGAAGGCCTAGATTCGAGTAGGAAAGCTATATGGAGGAAGAGTTGATGAACCTTATTACAGGGAAGATTCTGAGAAAGGAATCTGAGGATGTTATCATGTGGAGTGGGGATTCAAATGGTGTTTTTGTTTTCTGTGAAATCTGCATACCTGACCTTGTGTAACTCTCCCAATGGGGTACCGCACAATGTTTTCTCTCTATTGTGGCAAGTTAAAGTGATACCCAAAGCTGTGTTCACTGCATGCGGCTTTGGTAATAACTGCATTTGTAAATCACATTTACGAATGCGGCTTTGGTAATAACTGCATTTGTAAATCACATATACGAATGCGATTATGGTAATAGCCGCATTTGTAAATGCTATACCCCTAAACCCTGTCACCTGATTCAGAAGCATATACAAATGCGGCTACCAGAAATAGGCACCCTTATAAATAGTATTTACAAATGCGGTTATATAGCCGCATTTTTTATCTCTTTGATTTACGAATGCATGCTGATCAAATGCGACTCTATAGTCGCCATTGTAAATGTAAAATAGCCGTCCTTGTTTAGCATTTCTGCGCTAGTGTATTATGAGTACACGTGAACAATCTATACTTGTTTTGGATGAATGGAAGTAATTTGAGTTTGATTTAAGTTATTTAATTCATGTATCATTTGAATGGAATGCAAGAAATTTCTTTTTTCTTTTTTGTGTAGGTAGGTATGCATTGTACATAGTGTAGTATTGTTAGATATCATATTTTGGGCACAAATGTGTCATTGGACCACACGAATGTGAACTTGTATGTTAATAAATTCATTGATATTGAGTGTTATTTTGAGTAAAAACATTTATTGATAGTGTTGGACATACATGTAAGTGGTTAACTCAGTTTGTATAAATGGTGACCCATGCCAACTTTTGTACAGAGTCATGTGTTTCATTTTGGTTATTTGATTGAAAAGTTGGTAATGCATGATGTGTGTCAATGCACCTAGGTGGAGATTATGAACGTGACTTGGGTGGATGAAACCATGTAGTGGTGGTCATAGGAGACCTTATAGTGTAAGTGGTGACCAATGAATGTATAAGTGGTGACCCATGACAAAGTTTCTGCATGGTTATATGTTTCATGTTGGTTATTGGGATTCAATAATTGGCAGTTTCTGATGTGCATACTGAAAGTACAAGGCAATATTAATAATCATAATTTTAATATTCATAGTAATTGCTAAAATATTAAAAATAATAAATTTAATATTTATAATAATTATAATAATATTAATAATAACAAATATAATATTAATGATAATTACAAAAATATTAATAATAACATATATAATATTAATGAAAATTACAATAATTTTAATAATAATAAATATGATATTAATGATAATTATAATAAGATTAGTAATAATAATTTAAATATTAATGATAATTACAATAGTATTAACTATAGGAGTTTTAATATTAATAATAATTACAATAATATTAAAAATAATATTAAGAATTATAATATGAATAATTAATTAAAATAATATTAATATTATTATTATTATTATTAATATTATTGTAATTATTTATTGAAATTGTAATTTTTAATATTATTCTTACAAAAACATTTTTTTTTATTATTATTAGTATGAAAGAAAAACAAGGATTATTGTGCGCATAATTTATTTATTTTTAAGGGTACGGGGGAGGGGATGAAGGAACATAATTAAGATTGTTAGAATATATGGCCTTAAACAAGAGGGGGGTGAATTGTTTAAAAGAGGTTTTTGAAAACTTTTTTAGGTTTAATGAAATTCTTTGTATAAATCCAGAATAGGAATCAAGTTAGCCAAGAACTCATACACTTATGCAGCAATATACAGAAAACAATCGGTTGTTTCTTCGAAATAATCGGTTGTTTATATCAGTTAAGCTTTACTTGTCTAAACTTTACTAATATCTTTTAAATAATGTTAAATTTTACAACCAATTTTAGTTTAGACGTACTTTTTTTTATATAAATATAATTTGTATTTGGATATATTTAAATATTAATTTATCATATTTTTATGACGACGAGAATGAATTGAAAATTGTAAATGGAAATAGGTAAAGAATATTTTACCCTGATTGATGTTATGACTTTAAGTTGCCTCAAATTTAATGCATGTGATTTAAAGGTATTCTATTATAATTTTTTATTTTGTTTTTTGTTACCTCATTTATTGCGTGTGTTTTGATGTATATGATAATGATGTTAGAACATGTAAGGAGTTGTTTGTCAGCAATCACAAGGGTCAGCTTAAACAACACATGCTTCTATAAATTACTTATTTTGATACATATATGTAATTATTGCTCACTATATGATAAATTCTATTTTAGTTTAAAATAAAACAACTTGGGACGTTGCCATTTTTATATACTCTTTGCAAGGTTCACACTCCAAAATTTATTTATCATTGTCATCACATAAAATAAAATAGAAAGAGTTAGAATCAATGAACTTTAAAAAATTAAACTTTGATTAATTTAAATTAGAGGAAAAAATTGCAATCACTATTTTTTTTTTCTTTATTTATTATTTTTAAAAAGATAAAAAAACATTAATTTTTTTTTTATGAATTATATTCATATTTTTTACTTATTCTTTAATATATATATATATATATATATATATAGAAATGATTAGTTTCAATATATATAGAAACACTTGTAACTATTTCATTCAGACAAGAAATGATTAGTATTTTAATTTTCACATAATAACTTAAAAGATAAAAAAAAATTAGCAGTGTATTTCTTTTTCCTCCTTTTGTTTCATGCATAAGTTCCCATAACTAATAGAAGAGACAAGAATAGGCGGGTTTTATAGTTACTTCACATTAATTATTTATTTTATTGATTGACAAAATAACTAGTTTAGGAACAACGAAGCCATTTCACCTTAATAATAATTTATATAAGAAACAAATATCAATGTATTTATATAATACTATATTAATAATAATTAATATTCTCTTAATACAAATGTGAGCATATACATAAATTTATATATGTTTTATTAACCTATATTTAAATTTTTTCTATTTTAAAATATAAAAATCACAAACTTCTTTTTGTTAATTATGCTTGTAGGAATCTGTTTAGATTCTGCATCATACTCTTTACATAGAGCCATTTAATAAAATTAAGAAGATACTTAAATTTAAATTGTGTTTTGAAAAGAAATTATCAATAATATTGATACAATATTTCACTCTGATATGGAACTTAAAATTTGTGGTGACAAGACAACAGTTTTTTGAAAAGAGGATATGAGTGAAGCTAATGCACTGTCGATGTGGGACGCAGATGATTGACCAAGACTTGGAACAAGCAGCTTCATTCCATTTGCTTCATGTTTGCATCAAAATGTGAAATCCTAAATCAAAACTGGCGGCTCTCAGTTTGTCTCTTCCCCAACCAAAACCTTGGATGCTCCAGGAAGAACACGGTGCTCATGCTCCTCAAAATTCAGAGATGGTTGCAGCAGCCAAAGGTACGGAAACTGGCGTGTTTTGTTTCATCTATTGTTGGACTCCTCTGTTACGCTCTCAGCTCCTCTTTCAATCAACTATTTGGAGAGTGGACATGGTGGAAAATATTACTCTACATTCTTTTTACTCTCTGCATCATCATCTTCTTTCTATCTAAGTTCACCAGCACAAGGGAACGCCCTACCTCTCCCCCCTTGGAAGCTCATTCAGCCTTTTTGGTTTTGATCATCACTTCTATGTACTCCTTTTTTGTTGATAAAAAATTGAAAGGGAAACCAGATGTGTATAGCCTAGTTTCGAATGCTGCATTTGCTATCATGTCTCTGGGATTGTCAACTCTGAGTCCCTTTGGATTCGAGGTTGATCTTCTCTATTTTTTCAGTGGAGTTCTAATAGTGCAGCTCATG
>Ga0123342_1003307_pt1 | contig 25961 bp, 24 predicted proteins | sample Turbeawhitnodule_FD_89960 | JGI IMG/M metagenome (GOLD analysis project Ga0123342, IMG submission 89960) | Root nodule microbial communities of legume samples collected from Mexico - Turtle bean Mexico white nodule | ecosystem: Host-associated > Plants > Roots > Nodule | place: Mexico: Nepantla...
CATACTCATCATGCACCTACAAGGCCAACACAACTCCTAGGAGGGTCTTGCTCACTCTCATTCATTGCTTCCGCCCCATACTCTACATTGATTCAAGAAGAACTTCATGAAAATGCCATCATTCACTCTATTGAAAAGTATGGATTTTTCTCTTCAAGAAAATTCTTATATTAAGTGACTTAACCTCGTACAATTTGATGAACATGTCCCAAATATTCTTCAAAGTAATATTCTTCTCTACAATGCCAAACAAAATCACATATGTCATTACTATGTGCAAATTTGCAATAGCATCTGTGTCATTCACCAATCTATCTCATATTTTGTTGACATGAATTTATATTAACTTATGAACTTTTCATTATCAATTATATTTTCTACTAGAACAATAACGATAAATCATGAACTAGTATACCAAGTATGTTTTCAAGAAAAAAAAAGATGAATCACTAATGAGCACAACTATAATTAAAAAGGTGAAAATTGATAAGAGAGATTAGTGTGTTAGGCAAAGATAAATGAGATTGATCACAACAAGAAAATTATTAAATAGTAACTAATTTTAGAGACAAAAATAATTAGTTACTATATTGACTAAATTAGATACTAGTTTAGAGACTAAAAAATAATTTGTATCTAAAGTAGTTTCTATTATTAATAAAATATTATAAAATAGTTTCTAAATTGTATCTAGTTACAAAATTTTTAGCTATTAATATTTTAGAGTCTAAATTAATCTTTAAAAGATTAATAGAAACTAATTTAGAACATAAAAGTTAGTAGTTAAAACTTTGGTAGTTAAAGGTTAGATACCAATTTAAAAACTACTTTATAAATATTTATTAATAATAGAAACTACTTTAGATATCAATAATTTTTTATTTATAAAATGATATCTAATTTAATTAATATAGTGACTAATTATTTGATTTTTAAGATTAATTTGTATTTAATGATTTTGTTGTAATAAACTTTGGAGAGGAGAGGGGGTCGAACATGAATGAGAGTTATGGATGGGGTGCAACAATGAATGAGTTTGGTGAGCACGATTGAAATTGGAGGATGAAAATGAAAACACTAATGATAGATTATAATTTGATGCCATTAATATGATTAAAAAATGTCAGTTATATCAAACATTAACTGGAAAACTACAATTATGGTGTTACAAAGTTGCATTTTCTTGGTAGGTAATACTAGTGATATTTGGTATTAATGAGGATTATCTAAAGACTGGTTTATTACTAATGTTTTGCCGACAATTTCTAGGATTGTGAATAATACGTTTAACGCGTTTAAAATGCTAATAAAACAAACAAAAGAACACTAAACATAAATTTTTGTGGTGTATAAAATTATTAAGATTATTACTTTAAAAAAGTCAATGAGGTGTTGTGTAACACAACTTAATTATAAAGATACTAATAGTGTTCCATTAATATGAGTTTAGGCAGTGAATTTTCGTCCTACGATGGAAGTTGGTAACATTGTACACATGATTTTGTTTATTAGAGGAATTTTAGTTAAAAAACTCCTCAAAATATAAGTTAGTGGTTTAATGCCAATAGAAAGACTATTTTATTTCACACTCGTAACTTTTCTTAAAACAATTTTTCTTAATATAGCGTGTTTAGAATCAAATGGAAATAAAATTAATTAAAATAATTAATTATTTTTTATCGATTAACAATAAAATTAAATTAAGAGGAACACTTAGTGTGTTATCCTTATAAAAAACCAACACATCAAAGTCAGAAATAACCAAAACAACAAACAAACACAGGCAAAAAATAATTTAAGTTGCTAAGATTGCTGGCAAGTAGAAAAATTCTGTACAGGACCCTTTTTACAGCTAAACAAACCGCGTGCTTAGCTCTTTTAATTCCTATATCAAAGACTTTTCCGTGCATAAACCATTAGATGCTCAAAAGATTATCACCACACAAAATATAAGATACTCCCCAGAAGTGTAGCTTGCTAGTCTAAATGCTGTTGCTTCCTTTACAAAGCTCCAGGATTGCTTAAAGTTCCAACTGCCATCCTGATTGAACTAAGGTTGGGTCTGCAACATCCAAAAGGGGGACCAGCAACTTCTGCATAAAGGTAAGAGATTGAAGGTTTGGACAAGGCACGAGGGCATCCAAGATCACAAGCCATTCCTTTTTTAGGTACACTTTGATCAACTCAAGCACCAAGACCACCAAACCAAAGAAAAAGCTACTTCCAGCAAACAATGCATAGGGTGCTTGAGGGTATCTGCGCAAGACCGACAGCACCCCTACTACTTTGGTTCACATTGGATTCCTCAAGAAAACCTGCCTTAGCTGCAGAATGATCATCACCTACACCATTATAAGTTGGCTCCCCTTTAGAGCATAAACCTGAAACTATCTAGCCAACACATAGTGAATAAAAAAGAAAAAATAGAGGTTGTTATTTCTGCCACCAATCCACTACAGAAGACAGCTTCTATGCCTGTGAGTAGGAGCTCCCCTGACCGTCTACAGGACTACATATTCTCATGCACTTTAGAAAACACCTCATCATATTATGCATAATAATACCAAAATACCAATGCTTATTGACAGAAGGTGTTTGATCCAGCTTAGAAAAAGATGACCACCAGTGATACAAATTGTGCCACCAACCCTCCCCCTACATACTCTACCTTTCCACATAAGTATTGATCAGCCAGTAAGGGGAGGACTCTGTCAGCAGATAAGTCTTGTGCTTAAAAAACATTTTGCACCCCCTTTAAATCATAAACTAACCAATTATGTCTGATTTGATGATTCCTTGATTGTTTGATTACTTTCACCTACAATCCTTTATTGTTATCTATAGCTTACAGCACAATCTCAATTATTGTAGAATTTAGAAGAGACACTTCACCAGAAAATATACCTATTTAATTTGTTATTTTTAACCAAATTTAGTTTCTCACTTGATATTATGTTTGATCAAGTTTTAAATGACAATTAAAAAAACTAGGTTGCTACAAATACTATAGTATAATGAACATATCGAAAAACTTTGAACACATTTTTAAATTTGGTTACCATTCTTTGTAAACTTGCAAATAGGAAATAACACAATGTAAATATTGTAAATATTATAGATGAATAATGTTCAAGTCAGTAAGTTGGAGGCAAATAAACAACTAATATGCATTATCAAATACTTTCATCTAATGGAGCATTATTGGCAATCTCCATGGAATAACTTGAAGAAGTAATGAACTCAGACAATGTTGTTTGGTCAGAGCAAATTTTTTCCAATGTTTCATGTGGATACAGAGAAGGCTTTGGAGGAATTTTAAGGTTCTCAATGTCTCCTTCAAGCATTTCGACTACCTTATTAATGGTAGGACGATCATTTGGTTTTAATTGTATACACCAAAGTGAAACTATAATCATCTTTTTTGCAATTTTCTTCTCATCCTCTGCAACATCTTCCATTTTTATATCTTTCTCTTTGTCAAGTTGATCATAAATCCAAAAGGGAAAGTAAAGTTGGCTTGATCGCTTTGCATGAGGGTTTAAGTTTTTTCTCTTGCCTGCTATCTCCATGAGAAGCATTCCAAAACTATAAACATCAGACTTATCTGATATTCTTCCTATATTTGTATAAAACAATTCCGGAGCCATGTATCCAATGGTCCCTCTTGCTGCTGTCATAGTTACAACACTTTTGTCTGTTGGATATAGTTTTGCCAATCCAAAGTCAGAGATTTTTGGGGTAAATTTTTCATCAAGTAGGATGTTGTGGGGTTTGATGTCAAAATGCAAAATTTGCATCTCACAACCATGGTGCAAATACGAAATCCCACGCGCTACTCCAATTGCTATATTATATATTGTGTCATAGGTTAAATGTAGATTTCCTTCTCTAGAAAATATAAATTTATCAAGAGATCCATTGGGCATGAACTCATAAACAAGGGCTCGTTTTGAGCCTTCGGCACAATATCCAATTAAGTGCACTACATTTTGATGATGTATTCTACCAATTGTTGCAACTTCATTGATAAAGTCTTGTCCATTACCTTTTGATTTTTGTAACACTTTTATAGCGACACAAGATCCACTACGCAACTTTCCTTTGAATACAGAGCCATAACCACCTTCACCCAATTTTTCATTGAAACCTTTAGCCATCTTTTTAATTTCCTTATATGTGTACCGAATAGGCATCAAACTATTTTGTTGTAAATAACTTTCAATATTTTGATATTCTGACGAATGTCTTCTTCTACACTTGTATATCAAAAGAGCAATCAGCAATATCGTGCCTACAACATATCTAACTATGAAGTATGGCATAACATATTGTCCCAACGAAATTGATACTGAGCCAAATGCAGTAGTGTAACGTTCAGAATTTCCCTTTCGTCCGTATATTACTAAATTCAATCCTGTGAATTAATATCGCAAATATCATCATATATCATATAGTAACGAAGAAAGAAAAAAAGAAATTCACACCTTCCTTGAAATAAAAAAATCACTTGTAAACTTTTTTTATGAACATAATAATAATAATAAATTTTTAAGCTTTTAAATTTATACTTTAATAAATAAAACATATTTTTTTATTTAATAAAATGAGTAATTAAACAACTTATTTCTATTAAAAATAATCTATATCATTATAAAAAAATAAACAATTTTGATAAGACGTTATTTATAATTAGATAATTTTACCTTTTAATAAATAAATAACATGATTTTTATAAAATATATATATATATATACTTTATTTATTTATTTAATAAATTAATAAATTAAATAATTTATCTCTATTAAAAAAATAAGTAAATAACTTTTTTACTTTAAAGCGGTAAAAGTACATGCGCGCCAATCTATCCATATTTTTTATTTAAATAAAATAGTTTAGAAAAGATATAATTCTAAAATAATTATTTTAAAAATTAAAAGAAGATGTTTGTTTATGCTATTTTAAGTGAGAAAGTTATACCATTACAAAAAATATATATCCTCTTTAACTAAAGAATAAAATTATCGATTAAAAAGAAAACACTAAGGTGGTTAAAATATCTATACCCTATATATAGTGCATCGATAGCCACTATATATGTTATTTTAATATTATTTTAAAAAAAATTATATACATTTTAAATTTATTATTTTATTATTTTTCAATATCTTGTTTACAAAATTATTTATTTTTAAAAGTATATTATTTTAATGTAATAAAAATGTGGATATGAGTTTTCCTAAAGAAAGCTGTTAACATATAAATACTTAATGAGAATGGAAAAAAAAAAGTAGTCTTTTAGCACCTGTACACAAATTATTATTATTAAAAGTATATTGGAAGAGTCCAAAATCAAAGTGATAAATTTCATCAATAAAAAATTAATAATAATGTGAAATTTTATAGAACTATTTTGCCAAAGAATAGCATATATAAATAATATTAGTTATATTTGGACAATTTTTTAAAAATATTTTTATAGAAGAAAATTAAAAAAGAAATAAAATCATTTATAAATTATAAATTTAAATTTAAAAAGGTTATATAAAAGAATGTCCAAAATTAGTTTACATATGAATTAGTTTTAACTTTAAAATAATTTATTTATATTTTTATTCTAATAAATATATTTATAAAGAAACTTATTCCATCATACTTATTATTTATAACATATAGAAATAGAGGAATAAAACCGTGGGATAGAGACAAAGTAAACTATTCTTTCCTTTTTTACTTAAAAAATATATATAGAAATAGAGAAACTCACCGTATATGATATTACCAATAGTCCCTGCAAAAAAAAAGTGTTGAGTTAATAAATAATATGACAAAATCAAATTAAAATATTCTTTTATATAAGGGTCAAAATAAAAAGTAATTTAAAATCTAGGGAGCGATTTGGTGTTTTACTCGTTTTTTCCATTATGTTATTTCTTATTGTGAAATCTTTGTTTACATAATTTACAAAATGTTATTTTATCCTTCTTCGGGTGGGATATGACATACATTTGTCGTTTTATTGGCATAATTGGGAGGTTAATTATCATTCACAATTAATTGAATTCAAATGGAGGTTACTTACGATACTCAATTAATTGTTTTAATTATTGTTGTCAGTGTTTAACCTATATAGAGAGAATTTGTTTTGGGGCTATTTATAGAGGGATTCATTGTACTCCCAGTACAATTATAGTGAAAAGTTTTTTGCTCTCTCACTGGTGATTTTTTACCTATATTTAAAGGAGTTTTCCACCTAAAAGTTTTGATATCATTCTCATTTTTCTTGTTACTTTAATTTCTCATAATCTATGGTTGAAATTATCATACTTCCCAACACGATATCCTAAAATAGGAAATAAAGATGAAGAGTTAATTGGTTGATGATGAATTTTTAGGTTTCAAAGATGACTTGTTTCGACATATTTATTATGTTTTGTATATCACAAATAATTCCTTCCCTTATATCTTTTGTTTCAGCTCAGACATCTATAGATCGTCTCCATCAAGTTTGGAAGTATGGTCTACATATGTATTGGACAAATCCACTTAATGACTATTGGTTTTAAGTTAAAATCTAATATGGTATAGAGCCTATAACTCATTTGGTAATAACCTAGTGGTTTTATCTTGTTCTACAAACAATGTGAGATTTTTCAATACCCCTTTCACATTGAGAGTTATTGTAGCACGATGCAATTTTAGTGGGATTCAAGACCCTATTTGCATTCTAGTTTGTGCCCTTTTTACACCACCTCAGTTTTGTCTTAACATATGTTGTGTTCTATCATGCGTAGCTGTCTCTTCTTTCTTCATGTTTCTGTTCTAGTTTGGTTTAGGTTATCTGCTTTGCTTTTTTATTTTTTGTTTTATTATTCTTTATTATTTTATTGTGTAATTAAATATGATATGTGAAAATGAGGACTATATGCATTCTATTAGTGTATTTTATACGGTAAAACGTTTTTAAAAGTTTCTTACAATTTTATCACAAGCTATGATCCTTAAAATATTTGTCTTCATCTAATTTGCCAAGCATGTCTCATTCTTTATATGATCCTAAGTCTTTTGTGTACTCAAATTTGGTCCTACCTACATTTGTTGTGATTGTTGATGGTTCCTTAACGCCATTAACAAGTACTGAATTTGTCTTCATATTTACTTTGTCCCTTTTACATGTTTACTATATTCCTAAACTCACTTTGAATCTTGTCTATGTTATTAATTATGTGACTCTAGCTACTCGTGCTAAGTTACTAGACGATTTATCACCCAGTAGATGATCTCATATGAGAGTCTATATGTTTTGAGATAACAAACACTGTAAGGTGTGTTATGACATAAAAAAATTCACTCATGTGCAATTTAAGATTAGAAAATATATTAGAGAAGATAAGCAAGATCATCTAAAGGAGGAATGTGGTCCAAATGAAGGATTCAAAGAAGAAAATACACATTAGACGATTCTGCTGGAATAGATCAGATGATCTAATGAACTGCATCAGAAGATATCGAGGAATTGTGTCAGACAAACTCATTAAGAAGATCTCACCAAATGATCTTGGCGATGATGGTATCTGAACGTAGCTTTATTCACACTTATTAACTTTAATCATAAATTATTGAAATGTAATAATAAATAAATCCATTGTTTTAATTAATATTCTTCTAATTAAGTTTATTTGGGCCTTAATTATTATTTCATTTAATTTTGTATTTTTAACCAGTTGCTTCTTTTGGATTAAAATAGGAAAGAAAATCTGAAGTGAAGAATTAGAGAATTAGATCAACAAATATCTTAGAAAATGAATTGAATGCAAATTTTTTGCACGAATATTCTCTAAAAATTATGGAATTAAAATTCTTCTGCAAAAATCCTTAAAAAATAGAGCAAATATACTTTGAAGATATTAAGAAAATCTTTTGCAATATTTATCCAAAGAGGAAAGGCCTAAACAGAGGAGGTGGAAGAAATAGAGAGGTTAGAAATTTTAATGAGTTTCTACATAATATGGAACTCCTAGACGTGCCACTGGTTAGGAAGTATACATGGTATAGGTCCAATGCAAAAGCTAAAAGTAAGGTTAGAGAAGGCATTAGTATCCTTTGAGTGGCTTGACCAGTGACTAGACTAGTGGCTAGGGTGTTCTCAATATGTTCTACATAGTCTTGTTTCGGATCACTCTCCAATACTATTAAAGTACTCTATAAAGGATTGTGGACCTAAACCATTCAGATATCTAGATGTGTGGCAAAATGACCCAAGTTTTAAATCCCAAGTTAAAGCTAAGTGGAGTGAATATGATATTTCTCAGAAAATTGTATTGTGGCTCTAAAGGAAAGATTCTAGAAACAGAAACTGGATATAAAAAAAATGGAATATGGAGGTTTTTAGTCTCACAACTACTAAGAAAAATCAACTAATAAAAAGGATTGAAGATTTATATAATCTGGATGAAATAAAGAACTAGATGAAGAAAGTGAATTAGAAAGGATAGGCCTATTAAGTGAATATAGACAACTTTGTGAAAGGGAGAACTTGATACTTAAACAAAAAGCTAGAGTTAAATGGCTTGATCAAGGTGATATGAACTCAAAGGATTTTCATTCTAGAATAAGGTAGATAAAAGGAATGAGTTAAAAGGCATTCACGTGTTAGGAAACTGGTGTGAGGAACCAGGAACAAATAAAGGAGTGGTAAAAGAGTTCTTCCAAGATAGGTTATGTGGCCTAATTTGAGTGTAAAGCTAGGAAATGTGGACTTCTTATCCTTAACAGAACATGACAATGAGGATTTGACTAGGGAAATAGAGGAGGTTGAAGTCAAAGAGGTTATGAGTCATTGTAGAAGTATAAAAAGTTTGGGGCTAGATGGTTTCAATTTTAGCTTCATTAAGAATAATTGGGATATAATAAAAAAAAAGATGTATCAAGGATATTAAATATTTATATACATATGGGTATATTCCTAGCGGTTGTAATGCATCTTTTGTGACCTTGGTACCTAAGAAAGAAGACCTAATGGAGTTGAATGACTTTAGACATATCTATATTGTGGGAAGCATATATAGGATCATCTCTAAGGTGTTAGCAAATAAGCTGAAAAAAGTTATACCTAAAATAATAGATAGCACACAAGTAGCTTTTATACAAGGTTGAAGGATGTTGGACAACATAGTCATTGCTAATGAGATTATAGAAGAGATGAAAAGAGTTTAAGAAAAACAGGGATTATAGTTAAAGCAGACTTTGAAAAGATATATGACTATAATTGGGAGTTCTTGTACTATATGATAGGAAGATTAGGGTTCTATAGTAAGTGGATTGGATGTATAAGAACATGTATAGAATTTGGTACTATATCTATATTAGTAAATGGAAGTTCGACAAAAGAACTAAAACCTGGTAGAGACCTAAGACGACAAGGGGACCCTATGGCCTCGCTCCTTTTTTATTATTATAGTGGAACGGTTAACATGTATTGTTAGAAAGGCAATGGAGAAAAACTTATATCAGGGTATTCAGCTTGATGATGATACTTTCTTTTTCTGTAAGGAGAATGTACAAAATATCGTATCTATAAAGAGTATTTTGAGAGGGTTTGAGCTAGCTTCAAGGTTGAAGTACACTTTCATAAAAGTAGCATAGGTGTTATTGGCATTGGGACTGATGTACTGACAAACCTTTCATCTATCTTAAATTGTGAACAAATGTCTATCCCCTTTAAATACTTAGGCATGATTGTGGACATGAATCCTAAAAAGACAAAATTTTGGGAAAAAGTAATAGTAGGTATTAGGAATAAGCTCACTACTTGGAAGGGTAGGATTATGTCCTTTGCTGGAAGAGTCTGTTTGATTAATTTTGTTTTTTCTTCGGTGCCCCTGTTTTTCTTATCTATGTTTAAGGTGCCAAAAAAACTACAGAGGAAGTTCTTGTGGGGTTGGGGGTCTGAGAGAAAAAAATAAACTTGGATTAAATGGGATGATCTGTGTAAGGAAAAGGCCCTAGGTGGACTTGGAATTAAGGACATTGTGAGTTTTAATGAAGTACTCTTAGCAAAATGGAAAGGGAGATTGGGAGTGGAAAGTCAGGGGTTGTGGTTAAAACTAATTAAGTTGAAATATGGCTTGTGAAGGGGTTTAGATATTGGAGAAGAAACTAGAGTGAAGTCAGTGTGGTGGAGAGACTTGAGAAAAGTGTGTGGTGAAAGTATGCAAAGTAGTTGGTTTAACAAAAATATAGAATGGAAAATCAGGATTGTAAATATAGGGAGATTTTGGGAGGACACATGGTGTACAATTGTACCACTAAAAAAAATTCTTAGATTATGTGTGATCTCGGATGATAAGGAGAAAACAATATGTTAACTAGGTAGTTGGATTGACCAGGTATGGGTGTGGAATCTCAAGTGGAGACGAAGTAGATTTGGGTGGAAAATGGAACTAGAAGTAGAGTTATTGAACATCATAGGGGGGATAAACATCAAAAGAGAAGAATATGACACATGGAATTGGAGGTGTGGTGACCAAGGAGTTTTCACAGTAAGATCAGCTTACTCCTAGATCCAGAAAAACTATGTACTATAAGAACATACTGGTTATATAGTTTTATGAAGAACAAATGTAAGCCCAACTGCACAACATGTGGCTTGGGGGATGCTTAGGGGTAGAATACAAACAAAAGTGTTGTTGGAACATAGGGGGATACGGTTCCCTAATCTTGTATGTGTTTTTTTGTCAAATGGCAGATGGGTCACTTAATCATATTCTACTACATTGTAATAAATCTCATGTTGTCTGGGTTATGTGTGATTAATTGGTTGGGATCCAATCCGTACACAATTGGGACATAATGGAACATTTCCAAAACTTTAAACTATGTGAATTGAAATGATAGATAAAATATAATATGGAAGGGAGTATGGATAACTATTGTGTGGAGAATTTGGAACCATCAAAACAAGATTATCTTTAAGGAAGGGAAGGTAGATATACATGAAATATTTTGTATGGCACAACTGAATGTGTGGGTGTGGCTGACCCATAAGGTGCCTACAACTAATTTCTCCTATTCAAATTGGGTGTTATGTATAAAAAACCTGTGACTAGTGAATAGACTGAAGTGGTAGAGGGGTGTGAAAATATTGTAGAATTTGTCGCTATAAGTTGTAACCAAAATGCAGGGAAGGGCTAGAAAGTGTAGGGTGGCCTCGTTTCTGACTATGTTTGTTGTTGATGCAAAGTGAAGGGACAGAAAAGGGAAAATGGTTATGTCATTTATCTTTCAAAAGTTGTTTAGTTCCAAGTTGTAAAAAATGTAAAAAAAAAAACTACTGGGATACGAAGGCAGAAGTAGTTGAATTGTTGAAAATATGTGATGGTTCTTGTTTTGAATATATGTTTGTTGTTTTGCATAATTGTAATGAATATCCTGAGGCAAATTGGTAAAACTTTTAGTGTAATTAGAGTCACCTCTTTGATGATGATGAATGTTTTTTTTTTCATGTTATAATATCTAAGAATAACTTTATGTCATAATTGGTAACCAAAGGATGGAAAGGTGTGTGTACATGTGCAGGGAATGTGCAGAAAAAAGTAAATTACTTCTCTATTGCAGTAGAGGCTCGATATAGCTTTGAGCAACAATAATTACAACTCTATCAATGGTATGAGAAGAAATGGAGTAGGCCTAAGCACCACATGGTATACAATTACTAGATTAGGGATGTAAAAAGATTCTACTACTGGAGTTATACTCATGCAATATAGATTCTAAGAATGGTCTATAGCTAAAACTACAAACCTGATGCGGTATTAACCTACCATAACGGTTCTTGGTTCATTGAGAGGACTATGGGAACTTGAATTAAGAGATGTTGATTGTCATTTTTCCTATCGCAAATCTTTTAGGTTTGCTTATTTTGTAAACTAAAAAATTTATGCCAATACTTTTTTTATACTATTTAAAGCATCCCTTAAATGTTATATTCTTATCTATTTATTATTCTTTGTTAATGAAATATATATATATATATATATAAACTCTAATATTCATTTTCATGGGTCCTTATCTTTTGTTCTCAATTAGTATTTTAGTATTTGAATGCTTAAACAGATACGACCGGACGACTTAGTGAGTCGGCAAACACTCAGACCAACTAACCACCTAACCATGGTGAGAAGGTCACATGACGCAACGTGGCCGACCGACCATTGACAATAAGCCAAAGGTTAACTAAGTCAGCATGGTTAATCCATAGTTAAGGGTTGTTTAATGCAACCCTAAACAGGAACCTATTTCCTAATCCGACCCACCAAGGAAGACCCATTAAGGTAATATAAATAGCACGCATTTCAAGGAAAAAGGTACGTCATTATCTACAGTACTCTAAAATCTGAGTGTTAACACCCCAACTGACTTGAGCGTTGGAGTGCCTTTTACAAGTACCATCCCCACTTGTGGAGTCAGACGATTGAGATGAGGAAGGCGTAGCAAAGTTTGGAGCATCAGCGACTGACCGAAGGTGGAGGCAGGAACAATCATTCTCTAGGTCCCAAACCCGTTCGAGAACAATTGGCGCCCACCGTGGGGCTAAGAGAATAGTGCGAAAAACAGCAGTAGATGGTATCAAGCCGCAGTATGACTAGCAAGAGGATGTCCGAAGCAGACCAGACAACAATGATGTTGGCTCTCCAAAAGGAACTCACAGAGATGAAGAAGGCCCATGAAGAGGAAACCAGGAAGAACAAAGAAGAGATCAAGAACTTTCGAAAGGAGAACCAAGAAATGAAGAAGTTGGTAAAAGGAGGACCGTCCCTTGTCCCTACCAACCAGGTTGGCAGGTTCTTCGCCATAGTTGTCGGCCCTCAGACCGAGAGGGAACCGAAGAACAAGAACCCCACCTTAGAGATGGATGGTGAGTCCCATCCCAACAAGACAATGAACACAACCGGAACTGCTGTGACCGACCGTCATCACCCTTTCACTGACTTTGTTGTTGAGGCTCCCCTACCAGACAAGTGGAAGGGATTCAATGGCGATCGGTATGATGGCACGACTGATCCCGATGAACACATGGATGCGTATACCACTCATATGAGTCTGTATACGACCGATGACGCGGTCTTATGCCGAGTCTTCCCAACCTCTTTGAAGGGAGGAGCTTTAAGCTGGTTCACAAAGCTCCCTACAAAATCAATAGATTGCTTTGAAACACTGGTGGCCAAGTTCGACGTCCATTTCGCGACGAGCTGACCCCATCATTGAACATCCATTGCCTTGGTCAGCATCCGCCAGGAGAATGGAGAGTCCATCAGAAAGTTCATCGACCGATTCAAAAAGGTTGCTATGAGCATCCGAAACCTCATTCATGAGGTGGCAATTCATCATATGTTGAAGGCCCTCCGACCGGGTCCTTTCACAGATAGCTTGTGCATGCAACCCGCGACAAGCTTGTACGAACTTAGGCGACGAGCCGCCATGTTCATGCACTTGGAAGAGCTGCACGAGTTCAGGACCCAAGCTCGGGCAAAGGCGAGCGACGAGAAGAAGGACGAAAAGGAACGACAAGGAAGGTCCGAGTCGGACGAGGCGATCCCAAGCGATACAATCGTGGGCCTCAGTTCTCACGATATACACCCCTCAACACCGACCAAGGGAAGATATTGCAGGAAGACCTTAGCGCGAAGCTGATCCCGCCACCTAGAAGGGCTCTGAGCCCTAATAATGCCGATCGTAGCAAGAAGTGTCGGTATCATAAGAATACCGGTCATTTGACTGAGAAGTGTCAGGCCTTGAAAGACAAAATAGAAGAGTTAATTCAAGCAGGGCACTTGCGTCGCTTTGTGCAAGGCGGTCGCACCACCAGGCGTTCCCCTTGTAGGGAGGAAGCACCAAGGAAGAGAGACCGCACCCCTTCAGAATCCAGGAAGGACGATCGTCGCCGAGAACGTCGAGGGAGGAGGGACAATCCTCCCAAAGACGACTGTAGAAGAGGCCGGAAGGTCATAAACACCATCGCCCGCGGGTTTATCAGGGGAGGGAGCTCTAACTGTGCGCGGAAGAAGCACCTGCGTGTTGTCCATCAAGTGAACTTCGTGGCCATTCGGCCAAGGATGCCACCCATAACGTTTACAGACGATGACTTCAAAGGGGTAGACCCCTCCCAAGACAATCCAATGGTGATATCGGTCGACATTGATAACTTCACCATCATGAAGACCCTAGTAGATCAGGGAAGCTCGGTCGACATTCTCTACTGGAAGACCTTCAAAGCCATGAGGATTTCAATGGAGGAAATGATGCCTTATGACGACCATGTCGTCAGTTTCTCTAGAGAGCGAGTTGGAACGAAGGTGTACATCGAGTTGTACACCACCTTCGACCATGACAAAGCCAACAAAATCCTAAGGATAAGGTATTTGGTTATCAAAACCAATACCTCGTATAATGTTCTTCTCGGGCGATCATCCTTCAACAAGCTTGGGGCGATCGTCTCCACCCCCCACCTCGCAATGAAGTTCCCCTCCTTATCGGGCGACATCTTGAACATTCACGTGGATAAAAAAAAATAGCAAGGGAGTGTTATGCAGAAAGCCTGCGAGTGGAACCCACTCGGCAGAAGGTCACCAACAGTCACTCACCATGGCGCAAGATGCCTGGGCAAGGAAGGTCTCCTTGAAGACATGCGCAACCAGCCGAGCATACGATCGCCATGGTCGAGCTTGACCCGCGAGAGGTTGAGCCAAGACTTGAAGCGAAGGACAAGCTACGACATGTCCCCCTCATCGATGAGGAGCGGTACACCAGTGTCAGCACTGCAATTGCAGTCGCTGATGCCGAACTCATCCATCAAGCCCTAAAGAGAAATGTTGATCTTTTCGCTTGGACGGTCGCTGACGTCCCAAGCGTTAATCCCGAGATTATCACTCATCAGCTTTCGGTATACAAAGAGACGCGTCCAATTGCGCAAAAGAAGAGAAACCACGGTGAAGACAAGAGACTCGCGGCTAGAGCCGATGCCGAAAAGCTCCTTAAGGTCGGGTTCATCCGTGAGGCCCGGTACTCTACCTGGTTAGCCAATGTGGTGATGGTGACCAAGTCGAACAACAAATGGCGAATGTGCATCGACTTCAAAGATCTAAACAAGGCATGCCCTAAAGACTCATACCCATTGCCTAACATCGATCGACTTGTCGATGGAGCGGTAGGGCACAAGGTATTGAGTTTCTTGGACACTTATTCTGGCTACAACCAGATAAGCATGCACCCCAGGGACAAAGAGAAAACATCCATCACGACCAACGGTGCGAACCACTTCTACGAAGTAATGTCGTTCGGCCTGAAGAACGCGGGGGCAATGTATCAGAGGTTGATGGACAAGATCTTAAAAGGAATGAACGGTAGAAGCGTGGAGGTCTACGTGGACGATATTGTTGTCAAATCTGACTCGTGCGGCCAGCATATTAAGGACTTGCAAGAAGTCTTTGACGCTCTTCGAAGGAGTAACATGCGCCTCAATCCCGAAAAGTGCGCATTCGAATTATAGGATGATCGGTCGAGCTCTCAGAATTCGACATTCGGTATGAACCGAGAGGTGTAATCAAATCCCAGTGTTTGACTGACTTCTCGGCATAGCTACCACCACAACCTGACGCCCCTGCGACGTGGACGCTATATGTTGATGGGTCATCCAATAAAACCTCGTGCGGCGCATGTTTGCTGATCGAGCAAGCACTGTAGTTTGCTTTCAAAGAAATAAACAACCAGGCCGAATATGAAGTCATCCTGGCTGGTCTCAGTTTAGCTCACAACCTCGGGGCGCGCGAGGTCAGATGTAAAAGTGACTCACAACTAGTAGTCGGTCAAGTCAAAGGCGAATTCGAGGTGAGGGAGCCCCTCCTCCAGCACTATTACCATACGGTCAACAACTTGATCGCCAAATTCGATAAAGTCACTATCGAGCATATACTTCGACAAGACAACAAACGAGCGAACGCGCTGTCTCGCCTCGCATCCACTAAGAAGGAAAGCCACCACCGATCGGTTATTCAGATCCATTTGAAGCAACCAAGCGTAGGAGAGGCCAAATGTCTGGCCGTCACCGAAGTCGATACTTGGATGAGCCTAATCATCCAATACCTAGAGCATGGAACCTGCAAACTAGGCAGTGAAAAAGCGATTAGATTATTGTAATGCGCCCGATATACCATTATCGGCCAAGACCTATACCGAAGGGGGTATTCAACATCGCTCCTGAAATGCCTCACCAAGGAGCAAACCCAATATGTATTGCAAGAGATACACGATGGAGTATGCGACAACCACTCTGGGGCCCGAACGATGGCGGTCAAAGTTATCAGAGCAGGATACTATTGGCCGACCATTCAAGGTGACTGGACAGAGCATGTTAAAAAGTGTCTAAAGTGTCAAGAGTTCGCCCGCTTCATCATCTGAAACTAGAGGAACTCCACAACATGACTTCGCCCTGACCGTTCGCCATATGGGGAATAGACATCATTGGTCCTTTCTCGCCCGGTAAAGGCCAAACGAAATATCTGCTAGTTGTCGTAGACTACTTCACAAAATGGATAGAGGCAGAGCCCCTCGTTGCCATATCCACAAAGAACGTCCAGAACTTCGTATGGAAGAAAATTGTGTCAGTTTGAAGTGTCAAACACAATCGTATCCGATAACGGCCGACAGTTCATCGACCAAGGGCTCCAGACCTTCTACGATGACCTCGGCATCAAATCCATCACGAGCTCGGTCGAACACCCACAAACGAACGGTCAAGCAGAAGCAACCAACAAAGTCCTCTTAAATGAGTTGAAGAAGAGGCTCGACACGGCAAAAGGAAGGTAGACCGAGGAGGTGCTTACAGTCCTATGGGCATACCGATGCACCCCCTAAACCACAACACAAGAAATGTCATACAGCCTCATGTACGACACCGAGGCCATGATCCTAGTGGAAGTAGGCGAACCGTCTATAAGGCGGCAACTGTTCGACTTATCCCTCAACAAGGAAAGTCTATCGGTTGGGCTTGACCTCATCAACGAACTTCGTGACAAGAGCAAAATTCGCGAAGCTGCATGCAAGTTTTGGACAACAAGAAGATACAACACGAAGCTTCGGCCAAGGAGCTTCCACAAGGGTGACTTCGTCTGGAGGATGCGAAGCAACACCAAGAGGTCGAACGACAAGTTCTCATCAAACTGGGAGAGACCGTTTCAGATCCGGGAGGTAAGAGAATGGGGAGCGTATCACCTTGAGTGGCTATCGGGAAAAATTGTACAGAGGACGTGAAATGCCACACACCTCAAATTTTATTTTAGCTAAACAATGAATAAGATTCACGCACCTTTTCCTCGTCCGGTGACACCAACGGTCAGAGAGGTTTTAAAGAAGCGTTTTCATCAAACAACGTGAAAACCATAAAATCAATGTAACAGGCGCGGTGCGGCCAAGATGAAGCTCTAACCAGCATTCCCTCCCAAAACTGAAACCACAAGTGTTGGCCAGGATGAAGCCTTAACAGGTATACCCTCCCGACACTCCTCACAGATGGTTCGGCCAGGATGAAACCCTAATCGGCATTCCCTCCTGAAACCAAAAGCACAAGTGTTGGCCAGGATGAAGCCTCAACTAGCATACCCTCCCATCATCTTGTCACCACAGTTCGACCAGGATGTAGCCCTAACCAACATTCCCTCCCGAGACCAAATGAACAAGTGTCGCCCATGATGTAGCCTTAACCGGCATTCCCTCCCGACACCCACACAAGCGTATCGGTCCATCCTGATATCGCTAGCTACACCGACCGCACAATTTAACTTGTCTAAATAAGACACGTTCTGCATTATCACATTCTGATGGCTGACCGCCCTTAATTTGTTAACCAATTTACTTATGAGCGACAGATCGAATTCATTAAGTTAGTTGTTATTAACTCACATTCACACTGACTGAACTAAACGACTTGTGCAATTATTTGAAAGCAAAAACAACCGAATGTATTCATCAACAAGAGGTGGAGGCCACACCTCGACCTCAAGGGAACAAAAAAGAACGAGTCTACAAAACCTAAGAGCCTAAGCTCTAGTCTTCAATATCTTCGCTCGGGGCAGGTTGGTCGGCACTCTACAGATTTAGGACCTCATTCGCAGGAACCAGTTGGCCATTGAAGACCTCCATCTCTTGGTCAAATTGACCAGAAGGAGAAAGCCCACCATACAACACCCCAGCCTGGCGGACGGCCAGGTCAAAGCTTTGAGTTATCAAGACCATGGTGTCCTCCATGGTCTTCAGCACCTCGGCCTCTGTCGCCTCCTTCCCTTGACGCAAAGAAGCGAACTCCCCCTCCAGAAACGCCCCCTTACGCTCGACCTCCTTCAGCGCCTTTCGCAGCCGAGTAATCTCAACCGCCTTCTCAGCCTGCGAACACAACTTCTTTTCATAAGCTATGTTGGCCTCAACGACCTGCTTCAGGTTGCTGGACACCTCTTGAAGTTGATGCTCGAGCCTCGATAGCTCCTCGACGTGTTGCCTACGAGCTTCGGCCCCCCGACGGGTCAGTATTAAGCCCCGACATATCATCTTGACGCCACCATTGAGTAGGTAGTCCTCAGGGACCGACCCGATGAGCCCTTCGATGCCGGGGGTCAGGCTGAACTTCATCGCCCTTGTGAAGCACGAGTCACCCCCCAACGCCACCAGGGGCGACCCTTGGGTGGCCGCCACAGGCACGATACCGCTGTTGGGATGGGCCGGTTGAACTCGTCAGGCTATCGAACAAAGCGAAAACCTTCCACTCATTCTCGTTTGGATTGACCGAGCGTGGCCAATCCTTTATCTTTGTAAGACTCCTCGTCCAAAACAAGGGAAATCTTTGTTGGCCGACCTCATCGAAAAAGTAGCGCGTGCCCGGCGGCTCCACGAACACCTTAAAGAACTTTTCTTTGAAGTTCTTATAGGAGGCCGAGAGAGCCTTGAACGACACACTACCTGCCCGACTGACCAAACAACACACTACGTATTGGGGTGTAGCTGACTCGGCGTCACGTTAAGCGCCCAAAGGACGCTCACCGTGAACGTGTCAAAAGGAAGGGACACGTGCAAATCTGAAAACAAACAACTGTACATAAAGAAGAAAGGGGGTTCGGTAGATGACTGTCCCCTGTACACACGGTCGTCCAACGAACAAGGGCTGAATGACAATAAAGATTCCTCGACCGAAGCCTTCAAAACTGGAACCTTATCCATAAACTCAGCCATTGAGGCGTCCGTATGAAACACGAACGCAATCTCACATACCTTGGGATCGACCCAAGAAGGCCCCCCATGAGGGCGCAGTCGCTCAGACGAGCTCGACTGATCCGACGCGTTACGAACATCGTCACCCCTCACTTCCACCAATTGTGGGGCAACGGTTTGAATCGCCCGGACCGAGATAATGTTGTTGGAGGAGGAAGTGGAAGAAGAAGAAGACGAAGAAGACATACAGGAGGGGGGTTCAGGAAGAGGAGACCGAGCGGTAGAAGAAGAAGAAGTAGGATGCGAGCGGGTAGACATGACTAACCTTAATACGAACGAGGAATGCAGCAAAGATCACTCGGATTTGTTCGGGTATCGGAGTTCAATGAATATCAGAACGCGTGAGAAGCCATTGTTCCCAGCCCCTATTTATAGCCCGAAGATGTCTTGGAAACCCAAACGATCTCAACCATTGAATCTGCCTGATCCAATGACCTACGTCGTTTGGCGCCCAAAAAAACCCCTCATAAATGCATGTCACATCACCCGTTCAGGCGCCGCTTCCAATCACTTCACCCATCATTACGCCACCGACCGAACCCCAACTCTCAGACTCTTCGACTGTACCAGCTCTCCAGCCTGGGGAGCAAATGCACCGATACGACCAGATGACTCAATGAGTCGGCCAACACTCAGACCAACTAACCACCTAACCATGGTGAGAAGGTCACATGACGCAACGTGGCCGACCGACCTTTGGCAATAAGCCAAAGGTTGACTAAGTCAACAGGGTTAATCCATAGTTAAGGGTTGTTTAATGCAACCCTAAACATGAACCTATTTCCTAATTCGATCCACCAAGGAAGGCCCATTAAGGTACTATAAATAGCACGCATTTCAAAGAGAAAGGTACGTCATTATCTACAGTACTCTGACACCCGAGTGCTAACACCCCAATTGACTTGAGCGTTGGAGTGCCTTCTGCAGGTACCATCCCCACCTGTGGAGTCAGACGATCGAGAGGAGGAACGCGTAACAAAGTTTGGAGCATTTGCGACCGACCGAAGGTGGAGGCAGGAGCAATCGTTCTCTAGGTCCCAAACCCGTTCAAGAACAAAAATCATTTTAAAATGGGAGGGGAAACAATTTTAATTTGAAAGAACAATACAAAAAAAAATCAAATTTAAATTAAGAGATTTAAACTATATTTAAACATGAAAAAATGAATAATAGGTAACATGATAATTATGTAGAATCAAAATTAGTTTTTGGTATTACGTACCAATTCAAACATAGGTAATCCAAAGAAGTAGAATTCTTACCAACAGGATAGTACAGCCACCAAGCTATTCATACAAAAAGAAACAGAGTATCAATATCAGAGAAGCACAACGCAACAAGCAAGACTATTTACATAATTTCACAAAGGTTATGTTCATAATCTATCTAAATGCTTTTATTTCTTTTTGAAACCAAAAAACTGTTATACATGAGTTCATGCATATGATAAATTAACTTTTATTAAAAAATATTTAATTAATGAAGTGATGTTTTATCGATAATATGAAACTGAAATCTAAGATGTTAAAATATAGTTTTTTTTAATATATAAAAGACGGTTTTAGTGATAATCAGGTAAATATCTCTTATTTATATGTGGAGTTAATTGAATAAATATTGGTATTTATTAAAGAAGATAATGGAGATAAATACAATTTACCTTTAGTCAGTGATTAATGAAAGAAAAAATATCAATTTCTTTTAACATAAAAAAAATAATTAGAAAGATTTACAAATTATAGAGTGGACAAATATTATTGTTTTAAATTGTGAAGTTTTGAATCAAAAGAATGAAATCACTATGACTATAGCAATAAATACAATAAGCATTGACATGTGAAAAAGAATTTAGTAAATCTTTAAATCTCGCTAAAGATCGCAAGTTTACAATAACTATGCAAAACACTTAACCTTAATCACGAAGAAATAGTTATCAAAACGTTATTATATCAGGGGGATACAGTTGCATATACCAAAATCAATTACATAAATTTGCTAGGTTATGCACATTTCTTAAAAAAATTAAAAATTAAATTCAAAACTTAGAGAATTAAAAATTTAGTTATTATGATAATTAATAATAAAGAACAGCCTCCAAAACATCAAGGAAAAATTATAATAAAATGTATAAAAAAGTTAAGTACAAGAGAATCCTTTATTGATTATTAAATATTATATCATTACTATTGTTATTATTATAATAGATAACTACAGAAATTGTTTAATAATTTTTACTTTATTTATTTACTATATAAAAAACAAACTAAATTAAACGGTTGCAGACGGCTTTGAAACATTTTATGGAAATAGGTGGATTGAAACCCAACTATTTTTATAAAATGATTTAATAAGGTTTTAGTTTTTAAAATATATAGATATTTATCTATACTTTATAATAATATTTAATAATATTTTATGATTTTGTATATACAATTTTTTCTATGTTATCTTTAAAATTATGTTTAAATTACGATACAAATTTACAAAAATAAATATAAAATTTAGTGAAAAAAAAACTAATTGTAAAAAAAATAACTATTCACATTTTACATTTTACATTTAATTAAATTATAAATATTTAAACTATTTGATTCCTTATAATTATTTTTTTATGATAATGTAAATTCAATGTAATATATATATATATATATAATACATTTTATTATTTTATTTTGATATAATAAAAAACTCACATAAAATACAAAATAATATACGTGTGTTTATAAAAATTTATAAGATAATATAATAAAAAAATGTACAGATAGAGTGTGTAGCTCGTAAATACAAAAAGAAAAATTAAACAAACTCAAATTTAACAGAACAATTGGGTTTAGTTTTAGTTGTAAAAAGAAACATTAAAAACAGAGGCTGAACTGTCCTACCTTGTTTGTCGCATTCAAGGGTCTGGCTGGAGGAACTGAAATAGCAGTCAGTATGTGCACAACGATCATCATCACAGACGAGACGAATCCATGAAAGCTCAAATCCATAGACTAGCGCAGTATGCATCATGGGATATGAATATCTATTTGTGTCCAAACCCCACCAAGATGTGGGAGCAACCAGCTTCACGTCACAACCAACTTCAATGTCCTCTGCAATTAGATCACCAGCCACAGCGTATATGTAGCCTTCCCACTCCCAATTCACGCATCCACCAGTATCCACATACTTTGGGTTCTCAGTCACTCGATGGCTACAATTCAAAAACACTATATGCTCATAAACAAGCGGCTCGGTATAATAATACCAGTAAATCGAAGGAATTGTTTGGTAAGAAAAAGTATTCTTGGAACGATAATACAGGAGATAGGGAGGAATTGGTTGGTAAGAAAGAGTGAAATTGGATGGAGAGAAGAAATAGCGAGGAAGAGAAGAGCAGTTTGTTTGTTGAAGTCCAGGATCCACCACTCGGATTGTGAAATTATGGTAGTTGATGGCCTGCACATGAAATGTTCCCGAGAACAAAGAGAAGAGCGCTATATTGTTTTCACAAGATAGCTCATAGCTGGTGAGACCGCACCCTTTTGGGTCTCCTTTCAATCGGAATGGATAAGATATGTTGTTGATTTTCCCACAGGAAGAGGGGGAGCAAGCATCTTCTCCATTAATTTGGAAGAGCAGAAACACCAAGATTATCAAAGCTCTCTCTCTCCACATGATCACGCCCAAACTCTTTTCTGTTTAAACTTCTACTGCCAAAAGAATCAAAGCGGATATTTTATTGGCAAATTTCACAGACATACGAACAGTGTATAAACCAGTAAAAGAAAATTTATATATTTACAGTAAAAGTATATTTTATATAATTATAATTTTAAACTTTTAAAAAGTCATTAATATTTTTATTCAAAAATTTATCATTTTTATTATTTTAAAATTAGATATATTTTCTTTATTTAGTCAAGTCATTTTGTTTAAGCTAGTTGATTAATTAGATTTAATTTTTCTTTGTTTTTAGAATTTTTTATTTCTCAATTTTAAGGATTACATCTATTTTTTTTACAACTTTTATTCTGTGTAATAAAATATTAGTTATGTGTAATAAATTATGTAATAAAATATTAGTTATTTCATTGTTGAATTGTTTTTCTTTAATTTGAACTACATACTAAATAAAGAAGAAGTAACTCGATAAAAAAAATAACATAATGATTAGAATAAATATTTGATACCTCAAAGTTCAACCAACCCTTTAAATGAGTTTTTCATTTTGTACTTAAACAACAAAGTATAAAACATAGTTCACCAGTATCAGTCTTTCATACACAAACATTTTTTGTTATGTGTTTTGTCTCATCGAAGAGATGCAACTATGCTTGCTTCATCTGATCGAACAGACACAAACGCTTTGATTGTATACTTTGTGATGCAATTCTTCTTGAGTATTGGATGTAACTGATAGAAGGCAACAAAAGACTTGTAGATTTGTAGAACAAACATCGAATAACTATGGAAGTTTATGGGTTTAGGCGTGTTACAAGGTGCAAGGATCAAGGAAGAGGCTGGACCAACTTCCTTGAGTTCTAATAATGCAAGAAACATCCTTGAGACTCCTAAAGAGACTACTAAGTTCTTAAACTACTTTTCATTTCTAGCTTGTCATGTTACAATCCTAAACACAAGGAACTCTCCACTCTTGTGTTGACACATGGCAAGGAGTGATTGAAGGTGCCTAGTCTTGTTTGGAGAGAAGGATATTCTTATTCTATAATTGGCTTGGAAATACAAAGCTAAAAAATATTATTCTATTATTTACAAATTTATACAAGACTAAGGCAGATATTACTTGTTGTATTCTTCCAAAATGATCATTTGCTCTTAGTTGAAAGAAAAAGTGGCTTTAGCTAGGGTGGTCCTCCATTACTTTGTCTTATAAGGTTTTATTTGAACAAATAAAGTTGATATGAAGCCTAAGCATTCATAGTACATATTGAAGACTTATAAAGGCTTATGCAAATAATGTTTGTTTCTTCATTTCTCTCAAGTGCATCTTGCTCAAAATCTCTTAAAAAGCATGCATAAAGCTACTTCACGCAAACAACTTTTCTGAAAAGATGAAATGAAAGTCTTGTGAAGTCAACAAGTTATCTTAGGTCATATACGTAACACAATCTGCCTACGCTTGATAAGTCATATAGTGCGTAAAGAAGACACATGTTTTTAACGTTTCATGGAAAGCATTCAATGCGTCTACATGCTTGAACATGGTCAGACACAAGACTAAGAAAATTAAGGATGCAAATTCTCATAACAACTCCCAAAAATATTTGTAATGACGCTCTTTTCTTCTCAGCTTTGTATAAAGAAGATATATATATATATATATATATATATATATATATATATATATATTGTGAAGAAGATAAATATATTTGTAATGACTCTTTTCTTGGTTTAACATGCTCTCTAAACGATTGGTGAGTGTTGATATGTCAAAGTGGGAATATAACATTCATAATGAAGACATGTTATTTTATATAAAATAAAATAAAAAGTTTAAGAAAGATTAAACACCAATGACGAAAGTACTATACTAGACCAACATTGACACTAAGAGATGAATGCTTAGGTAACGAATGATATTAGATACTATAATAGTCTTAGCCGTAAACGATGGATACTAAGCGTTGTGTATATCAACCAATGCAATGTTGTAGCTATTGCGTAAGTATTATGCCAAGAAAATACGTCTGCAAGAATTAAATTCAAAGGAATTAACAAAAAAAAAACTTGAACTAAACTAAAAGGAAAGTTGATAAAGAGAGACACCAAAATGAACTTCATTATAACCATGGGTGTTACAAATTTCAAAAATATCCTATTTAAAGACCTTTATTCAACAAATATGTTTTACACTACCAATTACACGCGGCACATAAAATAATGTTATTAATGTCCCACTTATCTTACAAGCAAAAAATATATGTCCATTAAATTTTTTTTTTATCAGCAATAAATTAATAGAATAAATAGAGACACTTAAGGGGTGTCCCAACCCTTTTACAGACCCACACTAGAGTTAAGCACACAACAGTATAAACTAAAGTTACAAATAATTCACTTAACACTAGATGGGTTACAGGGAAAGCTAGCTGTTTCTTTGAACATCCTACACATCAACTAGCCAAAGAACATCCTACATGTCCATTAAGTAATTTTGTCAAAGAAAAACATTTTCTTCTATTCTTTTATGATTTTCCTCAGACTCATAGCTCTTTACCCACTCCTTTTCGATGTATCTAGTTTCTTGACTATTTTTTTTTCTTTAAATTCGAAATCTTAACAACTACTTTTTATGAATTGACCACAGTTTTTTTTTCACATTAATGTGACTTCTACGTAGTTAAGTTTATTTAATAGTTTCATTTTCAACCAATAGAGATACTTTGATTAAATCATCCCAATTATATTTATTGGAAGATGCGCTTATGTTTAAAAATAAGTATGGTTTACGATGTTGATATTTGCTTATATTTAACTTCATTAGTTTTTTTTTTTTAAATTGAAAGTAAAGAGAGAGTACTTAGTAGTCTTTATGTGTTTCTTGGAACAAACTTTTGTTGTTGTCACATGCACTGCTCATTAGTCTTTGGCTTGACTTTTCTGCATTATTACGCATTGAAGATATAGGACTTTTGTGGCAGTGA